>ERZ869907.184-NODE-184-length-28798-cov-8.839822_pt1 | contig 28798 bp, 42 predicted proteins | sample MGYA00579309_ERZ869907 | MGnify/ENA primary metagenome ERZ869907 (study PRJEB32216, sample SAMN09231814) | wastewater metagenome | place: USA: Maryland | collected 2016-07-30 | study: EMG produced TPA metagenomics assembly of the PRJNA472060 data set (Reclaimed... | reverse complement strand
GTGCCGGCCAGCGAGATCATCCACGACCGGATGAATTGCCTGTGGCACCCGCTGGTGGGCATCAGCCCGATCTACGCCTGCGGCCTGTCGGCCACGCAAGGCCTGCGCATCCAGCAGAACAGCACGGCGTTTTTCCAGAACATGAGCCGGCCGAGCGGCATGCTGACGGCTCCCGGAACCATCGACACTGTGACGGCCACCCGCCTGAAGGAAGAGTGGCAAGCCAACTTCACCGGGCAGAACTTCGGCAAGCTGGCCGTGCTGGGCGACGGGCTCAAGTATGACCCGATGGTCATCCCGGCCGAGGCCGCGCAGCTGATCGAGCAACTGCGGTGGACCGTCGAGGACGTCGCCCGCTGCTTCCTGATGCCGCTCTACAAGATTGGCGCGGGCCCGGTTCCATCGAACAACAACGTCGAGGCGCTGAACCAGCAGTATTACGACGACTGCCTCCAGCCGTACATCGAGAGCATCGAGCTGGGCCTCGACGAAGGCCTGGCCCTGCCGAACGGCTACGAGGTGGAATTCGACCTTGACGGCCTGCTGCGCATGGACCGGACCGCGCAGATGTCCATGCTGGGCGAAGGCGTCAAGAACGCCATCCTGTCCCCCAACGAAGCGCGGCGCAGGATCAACCAGCCCCCGGTGAAGGGCGGCGAGTCGCCCATGATCCAGCAGCAGAACTGGTCCCTCGCGCAGCTGGCGGACCGGCCGGCACCCACAGACAGCAAGCAAGCCGCGCCGCCCGCACCCGAGCCGGCGAAGGACATCACCGACGCTCTGCTGAGCAAGCTGTTCAGCAAGGCCCCCGAGGAACTGCTCCATGGTTGATATCGAAAAGTTCATCGCGGGCGTGCATGACTACATCGGCCGCGCCATCTCCCCGCTGGCCGGCCGCATCAAGGCCCTGGAAGACCGGCCGCCCGTGGTCGGGCCGAAGGGCGATGCCGGCGCGGCCGGAGAGCGCGGCCCGGCCGGCGAGGTTGGCCAGCGCGGCGAGATGGGGCAGAAAGGCGACCCGGGCGAGCGCGGAGAGAAAGGCATGCCCGGAGACCGCGGCGAGAAGGGCGATCCCGGGGAGCCCGGCGCGAAAGGTGATCCCGGCGAGCCCGGACCCCGAGGCGAACCCGGGCAGGCGGGCGAGCGGGGCCCGGCCGGCGAAAAAGGCGATCCGGGAGAGCCCGGCCGGCCCGGAGAGAAGGGCGACCGCGGCGAGAAAGGCGACCCAGGCACGAACGGCAAGGACGCCGACCCCGAGGTGATCGCTCGCATGGTTGCCGAAGGCATCGCCAAGGCCCTGCCGGATGCGGTGCAGAAGGCCATCGACGCCATGATGCCCGGCCTGATGGCCAAGGCCGTCGAAGCGCTGCCCAAGCCCAAGGACGGGCAGGACGGCCGCGATGGTCGGGACGGAAAGGACGGCCGCGACGGCACGACCGGCCGCGACGGCGCCGAGATTCAGCCCCTGCCGGCCATCGACCCGGCCAAGTCCTACCCGCAGGGAACCTGGGCCAAGCACGCCGGGGGCCTGTGGCTGTCGCGCGCTGCGACAGACGGCATGACCGGGTGGGACTGCATCGTGAACGGCCTGGCCGCCGTGCAAGTGCAGGCTGCGGAAGACCTGCGCTCCGTGACCTTCGGCATCGAGCAGAGCAGCGGCGCGGCCGATCGCAAGACGCTGACCCTGCCGACGATGATCCACCGCGGCGTCTGGCGCGAGGAAGACCTCTACCACCGCGGCGACTCGACCACCCGCGACGGGTCCATGTGGGTGCTGATGACCGACGAACAGAAGGGCAAGCCCGGGGACGACGGCTCCGGCTGGGTGCTGTCCGTCAAGCGCGGCCGCGATGGGCGTGACGGCCTGCGCGGCGAGAAGGGCGAGCGCGGCGCCGAGGGCCGGGCCGGGAAGGATCTGACGCAGATGACCTTCGATGGGAGGAAGTACTAGCCGTGACTGCTTGGCCGATCCCGCGCGTCTTCCAAGGCGCGACGGTGGCGATCCTGGCCAGCGGCCCGAGCATGACGGCAGAAGCCGCCGAGAAGGTGCGGGCGGCCGGCCTGCCGGCCATTGCGGTCAACACGACGTTTCGACTGGCGCCCTGGGCTGAATGGCTCCACGGCGCCGATGCAGCATGGTGGAAGCACACGCCCGGCGCGCTGACGTTCGCCGGCATCCGCACCAGCATGGAGGAAGTCCAGGGCGTGCACCTGATCGCGCGGGCTGGCCGGGTGGGCTGCGGAGACGAGAAGGACAGTATCTACACCCTGGGAAACAGCGGCGCGCAGGCAATCCAGCTTGCGGTGAAGGCCGGCGCCGCCCGGGTGCTGCTGCTGGGGATGGACATGAGCGGAGGCCACTGGCACGGGGAACACTCCGCTCCGTTGCGCTCCACGCACCCGGACATCTACGCCGTGTGGCGCGACTGGATGGGCACCCTGGCCGCTGGCCTGGAGCAGCGCGGGATCGAAGTGCTGAATTGCAGCCCGGACAGCGCCCTGACGTGCTGGCCGAAGGTGGGATTGGATGAAGCGCTGCGTCTGCACGCTCAGTGAAGGCCCCAACTACCGGCGCGCGGACTTCCTGGCCGGCCTGACAGCCTGCGGCTACGAGATCGTCGCCAACCTGCCGAAGCCGAAACCCGGCGATCTGCTGGTGACGTGGAACCGCCACGGTGCCAAGGACGCGCTGGCCCGGCACTTCGAGGCAGCCGGCGCAACGGTGCTGGTGGTTGAAAACGGCCACCTCGGCAAGGTCTGGCGGGGCAGAAAGTGGTTTGCGCTGGCCCGTGGCCACCATGCCGGCGCAGGAGACTGGCCAGACGGTGGCCCGGCCCGGTGGGATGGCTGGAATGTGGAGATGGCGCCCTGGCGCGAGGGCCGCGACGTCATCGTGCTCGAGCAGCGCGGCATCGGAGAGCCCGGGATCGCATCGCCGCCCGGATGGGCCAACCACGTGCAGGCGCGCATCGGCGGGCGCATCCGGCGCCACCCCGGAGCGGATGTTCCGGCCGTCAGCCTGGCCGACGACCTGAAGGATGCGCGCTGCGTGGTGACGTGGCACAGCAGCGCGGCCCTGCATGCCATTCTGCTGGGCGTACCGGTGTTCTACGAGTTCCCGCAGTGGATCGGGGCCGGCGCCGCGCGCCATCTGAGCGAGTTCCACAAGGGGCCGAAGCACGGGGACAGGCTGGGCATGTTCCGGCGCCTGGCCTGGGCGATGGCCACCGATGAAGAAGTCCGAAGCGGAGAAGCGATTGCCCGACTTGTTGCCTGCTGAGAGATTCGCCCGGGACCACGTGGCACCGCGCGCCGGCCGCACGCTGATCGTCGGCTCGTTCGTGGCCGAAGGGAAAGAGGACCGCAGGGCGCGGTATCCGAAAGTCCTGGGCGTGGACATGCGCCCCGGACCCGGCGTTGACCGCGTGCTGAATCTGGAGGACCAGCTCCCGGACGACCTGGGGCAGTTCGCGCACGTCGAATGCTGGAGCGTGCTGGAGCATTCGCGCCGTCCGTGGCTGCTGGCGGCGAACATCGAGCGACTGATGAAGCCGGGCGCGACGCTGCACCTGACCGTCCCATTCGTCTGGCGGTATCACGACTACCCTGGCGACCTGTGGCGCTTCACCCACGAGGCGGTGCAGGAGCTTTTCCCGGGCATCCAGTGGTCGGCGATTCGGTACGCATCCGACAAGCTGCGCCCGGACACCTACATCCGGGCCAGGGAAGAAGAGGGGCACCCGTACTTTCCGCGGACGGAAGTGCTGGGCTTCGGGGTGAAGCGGTGAAGGTGCTTGTCACCGGCCGCGGCACCAGCGGCAGCTGGGCGATTCGAGGTGAGCAGCTGGGCCGAGCCATCGGCGCCGACGTCATCCCCCAGGCGCTTGACGTGGGCGGCTACGACCTGGCCGTCTTGGTGAAGCGCCCCCATGGGGATCTGGTGCAGCGCCTGCGCCGCATGGACGTGCCGATTGTCTGGGACGTGGTGGACGCCTACCCGCAGCCGGCTGGCAACAGCTGGAACCAGGGGCAGTGCATGGCGTGGCTGGCCGAGCAGGTCGCCCACATCCGCCCGGCCGGCATCGTGGCTGCTACCCGGGCCATGGCCGACGACTGCGCGCAGTTCGGGATTCCGGTGCTGGCCCTGCCGCACCACGCATGGGAAGGGCAGGGCACGTGCGTGATTCAGCGCGAAGTGCGCGTGATCGGCTACCAGGGCGGCGGGCAGTACCTCGGCCGGTGGCGGCCGTTCCTGCAGGCGCAGTGCGCACGCCGCGGCTGGCGGTGGATGGAGAACCCGCCGAGCGTGGCGGCCCTGGACATCGTGATCGCGGTGAGGGACGCAGACGGCTACGCGCCCAGGCGGTGGAAATCGAATGTGAAGCTGGCCAACGCCCAGGGGTGCGGAACGCCTTTCATCGGCGGACGCGAAGCCGGATATCTGGAGACGGCCAGCGGCGGGGAACTGTGGGCAGACACCGACCGCGAGATGGTCGAGGCACTGGACGCCCTGACGTCGATGGCTGCCCGGGTGGACGCCAGTGCCAGGCTCTCCGCGGCAAAGCCGAAGCTGCCGAAGATCGCGCAGACCTACGCCGACTGGTTGCGGGGCCTGCGTGGTTGACGGCTGGGAAATCCTGACCGACTGGCCGACACTGAACGCCAAGGCCACCCGGATGATGCGGGCCATGGTGGCGGCCCAGCCGGCCGGCGCGGTGCAGACCGCAGCCTACAGCGGCAAGCGCCGGAACCTGATGCTCTACGGGCCGGGCTCGCCGGTGAAGCTGCCCATCGTGCAGCGGCACGTCAAGCGCGGCGGGCACGTGGCCATGTGGGATCTGGGCTACTGGGACCGGAAGGATGCAATGCGGCTGTCCATCGACAGCATGCACCCGACGCCCGACCAACTGGCGATGTCGCCCATGGCCGGAAGACGAGAGTTCGATTTGCGCGAGGACGCGGACCCGGCCGGGCCCATCCTGCTGATCGGGCTCGGGCCAAAGTCGGTCTATGCCTACGACCTGCACATGGTGCAGGCCTGGGAACGCAAGAAGGCGGAAGACCTGCGCAGGAGGTTCCCGGGCCGGAAGATTCTGTGGCGGCCGAAGGGCAACAACCCGATCCCGTTGATGGATCTCGAGATGTGCCACGGGATGCCCATCGAAGAAGCCTTGCGCGGCTGCTCGCTGCTGGTCTGCCGGCACTCCAACACCGCTGTGGACGCCTGTGTTGCCGGCGTTCCGGTTGAGTGCGAGGACGGCGCCGCGGCGGCCCTGTACCGCGGCAACTCGACACCCAGCAGGCAGGAGAGGGCGGAATTCCTCGCCCGTCTGAGCTGGTGGGAGTGGTCAAGGTTCGAGGCGGGCGCGGCCTGGGAATGGATCCGGCGCGTGCTGCCGGAGTGAATGGAGAAGGCAATGAGGATCAATTTCGGGTGTGGCAGGCGGGTTCTGGACGGGTGCTTCAACATCGACGCCATCCACCACCCGAAAGCCCCCCGTGCGCCCGAGCTGGTGCACGCGCTGGCGTTCGATTCCGAGGGCAAGGTCACGAACCCGATCCCGCTGCCTGACGGCTGCGCCGACGAGGTGCTGGCGCTGCATGTGATCGAGCACGTCTATGCGTGGGAAGCCCCCGCGCTGCTGGCCGAATGGGCGCGGCTGCTCAAGCCGGGCGGCCTGCTGGTCTTGGAACTGCCGGACATCGAGTGGGCGGCGCGCAACCTGCTGAACGAGCGCGGCGACCAGATGGCCATGTGGCCCCTGTACGGCGACCCGGCGCCGCGCGATCCGTTCAACTGCCACCGCTGGGGCTACACGCCCACCACCATCCAGGCGCTTGTCATGCGCGGCCCATTCGACCCACGCACGGTCAAGGTGCTGCCACCGCAGACCCATGGCGCCCGCCTTGACCGGGACATGCGCATCGAAGCGCGCAAGGGATAGAGCATGCTGCACATCTTCCACGGCCACGACGAGCGCGTCGAGGCAGGGACAACCGCGTTCGTTCGATCCGTGATCGCTCACGCAAGCGAGCCGGTCATGCTGACGCCGATCACGCGCAAGGCCTGCACCGATCACAAGGAAGGGACGAACGCCTTCACCTACCGCCGTTTTCTGGTGCCGTGGATGCTGCACTGGGAAGGCTGGGCGGTGTTCATGGACGGCGCCGACATGCTGCTGCGCGACGACGTGTGCCAGCTCGCGAAGCTGTTCAACCCGTACAAGGCCGTCCAAGTCGTGAAGCACAACTACACCTCGCGCTACCCGCGCAAGTACATCGGCACCACGATGGAAGCGGACAACGTGGGGTACGAGCGCAAGAACTGGGCGTCTGTGATGGCAATCAACTGCTCGCACTTCGCTTGGCGCACCATCACGCCGGAATTCGTGCGCAAGGCGGATCCGATGGATCTGCTTCAGCTGCGGTTCATCCCGGACGACCGCATCGGCGAACTGCCGGTCGAGTGGAACTGGCTGGTGGACGAGTTCGGCGCCAACCAGGACGCCAAAGTGCTGCACTTCACGGCCGGTATCCCCGGCATCCCGGCCCACAGCGACGCGCCGATGGCCCAGGAATGGACCGACTCTCTGCTGGCGGCGAGCGTGTGCACCGCAGGATTCAAGGCATGAACCTGACCCTCATCAAGCCCCCGGACTACGAGCCGGTCAGCCTGCAGGACTGCTACGAGCATCTGCGCCTGACGCCCACGGGCAGCCCGCTGGAGCATCCCGACGACGCCATGCTGCGCCGGCACATCGCCACGGCGCGCAGGGATGTGGAGCGGATCACGCACCGCGCGCTGGTGCGGCAGAAGCTGCGGCTGTCGGCCCCCTGGTTCTGCAATCTCGGCCTGCTGCGCCCGCCGCTGATCGAGGTGGACAGCGTGCAGTATTACGACTCGACGAATGCCCTGCAGTCCCTGGGTGCGGCCTCTTGGTACTTGACCGACTCGCTGATTCCGCAGGTGCAACTGGTGCTTGGCGCGCAGCCTGGCGTCTATGCGCGGCCGGATGCGGTGCGTGTCACCTACTGGGCCGGCTACCCGGCCAACAATTCACCGGCCGACACGGACCGCGACGCGCAGATCGCCAACGTCCCGAGCGAGGCGCGCGACGCAATTCTGCTGGGCGTGGAACTGCTCTACAACCCGATGTCACCGGAACAACGCAAGGCGATCATGGACGCCCGGGATGCGCTGCTTTCCGACCTGAAGGTCTACGGAGTGGCCTGATGTCCATCGTCGCCAACTTCGACCCCCGGCGCATGGACCAGACCGTGACATTCCAGCGCGATACCGGTGCGCAGGACGCGAGCGGCGATGCGCCGGAGAGCTGGACGACGGTTGTCCAGTGCCGCGCGGCGGTGGACGGCGACAAGGCGAAAGAGGCCGCCATCGGTGGCGGGATCAAGTCGCGGCTGGGCTACACCGTCTGGGTCAATGCGGACATCGTGACGCGCTTCAGCATCACGCAGCGGGACCGCATCAGCTGGAATGGCAAGCTGCTGAACATCATCGACCTGCCCGACCAGGGGCTTCGCGGGCGGTTCATGCCCATGATCTGCCAATCCGGCGTGAATGCGGGGTGAGCATGGCCCGAGTGACAACGGTTCAAGTAGATGGATTGCAGGCCCTGGGCGCCGCGCTGCGGGAGCTTGGCAACGAGGTCGGGACGCGCATCGGACGAGGCTCGACGATGGCGGGCGCCAAGATCATCAAGGTCGGCGCCGTGGCGAAAGTGGAAAGCAACCCGTCGATTGATGAAGGCGACCTGAAAGAGGCCATCATCATCAAGCGCTCGGCCAAGGGCGAGAACAACTTGACGAGTGAGCACGTGGTAACGGTCCGCGGCCGCGGCAAGCCGTACAACAAAAAGGGCCAGAAGATCGCCCGCGCGCCCCATGCACACCTGGTCGAGTTCGGGACCGTCAACATGCCGGCCGAGCCCGTGCTTCGCCCCGCCTTCGACAACGGCAAGGAACAGGCCGCCCGCGCCATCGCTGAATCCCTGCGCCGCGGCATCGACCGCGCTGCGAAGAAGGCTGCAAAGTGAACGTCGCCCAGGAAATCAAGACGGCGCTTGGATCGCTCGTCTCGCAGAGGTTGTTCCCGAATCGGTTCCCGCAGGAAACTACGCCCACCTGGCCGGCCATCCGGTTCACCGTGATCAACCGCGCCGCGGACATCACCATCGACGGCACCGACGACGGCGAGAGCGATGACATCCGCGTCCAACTTGACATCGTGGCCACCAGCTACGAGGCCGCGCGCACGCTGCGCAATCAGGTTGTCGCGAGCATCCAGGCCATGAGCACGCCGAACGCCAGAGTTGGCGAGCAGGAAACCTACGACACCGACACCAAGACGCATCGCGTGATCTTGGAAGTCATGTTCATGCCTTCGTCGGCTCCGGCCTGACACATCCGAGTTCTCAACCACAGCCGCCTGATGGCGGCTTTTTCACGTCCCCCGAAAGGAAGCCACCATGAGCGCTGGTAAGCGATTCAAACTGAACGGCACGACGATCGCCATCACCACGGCGTTCACGAATGTCAGCCCCACGGACACCATCTCGGCCATCACGAAGGCGAACCCCGCAGTCGTGACCGAGGCCAGCCACGGCCGCGCCACGGGCGACGTGATCAAGATCACCGGGGCAACCGGCATGACCGAGGTCAACGACCGCGCGTTCGTGATCGAGCGCATCGACGCCAACAGCTATTCGCTGGTGGACACGGACTCGTCCGGCTACGGCACCTACACCGGCAGCGGCAAGGTGGAAGTCGCCACCTTCTCCAACTTCTGCGAGCTGACCGGCTACAACCGCCAGGGCGGCACCAGCCCGGAGATCGACGCGACGACCATCTGCTCCACCGCCGCGGAGTATGAGGTTGGCCTGCCCGACTTCGGCACCACGCAACTGGACTTCAACTTCGCGCCGCAGACTGCGATCCAGCTGGCCATCTCCGAGTTCTACAGCGGCGACAGCGCTGGCGAACAGATCGCCGTTCGCATCCAGCTGCCCCGCTCTGGTGGCGCCATGATCCTGATCGGCACCATCCAGCAGACCAGCGAGAGCGCGTCGGTGAATGGCCTGTGGAAGGGCTCGCTGACCATCCGCAACACCGGCAACCGCTACGACTACGCCAACTGATGAACCGCGACCAACTGATCGCCGCCATGCGCGGCGCTCCATCGCTCAAAAAGGTGGAAGTCGAAGGCTGGGGCACGCTGTACGTGCGGCCCCTGACGGTGGAACAGGTGGACATGCAGCAGCAGGAGGCGCGCGAAGCCAAGGACGGGAAAGACCCGCTGCGCTTCGCCCGCGCCGCTGCGCGCATGCTGTGCGACGCCACGGGACAGCTTCTCTTCGACGTGAACAACGCGGAAGACCTGAAGCTGATCGCTGCGCAGCCGTGGGACAAGGTGCGCGCGGTCCTCGAAGCTGACGCAGGGGGCGACGAAAAAAACGGCTGACCGCTCGGCGAGAGTTCCTGATTGACCTCTCGTTCGAGCTGGGCATCCCGGAGGAAGAACTGGCGCAGCGGTTGTCCGAGCGCAGCTTCAACCTCTACCAGGCCTACGCCGCGCGCCGCATGCTCCCCGCGCGCCGCATGCAACTGCAACTTGCCCGGATCGCCCTGACCGTGGCGCAAGCCAACGGCGGGAACGCCAGCCTCTCACTGGCTGACTTCCTGTTCGATCCACCGACCGACGAAGAAGACGCGTCCGATGATGCGGTGCTTCTTGAATTCAAGCCCCGCAACGTGAAGGCCTGAAGCATGGCAAATTCCCTTGGCGCTCTTGTCGTTCGCCTCGGTCTCGATGCCGTCGATTTCGTCGATGGCCTGACCAAGAGCGAGCGACAGGCGCAGAAGTTCGCGGAACGGCTGAAGACCAACGTCGAAGCCGGAGCGAAGGCGGCCGGCGCTGCGCTGACTGCCATGGTGGCCGGCGCCACTGCGGCAGCCGTGGCCATGGATCAACTGGTCAAGCAGGCCGCCGACTTCCAAGACCTGGCCGAAGAGACGAACGCCAGCGCGGAGGCCATCGCGTCCTTCGCTGTGTCCGCTGCGGTGGCCGGCGTGGAAGTCTCGTCCGTGGCCGGCGCCATGAACAAGTTGACCAAGAACCTTGTCGGCGTGGACGACGAGAGCAAGGCGGCCGGCGCAGCACTGAAGGCCCTGGGGATCAACGTCGAGGACTTCAAGAAGCTCGACCCTGCGGCGCAGTACGAAGCCATCGGGCAAGCCCTGTCCGGGTTTGAGGACAACGCCAACAAGACGGCGGTGGCCATCGCCCTATTCGGCAAGTCTGGCGCCGAGCAGCTGAAGGTCTTCAAGGCCTTGGAAGAGGCGGGCGGCCGGCAAGTGATCCTGACCGCCGAACAGATCCGCCAGGCCGACGAGTATGCGGACCGGCAGGCCAAGAACAAGGCCACGCTGAACCTGTACGCGCAGGCCATCGCCACCCAGGCCCTGCCGGCGCTGACGGCGCTCACCGGGGCGCTGTCGGAGGCGGCAAAGGAACTGCTGGGCGTGGACGAGGCCGGGAAGAAGGTTGGCCGGAACAATGAAGTCTCGGCCTACGCCGAGCGGGCGGCGCTGTTCCTGGCCGGCGTGGTGGATTCCGCGCGCAATGCTGCCGACGCGGTGCTGCTGGTGGGTCGTGGTTTCGGCGCGGCCGCGGCCATCATCGGCGCGGCCATTCGTGGCGACTTCGGCCAAATCAAGACCATCATCGCGGAGGCACGCGCGGACGGCGCGAAGCTGTTCAACAACGATTTCAGCGCCCGAGTGGAGGCACAGTTCGCAAAGATGCGGCAGAACGCGGCGCTGAAAGGCGTCGAGGATCGTGGCTTCACGCCAGCCACGCGCCCGGCGCTGAACTTCAGCGGTGCCGAAAAGGCCGACAAGGCGCAGAAGGAGCGCACCACCGAGGCCGAGCGGTATCTCGAGAACTTGCAGCGGCAACTGGACAAGACCCGCGAGCTGAACGTCGAGGAAACCCTTCTCGCAGAGGTCGCGTCCGGTCGCCTGAAGATCGAGGGCAAGGTCACGTTGGACGAACTCGTCAACGTCGCCAAGCGCATCGACGCGGCCAAGGAAGAGGTCGAGCTGCTGAAGCTGAAACGCAACGTCGCCATTGAAGCGGGCGATGCGGTCAACAAGGCGAACGAGAAGTATCAGGCGCAGCTGGACAAGCTCCTGAGCAGCGGCCCGATGGCGAAGCTCGAAGAGCAGCGCAAGTCCATGTTGCTGCTGGCCGAAGCTCTCGACAAGGGGCGCATCACAGCGGAGCAGTTCAGCGATGCCGCCACCGGCTTCCTGGGCCTGAACCAGAAGATGGCCGAGGGCAAGACCCTGGCCGAGGAACTGGGCCTCACGTTCTCGTCGGCGTTCGAGGACGCCATCGTTGGCGGCAAGAACCTATCCGAAGTGCTGAAAGGCCTGGAGCAGGACATCCTGCGCATCGTGACGCGCAAGTTCGTGACCGAGCCCCTGTCCAACGCCCTGGGCGACTTCCTGAAGCCTGCCGATGGCGGAGGGATCTTCGGCGGCATCGGGAGCATCTTCTCCAGCCTGTTTGGCGGCGGCCGCGCCATCGGCGGGCCGGTGGACTCCGGGCGCATGTACGAGGTCAACGAGCGCGGCCCCGAGCTTCTGGACGTGAACGGGCGGCAGTTCCTCATGATGGGCAGTGAGCGCGGGAAGGTCACGCCCATGCGCAACGGCGGCGGGATGAGCGTGACGAACGTCTTCCACCTGTCCGGCCCAGTTGACCGACGCACCCAACAGCAGATCGCCGCATCGGCGGCGGCCGGCGCACAGCGCGCGATGGCGAGGAACCGATGACGACTGTGCTGAATGACGTGATCCTGCCGGAGGTGGTGGTTGCGGCCGGACTGCGCGGCAAGAACGTGCGCATGAACCAGCGCGCATCCAACCAGGCGGGGTACATGCAAGCGAACATCGTCTGGACGCAGACCCTGCGCCGGTACGAGGTGGGCTATGTGCCGATGCTGCTGGCTGCTTGGGCGGCGCTCCAGGGCATGTTCGAGGTCACGGAAGGCGGCGCCTACGGCTTCCTGATGCTCGATCCGGCTGACCGCAACGCATCGGCTGCCGAAGGGCTCCTGCGCGGCTACACGACGGCCGACGTCGGCGCCATCGGCACCGGGTATGGGGTGCCGGTCTATCACCTGTTCAAGCGGTACACCTCGCTTGGCAGCACGCGGACCAAGGATCGCCGCATCACCCGGCCCAAGTCGGCCATTGCGGTCACGCGGGCGGGCGCGGCAGTCACTGTGGGCGCCAGTGCCGGCAACATCTCGATCAACTACGACACCGGGGCGGTCACGTTCGTGGCCGATACTTCGGAGTCCCTGACATCCCTGACCGCGGGCAGTTCCACCGTCCTGAACTTCGCCAGCGGCGCCGGCATCGTGGCGGCCATGTCGGTCGGGCAACGGGTCTACCTCTCCGGCCTGTCTGGCACGGCCGCGTCCATCCTCAACGGCGCAAGCCACGCCATCACGGCCAAGGGCGCGAGCAGCCTGACCATCTCCACCTCCACGACCGGCCTGGCTGCCACGGGCGGGACGGCCGCCAAGTACCCGCAGGCATCCGAGGCGATGGCGTGGTCGGGCTCGTTCTACGTGCCGGTGCAGTTCGAGACGGACGAACTGGACTGGGAACTGGTGCGCGGCGGGGATGAGGATGACCGGCTGGTCACGGGACCGTCCACCTCCATCGTTGAGGTGCGCGAGTGAAGACCGCCAGCCCCGCACTCCTGGCCCACATGGCGCAGGGGACGACGACCATTGCATGGTGCTGGAAAGTCACGCGCACGGATGGAGAGGTGTTCGGCTTCACGTCGGTGGACAGGGATCTGACCATCGATGGCGTCACCTACGCCGCGGCGACGGGGTTCACGCCATCGGCCATCGAGGGCCAGATCAATCTGGCCGTGCCGAATCTGGAGCTGCAGGGCGTCATGGACGCGGAGAGCATCACGGAAGCGGATCTGCTGGCCGGCAAGTGGGACGGCGCCGAAGTGGAGATTTTCCAGGTCAACTACGAGGATCTGAGCCAAGGCTCCATGCTGCTGCGCAAGGGGCGCATCGGCAACGTGAGCGCCGGCAGCATCGCATTCAACGCGGAAGCGCGCGGCCTGGCCCAGGCGCTCCAGCAGCCGGTGGGAGAGGTCTACGCGGCGGCATGCGCTGCAAACCTGGGCGATGCGCGATGTGGTGTTGACCTGTACCCGCTGACCGTGACGGGCACTGTCACCGCGACCAGCAGCGCATCTGTCTTCACCGACAGCAGCCGCGCCGAAGCCTCGGACTACTGGGGCGCTGGCGTGGTCGAGTGGCTGACGGGCGCGAATGCTGGCCTGCGCATGGAGGTGGCGTCCTTCGCTGCTGGCGTGTTCACGCTGCACCTTCGGATGCCCGCAGACATCGCAGTGGGCGACACGTACAGCGCCGTTCCCGGCTGCCGCAAGCGGCGCACCGAGGATTGCGGGACCAAGTTCTCCAACGTGGTCAACTTCCGCGGCTTCCCGGATGTTCCGCTGAACGACAAGATCATCGGCAACGCCACGGCGGCGAGCGTATGAACGACGTGGTGACGGCGGCGCGGGGGTTCATCGGGGTGCGCTATGGGCACCAAGGCAGAGGGGAAAAACTCGACTGCGCCGGGCTGGTCATTCAGGTCGCCAAGATCGCGCGAGGCTCGTCCTTCGACTTCACGAACTACCACCGCCACGCGCGGGACGAATCGATGCTGGCCTTGTGCGCTGAGCACCTGCAGAAGGTGGCCACGCCGGAACCGGGTGACGTGCTGGTGTTCCGCTTTGGTCACCAGCGGCACATGGGCATCGCTGGCGACTATCACCTGGGCGGCCTGTCGCTGATCCATGCGTATCTGCCTTGCCGGCAGGTCGTGGAGGTGCGGCTCGATGAAACGTGGCGCTCCCGCCTGATGGCGGCGTATCGGTTCCCGGAGGCGTTCTAGATGGCCGTTCTTGCACTTGCCGCTGCCGGGTCTGCGCTTGGCTCGACCCTGATCGGCGGGACGTTCTTCGGGATGACCGGGGCGCAGATCGGATGGCTCGGCGGGTCGCTGCTGGGGAGCGCGTTCTTCGGCCCCAAGACTCGCGTCGAAGGACCGCGCCTGGGCGATCTGTCCGTGCAGGCCAGCACCTACGGTGTGATGCGGCCGAAAATCTACGGCACCTGCCGCGTGTCCGGCAACGTGATTTTCTGCACCGACAAGCGCGAGGTGAAGAGCGAGACGACGGAGGGCGGCAAGGGCGGCCCGAAGGTCACGACCACCACCTACAGCTACAACGTGGACATGGCCATCGCGCTGTGCCAGGGTGAGATTGCCGGCATCCGCAAGGTGTGGCGCAACGGTGAACTGATCTTCGACAGCAGCAAGGACGCCGACGTCGGGACCGTCATGGGGAGCAGCTTGCATGCCGAAGGGTTCAAGCTCTACACCGGCACGGAAGACCAACTGCCGGACCCGACCATCGAGGCGACCGTAGGAGTTGGCCAGACCCCTGCGTACCGCGGCACGGCCTATGTCGTGTTCGATCACATGGACTGCCCCAATGGGCAGATTCCGCAACTGTCTTTCGAGGTGGCCACGTCGGCGGACATCGACGGCGACAGCATCGTCTATTCCACGGTGGACGCCAGCGCGATGCGGTACGCCTGCATCGGAGAAAACACCTCCTGGCAGTTCCCGGCCGCTGGCGGAAGCTCGGAGATTCGTTCTGTCGGCCCGAGCTACAGCGAGTTTGAGCGCACCGCAAGCCTCACCACATCGGCGGGCGGAACAGAATTCGGGCCGTACCCCTGCCAGGGCGGGAACAAGGCCCTGATGTCCGGGTTCACCTCTGGCAGCTACGCGACGCCGCTGAACATCGTCGCCTTCGACCTGGAGACCGGGGAATCAGAGCTTGTGCTGAGCTACACGCCTGGCACGTCGGACAACTCCCTGCGCGTGTTCTGGTGCGCCTACGACCCGATCACGGGCAAGTATGCGGCCATCGCCGGCACCAGTGGGACGCGCGGAGAGTGCATCACGATCCTGCCGGCCAACGTCATGACGCCGACGCTGGATACCGCGTTCGTGCCGATGGCCATGTATGACAACGTGGTGTACTGCTGCGGCACGCGCGGCGGCGAGACGCGGCTTCAGACCTACGACGGCGACGACGGAACGCTGATCGATGAAATCAGCGCCGGGGAGGATCTGGTCTCCGACATCCTGCTGGTCCAAGTCGATGCAGGCGGGGTCTATGTGCTTGACGGCACGGCCGCGGCGGTGGCCACCGACCGGAAGGTATGGAAAGTGGAGGACGGCGAGTGGGTGCTTCTCACCTCGACGGCCAACTTCTCGAACACCAACAACACCACCCGGACGTTCCGGGCCAATGACCGCTTCGCCATCGTCGGGCCGTCGAATGTGTCAGGTGGTGAAGTGGAGTACCGCGTGATCAACTTTGCCGGGGTCGATCCCACGGAGGTCGATCTGGCGGACATCGTTGAGGACATCTGCGTTTCTGCCGGCATGGACGCCTCGGACGTGGACACCACGGGCATCACGGACACGGTGCACGGGTACGCACTGACGCAGGTCGCATCGGCCCGCGCGAACCTGGAGCCGTTGATGACGGCCTACTTCATGGATGCGGTCGAGAGCGATGGCGTCCTCAAGTTCAGGAAGCGCGCAAACCAGACGGTTGTCGCGTCCATCGCCTTCGATGATCTGGCGGCTGCTGAACCAGGAGCTAACGCATCCGACCCGTTCCCGCTCACGCGCACCCAGGAGGCAGACCTCCCGCGCAGCGTGGCTCTTTCCTTCATCAACAAGGACGCCGACTACCAGCCCGGGGCCGAAACCGCGCGCCGGCAGATCACCGAGTCCATCAACGACCTGACGACGGACCTGCCGATTGCCACCAGTGCAAGCCACGTCGCTGCGGTGGCGGCCGGCATCCTCTACGACGCCTGGCAGTCGCGCAACAAGCGCACGCTGAAGCTCACACGCGAGTTCGCCTATCTCGACCCCGGCGACAACATCAACGTCGAGTACCCGGCCGGCACCGTCACGCCCAAGCGCATCGAGCGGATCACCGATACCGGCCTGCTGCTGGAATTGGAGGTTGTGGACAGCGACCCGAGCCTCTACGACGTGACGGCGCCCGGCGTGACGCCTGAAGGTGGCCAGCAGGGCATCGCCTACCCGTTCCCGGTGAAGGCGGCCTATCTGGACATCCCGATCTTGCGGGATGCGGACGACGACACGGGGTTCTACGTCGCCGCTCGCTCGGTGGTGGAGAACAATTTCCAGGGCGCGCTGATCTACCGCGACAACGGCACCGAGTTCACTGCCGTGACCAACGTCACCACGGAATCAGTCATTGGCTCCACGACGACGGCGCTGCCTGACTGGACGGGCCCCGATGTGATGGACGAAGAATCCTCGGTGACGATCAACGTGTCATTCGGTGAGCTTTCCAGTTCCACGCGAGATACGGTCATCGACGGACAGACGAACGCGATCCTGATCGGCTCCGAGGTGGTGCAGTTCGTGACCGCGACGGAAGACAGCCCGGGGATCTACACCCTGACGCGGTTCCTGCGCGGCCGGCGTGGCACCGAGTGGGCGATGACCGGGCACGTCGCAGGGGAAGAGGTTGTGCTGCTGTCCACCGCGCTGCGCCGGATCGCGGTGGAAGCGACCGACATCGGAATCGAGAAGACCTACAAGGCCGTCCCCATCGGTTCAAGCCTGGATGCCACTCTGGCGCGAACCTTCACAAACGAAGCAGTAGGCAAGAAGCCATTCTCCCCCGTCAACCTGCGCAAGAACGAGGATACGGGTGATGTTCTGTTCACGTGGGATCGTCGCACCCGGCTGGCCAGCAACATCCTGACCGATCTGCTTCCCCTTGGTGAGGCATCAGAAGCCTACGACGTGGAGCTGGTCAACGGATCGGGCGATGTGGTCTACAGCGACACCGTGACCGAGCCGCAGGCGGCGATTTCGTCGCTGGCTCAGGAATTCCTGCTGACGCCAGCGGTGCAGTTCGTGGCCGATGCCGATGGGGATCTGGTTGGCACCGACGACCGCAACCCTGCGGCTACATCCGGCGTGGCACTGCGTCGGTACGATGCCACGACCGGCGAGTATCTGGGCGGCTCTTACCTTGGCCTGGAGGCGACGGCGCTGGTCACGGTGGGCAGTGACGTCTACGTGTCCGTCGTCAACGGCACGGAAGACCCGAAGGTCTACCGCATTGACAAGGACACGCTGATCCCTGGCGGGCTACTGAGCGCAGCGGCAACCTATACCTCTGCGATGGATGCCGATCCCCAGGGCCTGGCCTACGATGGGACCAACATCTGGGTATCCGAAAGCTACAGCGCGCAGATTCGCAAACTGGATACCTCGACGCTGGCGGTATCGAACACCTATGCCATCAACGAAGGCATTGGAGCAATGGCCTACGACTCGGGCTATCTCTACATCTGCGACCGCGGAACGAACGAGATCATCAAGTGGGACACCTCGACGCATGCGGAAGTGCTGCGCATCGACTGCCCGCGCTTCCCGGTCGATGTGCTGGTGCAAAACGGCCTCGTCTTTGTGGCCGGGGTGGAAGCGGTCGGAGTGTTCAACGCGACGACTGGTGCGGAGGTGCTGACCACCACCGGACGTGCCTACGCTCGGTCACGCCGCGCGCTGGTCGTGTCTGGTGACAATGTGGCGTTCGCTGATCCCGTGGGAGGGCAACTGGTGCTGCTGAATGGCACCACAGGCGCCGAAGTCCGCCGACTCGACATCTCCGGCATCATCGCCGTCTCGGGTGGAACCACAGACCATCTCTTCGCCGCGGTGCGCGCTGGCGGTTCAGCCGTGGAGACGCGAGCCTATGGCGACAACGCAGACCTGACGGGGCTTACCCTGAAGGTCTACCAGCTCTCAGAAACCGTGGGCCGGGGCTACCCGGCAGAAGTCGCACTATGACCACCATGCAGCAGATCACCGCGGGCAGCAACGTCGCCACGCGGATGAATGAGAATTTCGAGACGGTATCTGTCGCTGCCATCTACGGCAAGAAGCAGTCCACCACCACGGCGCTCACCTGGGGCTACTACGGCGGCCTGTACCGTGGCAACACCGTGGCCGATGGGACGGTCACGCTCACCAACAACGCCACCAACTACATCGTCGTCGCGCGGTCCTCTGGTGCTGTCAGTGTCTCCACGGCTACCACCAACTGGAACGACTCCACCAACTACGCCCGCGTCTACAAGGTCACAACGGCATCGGGACTCGTGACGGATGTGGTTGACCACCGGATGGACTCGGGCGGCTTGCTGGCCACGGAGCCCTACGTCCCGATGCAGACCATCGCCATCGCGTGCTCAGACGAGACGACGCCAATCACCACCGGGACGGCGAAAGTCACATTTCACATGCCGTTTGCGTTCACGCTGTCGGAGGTGATCGGAGGACTGACGACGCCGCAATCCAGCGGCTCGATCTTCACGGTGGACGTGAACGAAGCCGGATCTTCGATCCTCTCGACCAAGCTGACCATCGACAACACGGAAGAAACATCGCTGACCGCAGCCACGCCACCAGTCATCAGCGACACGGCCCTGGCCAAGGGCGCGAAGATCACCATCGACGTTGACCAGGTTGGCAACGGCACGGCGGCAGGCCTGAAGGTCTATCTCGTCGGCCGGCCTGTTGCGTGATGCTGCTCAACCCGTACCGCTTCGGCGCTTCGGCGCTGCCGCTGCTGGATACCTACTCGGGTGCAGTCGCGGCCTACAGCACGGCGCGCAAGCTGAAGGCGACGGCGACCAACTGCATGCGCGTGCGCCGGTCCTCGGACAACGCGCAGACAGACATCGGATTCTCAGGCTACGCCCTGGACCTGAGCGCGCTGCTCACGCATGCAGGATCGGCCAGCGAGGCAGTCGTCACGCTCTACGATCAAGTCGGGACCGCGAACCTTGGAAACAGCACGAGCGGAAACCAACCGCTCATCGTGTCGTCGGGCTCTTTGCTGACGGTCGGAACAGAGGGCAAGGCCTGCGCGGTTCTGGACTCCACCGACTACCTCGACTCCAGTGCATCACAGTCGAGTTTCGGCACCGCTGTATCGCTGACCGGAAATGCAGCGTGGTCCGCTTTCATCGTCCACAAGAAGACGACAAACACGGCTGGCAGCCTGTTCGGGTGGGGCAATACGGGTGTGGCGCTGAATGCCTGCGGCTACCTTGACGATGGTTCAAGCGCGACTGTTGCGTTTGCTGGTGGGAACCCCTTTGTCACCACGGTCCCATCAAACAACACGCTGTACCTGACGACGATCATCAAGGCGGCCGGCGCGATCAACACATCGACCAGCGTGTACCGCAACGGCTCCAGCGTGGCGAGCACTGGGCACAGCACCGGCACGCCCAACATCGACGGCGCCTACCCGCTCTATCTCGGGCGGTGGGCGACGAACTACGCCAGCAACTCGCTCCAGGGAAGCGTGCAGGAATTCATCATCTTCGCTGGCGACAAGAGCGCAGACCGCGCAGCCATCGAGGCCGACATCAACGACTGCTACGGCATCTGGTAGGCATTTCTCAATCCAAGTCCAACCCGCTCAGGCGGGTTTTTTTATGCCCGAAAGGAAGACACCATGAGCGACAAAGGACAACGAATCGATTGGATCGACGACGGCAACCCCACGCGGCCGTGGAAGGACTTGGGCGGCGAGCATTACGCGCCGGTCGTGTGCGCGACGCCAGACACCAGCGCCGAATTTGCCGTCAAGAGCGCAGCCGGCGCCACCGTCACGGTCACCGTTGCGTCTTCCAACTCCCTGTCCGCCGCTGGCTCCCTGGGCAACAAGCGCGCCGGCTCGATCCTCCTGCCTGCGGATGTGGGCACGGCCACTGTTCTGACCTTCCAGGCCAGCTACGACGGCAGCACCTACGGGGATGTCTACGACCAGTACGGCAGCGAGTACAAGGTCACGATCCCCGCTGTGTCGAAGATGGTGCTGCTCGACCCGTTCGTGTTCGCCACCTTCCCCTACCTGAAGGTGCGCTTCGGCACGGCGGCATCGGCTAACACCTACGGCAGTGCCCGTGATCTGATCATCGGCCTGCGCGCCTGAACGCCATGAAGTTCAAGCGATTTGCGCCGAAGGGACCGCGCCGCCAGCGTGGCTTCATCAACATCGCGGCGGCGCTGGAGTGGTTCGGGCGCCGGCCCACGGACATCCGCGAGTTCTTCCGTGGTGGGAATCCTGGGCTGCACTTGCAGGCCCTCACCCCCGCCCAGAACGCCGTCGCCCAGACGATGTTCGAGGACGCGGCAGGCACGATCCTGATCCAGTCCGCAGAACGGCCGGTAGGGCTGTGGCTGGATACGAAGACGGGAGCGGTGCCCGGTCCCAATCTGCGCGCATCCTTCGCCGTGGGCCTTGTCGGCTCTGCCACGGCGGCGACGTACAACACCGGCACGGGTGCGGGAACTGTCACCCGGGTGGACGCCAGCAACCAGAGCTACGTGACGATCACGGGCCTGACCGCGAATAGCGTCTACAAGGTGAACGTGACAGGGGTCAGTGGCGGCACGGCGCAAGTTCGCGTTGGCACGTACTCCGGCACCGTCATTGCGTCGGGAACGTCCTCGGTTCCTTGCTACGTGGTGATGGGCGCAAGCACAGCGATCACGATCACGGCCAGCGCGGCGGCAACGGTAGCCTTCACGCTTGATGCGTGCCAACTGATCCCCGGCAACCACGCCAGCCAGTCCAGCGCAGGGGCCCGGCCTACGTTCACGCAGAGGGTGAATCTGCTGGTTGCAACCGAGCAACTTGATAGCGCATCGTGGGCGAAGCAAAGATCGAGCGTTTCGGCGAACGCGGCAACAGCGCCAAATGGAACCACGACAGCCGACAAGCTGATTGAGGACTCAACCGCGTCCGCAACGCATCGCATCTATTTTGCATCGGTGGTTGTTGTCGCATCGGCCCCTATTGTTGGATCGTGTTGGTTCAAGGCTGCTGAACGGTCTTATGCCGGTATTCGCCTGACATCCACGGGCGAGACGCAAGAAGCAACGGCGGTCATCAACTTGAGCACTGGCGAGGTTTCTACATCGGCAACCAGCTATACGGCGGTTTCAGCATCAGCGCAGGCAGAGTCGGACGGTTGGTGGCGCCTAACGATTACGGCCACGGTGCCTAGCGGTGTGACCACGGTTACGCCGGTTCTGTACGTTGCAAACGCGCTCACAACAAACCATGCGTATACCGGCAACGGCTCCAGTGGTGTGTATGTCTGGGGCGCAGACCTCCGCACCGCCTCCGACGCCGCCAAGGCCATTCCTGCATACCAGCGTGTCACCACAGCCACCGACTACGACACCGATGGTTTCCCCGGTGAAGTGAAGGGCAACGGCACCAGCCAGTTCATGAGCGGGACGATGGACTTGAGCGCGGTGGACAAGGTGCTGCTGGTGTGCGGGCTGAAGAAGTACAGCGATGCGGCGCAAGGTGTGGTGTTCGAGCTGACGGCCAGCGCTGCGGCGAACAATGGCGGGCTGGCGCTGTGCGCCCCTGCCGGTGCTTCTGCGACGTTCTCCGCGCTTTCTCGTGGCACCACGACGCGCACCGCGACGACTGGCACGACGCACGCCGAGCCGAAGTCTGCTGTCCTGACCGCGCAAGGCGACATTTCCGGCGACTCGATCACCACGCGCGTGAACGGCGTGGCGGATGGCAGCGATACGGGCGATCAAGGCACAGGCAACTACGCCAGCGCCACCTACTACCTGTTCAGCCGCGCCGGCTCCTCGATCTGGTCTTCCGCAGGCATCCACTCCCTCACCATCCGAGGCGGCGACTCAAGCAGCGGCTCCCTGATCGGCAAGATCGAAAACTACGCGAAGCAACTCGCGCGACTGGTGTACTGACATGGCCGATACCAACGTCAACATCGTGATCGAGGACGGGGATGTCCAGATCGCCCGCACCATCGCTGCCACGCTTTCACCTGTCGCCGGAGCCAACGAATTCCGCGTTGGCCTGCGCGCGAAGGATGGAAAGGGCGCGGCCACGCACTGGATCACCAGCGGGTGGCTCAACGAGCAATACGTCGCCCTGACGAAAGACCCGGACGCCCTTGTCGGTGTGTGCAAGCAATACGGCCTGCCCTACACCCGAGACCAGCTCGCCGGGATCATCAAGCGCTCTGTCGTGCGGTCGGTGTACGAGACCGACGCCTTGGCGCTGCTGGATGAGCTGGACCTCGAAGTCGTCCCACCCACGGAGGAAAAATGACCCTCGCCCCGCTCGTCATCCTGCTCGTGCTGCTGGCCATCGACTGGCGGCAGACCATCACGATCTGCCGCACGCCTAGCAAGCGCGAGGTGTGGATCGAGAAGATCATCGGCACGTACCCGAAAGAGCATCGGGTGCACCTGTGGTTCGGCGCCTGCGCCGGCGCGGCCGTTGCCTTCGCGCTCTTCCCGCTGCAGCGTCTCCCGTGGCTTGGCTGGCTGCCTGACGGCGCACAGACCGTCGTGCTGCTGCTCGCTGCTGTTGGCGAGACTGCCGCCGTGGTGCGCAACTACCGGCTCGGCATCAAGCCGGCCGGACTGGAGTGAACGGGAAGGGCAGGGAGAACAAGATGAGCATCGAGCACACTCCAGAACTCACCACCGTTGCGATGAAAACGGCAGTCCTTGCCGAGCGCACCGGCATTGGCATTGCCACTACTGCCGGCGCCACGAAACTCCTGGGCCTCACGCCCGACCAGTGGGCCATCGTCGGCGTGATCGCCGGCATCGTGATCGGCGGGATCGGCCTGGTGGCCAAACTGTGGATGGACTGGTATTTCCGCAGTCAGCACCTGAAACTCGCGGAGAAGCGCACGCGGGCGCTTGCCGGGGGTGAGTCGGTTCCTGGGGGGCTGGAGTGACCATCACCACCGAAGCCCTGCGCGCCGTTGGCGCCACCGCTGCCCGCGCTGCCGAAGTGCTGGAGCCGCTGAAGGCCGCCTGCGCCTTCTACGGCATCGACACGCCCGAGCGACTGTCCATGTTCCTGGCGCAAGTCGGCCACGAGTCGGGCGGGTTCCGCTACACCACCGAGCTGGCATCCGGCGAAGCCTACGAAGGCCGCAAGAACCTGGGCAACACGCAACCCGGCGACGGTCCCAAGTTCCGCGGCCACGGCTTTCTGCAGACGACAGGTCGCGCCAACCACGTGGCCGTGCGTGACAGGCTGCGTGCCCGTTTCGCCGACGTTCCCGACTTCGAGGCCGAGCCCGAGCGCCTGGCGGAGTTGCAGTGGGCGTGCCTCTCGGCGGCCGACTACTGGGACATGCGCAACATCAACGCGGCGGCCGATGCGGGCGACTTCGAGCGCGTCACCCGGCTGATCAACGGCGGGCTGAACGGCTTCGAAGACCGCAAGCAGCGCTGGGAGCGCGTGAAGGCCGTGCTGCTGCAGCCTGAGGCGGCGCCCACCGCTGCCCCTGTTCAGCCTTCCACCTTCGCGGCGTTCGTCGCCGAAGACACCATCCCCCCACCCACCCCTAAGGAGGCGCCCATGGCCCCGTTCATCATGGCGGCGTTGCCCGCCCTCATCGACCTGGTGCCGAAGTTGGGCGCCATGTTCTCCAGCGGCTCGGCCATGTCCGAACGCAACATCAAGGCCGCCGAGCTGGTGATAAGCGCGGCCAAGGACGCCATCGGCGCAACCAATGAGCAGGATCTCGTCCAGAAGATCGCCAGCGACCCAGCCATGGCCGAGACGGTGCGCAAGGGCATCGAGGCGGTCTGGTACGAGTTGCAGGAGGTGGGTGGCGGGATCACAGCCGCGCGGGAAGCGGCCGACAAGTACCTCGCGCCCGACGCCAAGGGCTTCCACCACAACCCGGCTTTCTGGATTTCCATCCTGCTGCTGGCCATGCCCATCATGCTGCTGGTGGACGTGTTCTATGTTCATCCAGACGGCTACGACACCAACCTGCGCACGCAGATCGTTACCGGCGTGCTGATGGTCATCAGCATCGTGGGCGGCTTCTGGCTGGGCTCCAGCATGGGCAGCCAGAAGAAGACCGATGCGCTGACGAAGTGAGGAAACCATGACCCAAGACACTGAAGCCACATTCGGCCCCGTTGGCAACAACGTGCCAGCACCCGTGCAGCGCACCCCGGAAGAGCAGGCGGCATGGGATGCCGAAGACGCTGCACTGTGCAAGAAGTACGGTTGTGCGCCGGGATGGGGGCATCACTACGACAAGCTGGCCATGGGTGGCCATTCGGCGCCGCCCGTAGGCGCCACCATCGACCCGGGGCCACCGCCGGCCAAGCCATGAGCATGCTGTCCAAGAAGCTGCGCAAGTGGGCCGACCCTGCCAGCGGGCAGGAGGGCCTGACGTACTGGTGCCAAGGATGCCAGGAAGCCCACGGCATCCGCACCAAGGGCCCCGGCGCCTGGACGTGGAACGGTGACATGGAGCGGCCGGTCTTCGGCCCGAGTGTGCTGACCACGGGCAAGCGCAAACCCACCGAAGAGGAATGGGCGCGCATCCGGGCCGGCGAGAAGCTGGAGATGCCGGAAGAGCGCTGCCACACCTTTGTGGGCTGCAACGGCGCCAAGCCGGGGGAAGTCATCTTCCTCGACGACTGCACCCACGGCCTGCGCGGCGTGCACCCATTCCCGGATCTGCCGGACTGGCTTCAGTCCTGACCAAAGGAGCCACCCCATGCGCCCCTATGCCCTGGCTCTCGCCCTCCTGGCTGGCCCAGCCCTGGCCGGTGACATGGTGGCCACCCAAGACGGCGACTCCCTGCGCCTGATGCAGCAGCCGTGCCCGCCCGCGGTTCTGCGGCACCTGCCAGAAGGCACGCGAGGCTACTTCCGCAAGGCCCTGGCGATGGTGGGCGGCCGGGAGTACGTCGGGTGCTTCGCGGTGCGCGTGGATGGCCAGGTGCTGGTGGTCTACGAGGATGGCGATTCAGGGCTGGTGCCGGTGGTGCGGTTCACCATGGAGCCGGACGCATGACGCCGATGCAGCTGGGCCAGGAGATCATCGCGGCCAGCTACGACCGTCGCCATGATGATGTGGCGCGCTACGTGGACCGCCTTGTCGCGCTGGCAGAGGCAGCACTGAGGCAGCCTGCGCCTCCGTTGGAGCCGAGTGACTGAGTTTCTCCGCTGTTGATCAGCTTTCCCCCGTGGCTTCGGCCTCGGGGGATTTTTGCTTTGTGGCTCGCATTGACAGCTTGCGGGCGGATTCCTTGATCGCGGCGTGAAGCTCTGGCGGGGCGTAGATGCCGCGCACTTCGGTCAGGCCGAGCATGGCCCGCTTGGCTCGCAGCGCCTCTTGACGCTCTCGGGTGGATTGGGCGGTCATCAGTAATTGAAGTTCATCGCGGTAGCCGCTGCTGCGCGGCATTGGGCCAGCAGCGCCGGGTCAGCCGCTGTCCAAGAGTAGCCGTCCGGGTTGGAGATGTACTGGCCTCCCTTGGCTTTGTACTCGCGGCGCGCAGCCCATCCGATGGCCTCTTGCTTGCGCTTGAAGGTGTCGATTGCTTCTTTCACTTCGCGCTCCACGCCGAAGCCCTTGGCTGGGGCCGTCGCGCAGGACGTTCCGAAGTGCTTCACTTCGCCCGTTTCGTTGTCCTGAATGAAGACAACGCGCTTCAGACCCTTCTTACCACAGCACTCACAAAAGTCGCGGTCGTCGTTGACGCTGAGGACTTGAAAACGGGCCATTTGCTATCTCCGGTTGCGTGTTGCGATGGGTGAATATTAGTTCGCCGTTACGCGTAACGCAAGCGGTATTTGCACCATCCGACGAACGGTAGCGCGCCATCTTTACATAGCTCGCACAGTGTCATACAGCCTGTGCTAAAATCCAGGTTGTCAAGCGGTGCGAGCGCAAGACAAAATCAGAGGCTGTAGGTTTCTGTTTTCTCCCTTTAGTGGGGACACGCTCGCACCGTGGAAAGCAGAAGCCTACAGCCTTTCTGCTTTCCGCCGTCAGGGCGCGAATTGACGCAGCTAAAGGGCCAATGTCGGGGCCGCTCATGCCGCACCTCGCTGTTGCATGTACCCAGCCTGATACTCGCCCCACGGGTAAGGGTCAGCCAACTCGGCATCAATGCGGTCCTTCATGTACCCGATATAGACGCGCACAGGGCTGGTGTCTTCAGTGAATCCGCTTGTGCATTCGTGGCCATCGCTCACGCGAAATATGCTGTAGTACAGCAGCGACCATCCGCCCATGCACCTGTCGCGGTGTACGTCAATCTCGTGTCCCTTGTAGATGACCTTCACAGTGGTAGCTCCATGGTGTACGGGCAGCGCGGCTCTGGGATCTTCTGGCCCATCGGCACGAACTCGGTGCACTTCGGCTGGCCGTCCTCGCCGTAGATCCATTCCGGGATCGCGTCCTCGCGCGGCTTGAGCGCCATGATTTCTTCTCTGGTCAAGGCGCCCTTCAATGATCCATCAAACTTGACCCGCAGAGGGTCTTGCTTCTTGCTCATGGCTCTTCTCCCATCTCCCTAGAAATCTCGGACAGGCGGCGTAGGGCGGTGTCAGACTTGGGGGCGGACTCAGCACGATGCAACCACACGCGCTCGTTGTTGCTGCAAATCCAGTAACCAGCATCCTGCACCGCTTGGATGATTTCGGAGCGGTGCTCAACCCAGAAGCGTTCATGCAGCGACAGTGCGGGCGCTTCCTGTGTTGCAAGAAACTCGCGCAGCGTTTGCCGCACGTTGGCAGCGTCGTGATTCGTGTCCATCAAAGCGGCCAGAAACGCCGTGATGATGTTGCGCGTGTCGTCCATGCTGGGGCAGGTCGGGTTCATGGCTTCTTCTCCTGTTCGTTGGTGGTGTCCGGCACGCCATCAATGCCATTGACCTCTCGGAACTTCCGCTGCACGGCGGCAGCGAAGATCATCGCCACATTGGTAGGACGATCAATGTCGTAGGGGCCGCTTTCGTAGGTCAGCTTGATCCGCCCTTCAAGGCTGGCACTGGATTGGATCGCGCCCAGCACTTCGTCTTCCGTCAGGTCACGCATCGCGGCCTCCATCATTCGTTTCCACGCCAGCAGCGTCGTATGCAGCGAGTGCGGCGACGGCCTGGTCGCGGGCGTTGCCGATGCGGTCCAGCGCGGACTCTGCTTCCATGACGGTCTTGGGAAGCGTGCCGGTGGCTCGCACGGTTGCCAGCACCTCACGCAGCGCGGCGGCAAGTTGGTGGTGCAGGTCATCCACGGAGCCACCTCGGAAGTCTGAACCAGCGCGTTGCGTTGCCCGGCGTTCCGTCCTTACTTAGGTAGATGCCTCGATCACCACGCCAGGACCACACCAGGATCGTCCAGGGCAAGCGAAGGTCCAGGCCCCACCCATAGAACGTCAGACAGCGCGCCACCGTGACGGGGAAGGGTGACGCCATGCCGTAGTCGCGCTTGATGCGCCAGCCGCCGCAGTTCGGTTCTTCCCAGCCTCCCACCCACAGCACCCACCGATGACGGAAGCGGGTGATCCAGTAGCCGAGGGTGCGCTGCCGGTCTGCCAGCAGAGCCGCCGTGATGGCGTAGCGCAAGGCGTGCTGGCCGGTGGCGCCGTACTCGCGCACGGCCTCGGCGTAGGCAAGTGTTGCCGCCTTGTAAGGGTCGGTCATGTGGGTTCTCCATCAGGTGTTTTGGGGGCGACCGGCACGCCATCGGTGGCGCGCTCCAGTTCTTCGATGCGATCAAGCAGGCGCAGCACGGTGCGTGGACATGCGGCGGCGATGTAGTCAGCAAGCGGACCGCTATAGCTGCCGAAGCTGATAACCGACGCGATAGCCTGGCGGCCCATGCCTCGGAAGTCGTCCCCGTACACTGAATGCACCGTGCGGGCCTCGTAGCGTTGGCCGGTCGCGTACCACCCTGACGACTGGACATGGGCGGGGATGGCCTCGGCCAGCGCACGCAGCAGCGCCCGGTCAGGTAGCGGGCACACCAGCGGCGTAGCGTCGGTCTGCCCCATTCCCCAGCGCTCCACCGGGAACAGCCCTGTGTCTTTCCAGCGTTGCCGCTGCTCTTCCGTCATGGGTTGCCAATCAGCCATTGGTCTTGCCCTCCACGCCATAGGGCCGCGAGGAGCGAACATAGGTGTTCGCCTGCTCGCCTCGCTCTGCGCATTCCTCGCAGTCGGGCACATCGTCGCCGCGCAACAGGATTTCCTCGAAGGTCCAGCCGCAGGCCACGCACTTAAGCACGGCCACGGCATCGTTGTCGTTCCACTTCATCGCCCGCCTTCCCCATCCGTTGCCACGCCACAGGGGAACGTTGAGCGGGCGATGGCCCACGCACGGCACTTGCGGGCCTCGACCCTGCGCCAGCGACGACGCTGGCGAGAGTTGCCCCCCGGTCCGTGCGCGCAATAGTCCACGTAGGCGGCGGCGTTGCAGCACGGGCACGGCACGTCGCCGCCTGAAGTCAGATATTCGCCATCCCCGCTGTCCAGATCCCACAGGTAGCCGTCGATGCAGCGGCCATCGGGGTAGTGCGCCCAGGTCGGCGCTTCATAGCCGCAGGTCATGTGCCCACCTTTTCAGTCGTGCCGTCCCAGGTGAACTCGCCATCAGCGCCGACAGGAAAGTGAGCACGGCAAGCCACGCAGAAGGTGCCACTGTAGAACTGCGGGTCGCGGGCATAGGTCTCGGCCAGGGCTTGCCCCATCGTCGT
>ERZ869907.182-NODE-182-length-28989-cov-17.964575_pt1 | contig 28989 bp, 25 predicted proteins | sample MGYA00579309_ERZ869907 | MGnify/ENA primary metagenome ERZ869907 (study PRJEB32216, sample SAMN09231814) | wastewater metagenome | place: USA: Maryland | collected 2016-07-30 | study: EMG produced TPA metagenomics assembly of the PRJNA472060 data set (Reclaimed... | reverse complement strand
CACCCAGCCAGAAACCCGACGATGGCAATCATGCCGATGAGTCGCTTCACTGCTGTGCCTCCTTGCCTTTGCTCGCGCGGTCTGCGCGTTCAAGGCGGGTCATCCGTGCGTCGAGTTCGTCCATGTGGTCGCCGATCTGCTCCAGCTTCTTGTCGAAGCGTTCGAGCATCGACACCATCAGCTTGCCCTGTTCGCTGATCGTGGCGGCGTCCTGCGACACGCCACGGGCGAAGAAGTTGTTGAGTGCAGGCCCGCCGAAGCCGGAGCCGAGCATGAGCACGATCACCCACGGCAGGTACTGCTTGGGCACAAACAGCCCGCCTGGGGCCACAATCGTCTCGGGCAAGTCTTCACTGGTCTGCTTCGGCATTCGCGCCTCCTTCACGAACAGGGCGGCGAATCGCCCGCTTTTCGGTGGCCTTGCGTGCGGCAACTGCGCCGGGGTTACGGTCGTCATGGGTCATCCACCGCTCCCGGTGCCCGGATTGCACTCGAACTCGCACGACACTTCGCCGGTCGTCGGGTTGGTCCGGAAGCGAAGCCACTTGATCCCGTGCTTCCCGCAGGCGATCTGAGCCGAGGCAACGCAGTCGTCGATGGTGGTCGTCTCTGCTTCCTGTGCGAACGGAAAGAAGAACGATTCCTTCTCGACTGCCGTGTCGTCGTACTCGGTCGTGAACTCGATCCGGTCGGAGAGAATCTCCACCTTGGTCGAGACGATGACGGGCTCCGGTTCGGGAGCGAAGGCGATCGAGAGTGACGTCAGAAGCGAAGCGATCATCATGCGCGATCTCCGTAGAACTGTTCGACCGCACTGGCGCGGCGCTTCAGCGTACCAAACTGCCTGTTGCCACCGTCAGCCATCCGCATCAGGAAGAGGCACACGTCCCGGTTGCCCTCCCGAAACGCCGTCTCGTGCGGGTCGCCCGGCGCGTGCGACGAGGTGAACACATGGAACGTCGAGCAGAGGTGGGACAGCACCAACTGACCGTCCTCGCCCGAAAACACACGGGCGTAGGCTGCGGCCATCTTGTCGTCAGGGGTTTCAGGCGCGGGCATTGGTCGCTCCAGTGATGTCCTTCATGGCCTTGGCCCCGGTCGCCGCGATCTCGGCGCCGGCCTGCATCTGCATCGCCTGCTGACGCTGGTCCCGCATCGCCTTGACCTCCTTGACCTTCTTGAGTGCCGTCGGGTCGAGGCTCGACGCACGGGCCACCAGACGCACCGTCCGGTCGAAGTCGATCGCGTCGAACGCGCTCGGGTCGATCTGGCCGAGCGGCAGGATGGCATTGATCGTCTGCATGACCGCATCCAACTGGGCCGAGCCGCGCGAACTCGCGAGCGGGCTCATGTAGACGACCGCCAACGCCTTCCCGGCCAGCGACGCCGGCGGCGCAGGAATCCGACCGGCCTTCGTCAGCGCCGAGTAGGTGATCTGGATGATGGGGTTGAGGAGTTCGGCGTACATGCGTCCGAGGATCGGGCTGAAGACGAGGAGCCCCTGCCGCTGCCTGGCGACGATCTCGGTCGCGGTCATGCGGTCCTGCTCGGGCAGCCGGAGCCGATCGACGTAGAACGCCTCGCGGATCGCCTTGCCGCGCCGCTCGATCTCGTTGGCGGCGAAGTCGGGCCGGGCACCGTGGTTGAGCGGCTGTGGAAACTCCCGCGTCCCAGACTTCATGTAGATCAGCGATCCAGGCCGGGTCGAGATGTTGCCCTCGATGCCGTTCGCCGGAACCATAAGCGGAGGCCGAATCGTGAGTTCCGTTGCCTCAAGGCTCATCTTCGCCATGGCGTTGATGGCCTTGATCGCCGGGAGTGCCCGCATCGCAGGCGACCGGCCGTAGAGTTCGCCAGCGGCGATCTCCCAACGCGGCGTCAGGACCGGCAGGTAGTCGAAGCCGCCCTCGCGCAGGAGTTCCTTCGTGTCCTCGCACAGGTAGCACGAGGCCCACGGCTTGTTGCCAGCATCGACCTTGGTGGGGTCGTTGTCGTAACGGCGATAGATCGCGTGGAGAACGCGGAATCGCTTCTTCGGTTCCTTCCGCACCATCGCGGCCAGCTTCGGCGGGAGTGCCCCGAAGTCCTCCTCGATGTCGCGGCCCTTCTCTCGGTAGCAGCGGTGGACTGCGTCGATGTCGCCGTCGTCGTCGCCGTCGATGAAGCACTCGGAGAGCGGCCGGGCCGAGAACCGGGGGCCGGTCGGCTTCTCCTTCACGGTCATCGCGGCGGTGCCCCACGACCCCAGGTCGAGGAACACCTCGTGGATCGCCGTGGCGAAGCCCGACTCCGAGTTCTCGAAGTGCCGGAGCATGATCGAGGTGGCGGCGTAGAGCCACCGCTGCGTCTCGTCGTCCTCAAGGTCGACCGTCGGGTCGGCGGGGACAAGCTCCAGCCAGCGGATCTGGCTGTTGGTCAGCGTGGCGTCGAGGTTCGCGGCAAGCTCGGCGTGGGCGTTGACGGCGGTGTCGTCGTAGATCTGGAAACGCCGCTTCTCGCCGGGCGTGCGCTCGGAGTTGAAGCTGATCTCTGGTCGGACAAGGTCAGCCACCTCGTCGTAGTGGCTGTCCCAGTTGACGCGCGCCGTCTTCATGTCTTCGTGGCGCTCAAGGATTCGGTCAACGTTGGCTGGCATTGGAAGGTCCGGATAAAACAACCTCCATGGAGGTCATTCAGGAACCGAGCAGGGTGGAGGTGCCGAGTTTTGCGGATGCGTCGTACCCGCCAGCGAGCAGGGTGGACGCCTGCCCACGGCGTTTGGCCTGCTCGCGCATGGCGGCGACGGAGTCCTGACGGGCCTTGAGTTCGATCTTGGCCTGTTCGGCGGCTGCGTCGATGGGCTTGGGGGCCGTCGGGAGGGGTGGCGGTGATGGGGAGCCGAAGCTCATGCTGATCTCCGAATGATGGCGTAGGGATCGTAGTCGGCGTCGGTCTGCCGCTGGGACTGCGGACGGTTGCGGGCCGGGTCGCCCTCGGCCGGGGTGACGGCGTAGCGGATGTCGAGGAGAGCGTACCGCAGCGCGCTTTCGAGGTCGTCGCGCTCGGGCACGATGACGCCGTCCTTGCGGTGCAGCAGCCGAAGCTCGTCGAGGAGGTCGCGGCAGGTCGAGAACACCTTGATGCGGCCGGTGAGCATCCGCTCAAGGATCGCGAGCGTGATCGGTTCGCGCGACTGTGCGCCGCCCTTGTCGATGTCGTAGCGGGCCGACTCGGGCAGCATGTTCGCGCCGGCGTTTCGGTACTGCTCGGCCAACGCGACGCCGCCGCCCTTGTCGCGGGTCATGCCGTCGTGCGGCCACGCCACCGGAATCCACGCGCCACGCTCGCGGATCGCGGCCCCGTGATACGCGGCGGTCTGCCCCTTCTGCCGATAGCAGTCGTAGACGTAGATCGTGTCGGCGTCGCGGTCGTGCGCGAGCCACACCGTTCCGGCCGGGTGGTCGATGCCGAAGTCGGTCCCGGCGATGCGAGCCCAATGCTTCGGCAGTTCGATCGGTTCGATGATGTAGCGGTCCTGCTGGCACTTGTAGACCGCACCGCTGCCCAACAGCGGAATGCCCTTCGACCGGACGTCACGCTCATGCTCGGGCAGGCTCGCGAGAAGCTGGGCCTTCGTCGCGTCGTCCAAGTGCGGCGCGTCGTCCCACGTCACCGTGCGATACCAGATGCCGAGCCCACCGTCGAGGAAGTGCATGATGGCGTCGCTCGCCCCAAAGAGCGGCGTTCGCGTCATGTAGAGGACGCCACGCTTCACCAGGATGCGCATGAGCGATTCGGTGAAAACCTTGTAGTCCTCGGGTTCCTCGTCGAGCCACACGAAGTCGCGGGTGACGCCCTGAAACTTGACGTAGCCCTGCTCGTAGGTGCGGAAGGTGATCTGCGACCAGCCGCCGCTCGCGTGCTTCACCCGAACGAAGTCGAGGACGTTGTTGACGCCGCACTGCCGGAAGCCGAACTCGCCGATGGATGACTTCGGCACCCAGCCCGTTCCTGGCAGGTCTTTCGTCTCCGAGTTCTCGCAGTCGACCTTGCCGAACAGTTGCTCCTGCACAGTGTCGCGCAGGATCTCGTTCGTCGGTGCGGCAGCGATGCCGTCGGTGGGGGCGTCGAACCGCTTGCCCTGCCACCAGTCGGGGTATACCCCGGTGAGGTGTGCGGCCGTCTCCGCAGCGCCAGCGGTCGACTTCCCGGTCTGGTTCGCGGCGATGACCGCCCGTTCCATGTTTGTCGCGCCGGCGGCGTGGAAGTCGATCTGCCACGGGTACGGCCCCTTGCCGCCCGGCACCCACGGCGTCCCGTACTCGACGATGAGCCGATTGCGTCGCCGTGATTCGGCGAGTTCCTTGAGGAGCGAGACGGCCTTGGATGCTGCGTCGGTCATACGGCGATCGCGGGGATGCAGTCGTTGGACATGAGCCACAACTCAAAGACGGCGTAGGACGAGCTTCCGAGGTAGCGGTAGAACGTCGCCTCGGTGCAGGTCTGGATGTTGAACTCGGGGCCGATCGAACTGAGGCAGAGCGGGCCGGCGCCGCTCGTGTCGAACCCGAAGCTGCCGGTGATGACGTAGGTCCAGCGGCTGTTGGTGCCGTCGTAGGTCGCCGAACCGCCGGTTCCGCTCCACGTCATGGTGGTCGCGGTGCGGGACGCGAAGGTCCACGTCGCTGTGGTCTTCGACGCCGTGAGCGAGCAGTCGACGGCCTGCGTCCAGAGCGTGAGGCGGACGCTGAGCCGCGAGTTCTCGCTGAAGACGCACCCACCGATCGGGTAGCAGATGGGCGCTGCCGATGCGCCTCCGTCGGCCGGAGGTGTGCCTGAGCCCGTGATCGTGACGACGCCGCCGGTAATCATGCGGTCCTCGCGAACGCGATGCTGATCGCGAGGTTGGCGGCCGACGAGTTGTTCGAGATGACGATTTCGAGCTTCGCGCCGACGCCGAACGCATTCGCGCTCGCCGCGGCCTTCTCGTTGATCGACGAGCTTGCGGCGATCACGGTCGCGGCGGACGGCCAGACGACGTTGGCCCCGTTGATGCGAACCGAGACGTCGCAGGTGCCCGACGACGTGATGACGTTGCCGGTCGAGATGGTGCCGCCGACGGAGGTCTTGAGCGCGAGCGTGTAGGTGCCGTTCGCGGGCGAGAGGATGAGCGTGTGGTAGTCGCCCTTGATGAGCGTGTCGTCGCAGTGGACGATTCCGAGCTTGCTGGTGGCCATCAGGCGTCTCCCTCGATGCCGATGACGTCGATGGACGTCGGGAGGGTCGGCGACCCCGTTCCCTGCGCCACGGTGAAATCAACGACCTTGTTGCTGCCGGAGGTCGATCGTTGGATGGTGACGTTGAACTGGCTTGACCCGGACGCGATGTAGGCGGTCCACGTGTTGTTGCCGTGGAACGCCGCACACCCGCTGCATCCGTTCGTGCCGCTGAAGATGATCCCGCAGGCGTCCCACGCGAAGGTGGCCGATCCGGTCTTCGACGAGCTTGTGCCCGAGAGCGAGACGGTGAGCGACTTCGTGCGTCGGCGTGCGGCAAGCTGGCCGACGTTGGCCGCGTCGTTCGACGAGACTCCGTCGGCGAGTCCGGTGATCTTCTTCGACCCCATCGCGAGGTTCGCGCTCGGCACCGCGAAGTCGCTGAGCGAGTAGGCCGAGATGACCGCATCGAGGTCACCGATGTCGGCCCCGGCGATCTCGTCCCATTGGGCCGTGCCTGACCGCCACATGAGGGCCTGACCGTTCGTGCCGTCCGAGAGCATCACCGGGTCGATCGTGCCCGACGCGAAGTTGGAGTCGGAGAGCGTGATCGCGGCGAGCGTCGACAGCACCGTGCCGGTCGGGGCGAGGACGCGGATCTTCACGCCGGAGCCCGGTGCGGTGCCGAAAACGACCTTGGTGCCGGTGAGCGGGTTGCCGGTGTTGTCGATCGTGTAGGAACCGCCGGTCGGGGCGGAATCCTGGATGAGCCCGCCGACGAAGTAGACCAGCAGGCTCGCCGCGCTGACGACGCTTTGGAGCGTGGTCGTGAACTCGGTCGCCGTGCCGTCGCCGGTGAACTCAAAGAGCGTGAACGCCCCAAGGCTCGTGACGGTGCCGCCGGTGATGAGGGCCTGCACGTCGTTGAGGTTGACCGCGTCGGTGCCCTCTTCCGCGCTGCCGACGTTGCCGATCCGGTTCGACGAGCCTTCCCAATACTCGCCGTCGGCCGACAGCTGCATGAACCGTTCGAGGTCGAGGTCGCCGAGCGTCAGCTTGTCGCGAAGCTCCTGACAGATGAGCGTGAGCTTGTCGAGCGCGTTCTCGTGGCTCGTCGCCGGGAACGCGCCGCCGCCCTCGGGGTAGTCGGTGGCCTGCGTCAGCGGGGTGATGCGGCGGACGAGGATGATCGTGTCGGCCGCCGGCGCGACGCCGAAGGTCACGTTGGTGCCGGAGATGGTGAAGTCGACGCCCTGCGTGTACTCGGTGGCCGCGCTGAGGCCGTCGGTGTTGTCGTAGACGTGGACGAGGGTGGAGTCCGAGAGGAACGGGAACGGGATCGCGAACACCGTCTGCGCGCCGGTGGCCGTGTACTCGATGTAGCTGGCGGTGTAGCTGACGGTCATGTGCCAAACGCCGCCTGACGGGGCGTCCTCTTGGTGGTGGAGCGCTTCTCCTGATCCTCGGAGAGCGCCTTGCGGAGCAGTCTATACGGTGACACGGGCACGCCGTTGAGCGCGGCGAAGTTGACCATCGACCGCTCCATGCCCTGCCAGAACTTCTCGTCCTTCGGTCCCTCGCTGCGGGCGATCTGGATGAGGCCCCGGAAGAACTGCGTCATGGTGTCGGCGACGGGCGAAACGCTCGGGCCGCCGAAGGTCTTCGATCCGCCCGACGCGATGCCGTCGGCGAGGAACGACAGGTACGCGCCGCCGTAGATCATGCCGGTCGCGTTGGCGATCATGTCGCGGACCAACCGCTCTTGGAGCTTCACGTCGTCGTCGTCACCGCCGACGGTCGAGATGGCCTGCTGGATGAGTTGCCGAACGAGCGAAGCGCCGATCGAGTTGGCCGCGACGACCACGGCCACGTCGTAGGTGAGCTTCGACAGGTTCGCCGGAGTCGGGGCACGCGACGCCCGCATGGTCGAGCGGGCCAGCATGTTCCAGTTTTTCGACAGCTGGCTGCTGAACATGGTCAGGAGCGAGAGCGCCCCGTTGCGGCGTGCCTCGCGGCCTACGGCCGATTGGTGGAGCGGGTCGCCGGTCGGCTGGGTCGCGGCGATCGCCTCCTCGGCGATGCGGGCGGTTTCCTTGCGGATCGCCTCGGGCGTCGCTCCGGCCAGCGTCCGCTCTGCCTTCATCTTGGCGGCCTTCCACGCCACCCGGACGACGAAGTTGTCGGCGGCCGAGATGAGGACCATGGGCAACTGGCCCTGCGAGCGGGTGCCGTAGATGCCTGGCGTTCCGCCTGCGTCGCCGGTCGCGAGCGAGATGGGCGAGGCGTCCATCCGCTGCCGGAGCATCGGAGACTCTCGGATCTCGGCGTCGAGCGACAGGTCGATCCCTGCGCCGGAGCCCATCGCCCGCGAGACGTCCATCGGGCTGAGGACGACGGTGAGGCTCATCACGCCAAGCGGTTGCATGAGCGCGACGCCCGGATTGGCCCCGAGGATGCCGGAGACGGCCCGGTTGCGGAGCCGCTGGAGGAAGCGGTCGAAGTAGCGGTCGCCGAGGTCCTGCCCCTTGCCGGTCCACTCGCGGTCCATGTCGTTGAGCAGGTTGACGAAGTGCTGCCGGTAGTCGAACCAGCCTCGCTCGTCGCTGACCTTGCGGAACTCGGCGTGGTCGATCGACGCGCGGGCGAACTCGATGCCGCGTGACTGGTGGGCGATGCCCGCCGTGACCCACGAGTGCCGCAGGAACTCGACGAAGGCGTCCTCGACCATGAGCGGCTTCTTGCCGCCGACGCGCTCCTGCGTCATGCCGAGCGAAATGAACGTCTTCGGGCCGAACTCCTCAGCCGACGATTCGGCCTCGGTCTGCTCGCGCGGGCTCGGCCAGTAGTCGTCAACGGTGATGTCGTAGCCGAGCCGTTCGATCGCCCGATTGCGGACCCGGCCCTGTGCGGTCGAGTTGTGCCACGTCTTCATGGCGTCGTAGATCGCCCGCTCCTCGGCGGTGGCGCTCGCGACGATCGCGTTCATGTCGTCGGACGACAGGTGGACCACGGCCCCGGTTCGGCGGATCTTCACCGGGGCGCCGGCGTCGATCATGGAGCGGTTGTACTGGCTCAGGATCGTGCCGAGAAGCCAGATGCGTTCGGCCTCGGTGACATCGATCGTCCCGCCGTCGGGCAGGTCGATGACGTGGATGCGGGGCGTGATGCGACGGAAGCCCTTGGAGAGCCGTCGGCCGTGGCTGCGGGCGATCCCCTCGCTCATCATCGCGAGGTCGTCCGACCCGATGTCGATGTTTTGGCGGCGGATGGCGTCGTGGATGTAGTCCTGATCGGCGTGCGTCGCGTCGAGCTTCGCGTTGTAGGCGTTGCGGAGGTCGCGGTAGAGGAGCGTCAGCCCGAGCGAGTTGTCGCCGAACACGAACTCGGCTGCGGTCGCCGAATCCATGTGGCCAAGCGCGAGGAAGCGGAGCGGCACGTCGAGCGCAGGGATGCCCCGGAACGGGCGTCCGTACTGATCGCGGCGAAGGGCCTTCGTGTGGGCGGCAAGCTCGCTGCCCAACTGGACCGCTGCACTCTCGACCTGCGCGTTCCACGCCGACTTGATGCCGTCCTTGCGGGCACGCCAGCGGTCGCGGATGCCGTCGGCCTGCGCCTTCACCGTCTCAAGGTCGTTGGTCGGGATCTGCAACTGACGCAGGAGATCCGACGCCGCGTTGCCGATCTTGCGGCGCCGCTTCGCCGGGCTGTTGCCCTGCGGGATCTTGTCGGTGAGGACGCCGATCGACTGGGCCATGTAGACGAACTGGGCGTCCTCGGCCGGGTGGAGCCTCCGCTTGGCGAGGTTCTTCACGGCCTTCTGCGCGGCCTTGAGGGCGACCTTGCGGTTGTATCGCTCCAGCGACCGCTGGGCACTGTCCAGCAGCCGCTGCATCTGGAGCATCGTCCGGGCACGCGGCAGCCGGGCGAGGATCGGGCCTTGGATCGCGGTGGGAAGGGCCGACTTCACCAGGTCGGCTGCGTCGGCCTGCATCTTCTCGAATGCGGCCTTGTCGGAAGCGAACCGCGAGCGAAGCTGGGCGAGCCGCCCGAGCATCGTCCGACGCAGTTCCTTGAGCCGTGCCCGGCCTCCGGCGGCGTCCTCGGTTCGGACGCGGGCGAACTCCTCGCGTGCCTTGGCGAGCCGTTCCTTGGCCTTGGCGCGGTCGGCTGCGAAGTTGCTGCGGAGTTCGGCGGTGCGGGCCTTGGATGCCTGCCGCTCCCACGAGACGCGGGCGTTGACGTAGCCGCCGACGAGCTTCCGCTGCTCGCGGAGTGCCGCGCGGAGCGTGCCCCGCTCGGCCTTGCTCGCCGACTTGAACTGCCGAACCATCTCGCGGAGCTTCTGCGTTTCAGACTGCTCGGCGGATCGGACGTTCTCGCCGATCGGGTTGGTGACGTTCGACGACAGGAGGTCGGCGACCCGCTCGGCCTCGGCGCCGGCGTCGCGGCTGGCGTCGGCAGCGGTGAGGTTGACGTAGGCGGCGTGGGCAGACAGCACGAGTTGCCGAAGCTCGGCCTCGGTCGATGCGTCGAGGATTCGATTGGCAAACTTTTGCCCAACTTTGCCCGGCAGAGCCGCCTGCATCGCGCTCGCAAGTTCCAGCTTCACATTGGCTTGCGACAGCGTGCGGGCCTTGAAAGCCTCGCCCATCATCGAACCGGCAGCCGCGATCTTCATGGCGGCGGCGAGGTGCGGGCGAGCGGTCGGGCGTGGCTCGGTGAAGGTGGTCGCCTGCACGGTGCCGCCCTGCGGTTGCGGGATGGCCACGTCCCGCAGTTCCTCCATCGCCTTAGCGAGGTCGGTGCCGAACGGCAGAATCATCTGATCGTCGTTGGAACGGCGAACTGCGAACATGCCGAACCGCTCGCCGAGCGTTCGCTTCCACCGGGGGTCGATGACCTCCATGGAGGTCGTTTTATCCGGACCTTCCTTCGTGGAGGTCGGAGGGTTCTCGATGGCGTCGAAGGCACGGAGGACGGCCTTGGCGACGGGACCGCGCAGGCCGGCGCGGGTGGCCGATCGGCGGAACGAGTCGCCGAGCTTCCGCAGCACCGAAACCTGCGTCGGGCTGAGGCGGCTCTTGAGCCCGGCCTTGCCCGCGACGAGCTCGACCATGCGGGCGGCACCTTCCTCGACCCGCTGCTCGGGCGTGAGGCCGCCGATGTCCGCTCCCTGCGCGGCCAAATCCTGTGCATAGGTGGCCGCATATGCGAGGACGGGACCGGCGGTCGATTGGACGAGCTCGCCGTAGACCTCGGGATGCTGCTGGCGGAAAACGTGGACCAACTCGTGGGCGACAAGGCCGAAGTCCTCGGCACCGCGCTGCACCAGAATCGTCGTCGCGTCGCTGGTGGCGTAGGCGGGGAACGGGAGGTCGGAGTCGGCCTCGATCTCGATGAGCCGAACGCCGTTCACCTCGGATTCGCCGACGACGCGGATGGCCACGGTGGCTCCGGTGACCGACTTCACGTCCTCGACGTACTCGCCGACGAGTTCATCGACGGATCGAACCGGCTTCTCGGTCGCCTGCATGGCGGCCATGATCTTCTCGGCGAGGTGCGGCTTGCCCATCGCCTCGGCCTGCTTCGTCGCCGCCGACCGAATGACCTCCATGGAGTTCGTTTTATCAGGACGTGCTGAGGCGATCGCCTGAGCGAGTGCGGACATGCGGCCTTGTGGGCTATCGGCGAACGTCTCAAAGTCGGCGATCAGCTTGCGTTCGACCTGACCGGGCGAGGTCGGTCCAGGTGCGGAGAGCATCGCCTCGCGGAAGACCGGGGAGAACGATCCGCCGAGCGTGACCATCGCACCGCCCGCAGCGCCGCCCGCGTACTCGTTGACGCGATCGCCCCACGAGCGGTCGGCACCGCCGCCGTAGAGCCCGGAGTCGATCAGGGCCTGAAACTCGCCGGTGATGACTTCCTCAAGGCCCTCGGCGTTCGCCATGCCGATCGAGTTCAGGAGGTAGTGGGTCGCGCCGCCGGCGTCGCCCCGCATGAGGTGCGTCGCGATCTTGCTCGCGCCGTGCGACGACAGTTGCTGCCACGGTCCCCGGATGCCGGGGATGGCGTCCAGTTTCTCGGTGACGATCTCGGCCGCCGCGTAGCCGATGCCGACGCCGATCGCCTTCCACGGGTTCGGCGTGCGGCCCTCCATGAGTTCCGCGCGGCGGTAGTTCTCGATCCCCTGCCCGGCCGACTGGAGCCCCATGAGGCTCATCACGACGGTGTTGAACGCCTTGGCGGCCTGCACGCCCCGCAACGCACTCGCCGCCGACGGGATGGCGTAGAACGCGACGTTGCCGGTCCACGCGCCCCAAGTGCCCTTGCTGCCCCGGTGGTTCAGCTGCTGCACAAAGGTCGGCTCGCTGCCGCCGTAGGGTGCGGCCTGCCCGGTCATCACGAGTTCGCGGTAGGCGTCGCGGCCCTCGTCGAGCCACTGGGCCGTGTCGATCAGCGGGCGAGACACCGACTCGGGCAGCACCGACGCGGCGCCGCGGGCGAGCGTCGAGGTGACGGCGTAGAGCGAAAGCCCGACGTCCTGCACGTTCTTCGACATGGCACCGACGCCGTCGAACATGAACCCACTGGTCGGGTTGGCGTCGATCGCCTGATCGAGCCGATCGAGTTCGGTGGCCTGCGCGTCGGACTGCGGGCGGTAGATGCCGCGCCCCTCGCTCATGCGGAAGGCATCTGAATACTTCCGCATGAGGTCGGTCGTGCGGATCGCGCCGACCGCCTCGCCGATCGCCTGCTCCTGTTGGATCGTCGGGACGTTGCCGAGCCGTTCCAACTGCGAGCGGATCTCCTGCGACCGGAAGTCCTGCACGCGGTTGAGGTCGGAACGCACCGCAGCGCGGAGCGAGTCCTCGCTCATCGTCATGAGCGGCGACGGTTCGTCACCCCGCAGCTTGGCGTTGATCTCCTCCAGCGTATGGCTTTCGCGGATCGGGGCTGCACTCACTTGGTGGCCTCCACGGGCATGGGTGCGGCGAACCCGTCCCATCCGAGTTCGATCGCCCGCTCATCGACGTACTCGTCGAGTTGTGCGCCCGCGTACCCGAGCGCCATCGCCTGCCGTCGCACGTACTGCTGGAACCGTTCGGCGACGAGCGGAGACGCCTGCCCCATGTAGCCCGACTGCGATCCGGCCGGTCGGCGATAGGGCCGCTCAGGGTCGCGGAGTTCGACGTTCGACGACTGGAGGAACCGCGTACTGAGCGACTTGAAGCGGTCGGACTCGGCCGGTGAGACGGTGCCGATCTCGCGTTGGTTGAGCGGGTCCCACAGGAGGAACCCGGTCGGCTGGAGCGAGGTGCGGTCGATGATCGGAACGGCGACCGACTGGCCGAGCGAATCGAACGGGTCCCACTCGCCGACAAACCCTAGGTCAGGCCGGACGTCCTGCGAGTTGAAGACGTTGAAGTCGAGCCCCATGAATCCAAGCTCATCGAACCGCGAACGGCCCTTTTCGAGGAACGCCCCGAACGCCGAATCGGCCCCGTTGCGGCTGCCGGTCGTGAGCCCGTAGAGCTTCGGATCGACCATCATCGTCGAGTTCCAGTCGGTCGTCGGCGTCATCATCGAAGGCCGCAGGTCGAACACCTCGACGGTCGCGAACGACGACAGCACATCCTGCATCGCCTGCTTGGCCGCAGCGTCGAGCGTTTTCTTGGCCTTGTCCCCGGTGAGCGATTCGACGCCACCGCGTTCGACGACCTGAGCGACGCGAAACGCGAACGCCGCCTCAAACCCGTTGCGTGCGGTAGCGGGCAGCGTGGCGTAGACAGCCTCGACGCCGTTGGCCTTGGCTGCAGACGCGAGGTTGGCGTCGAAGCCCTCGACCTTGCCGGTGAGTGCGTCCTGCGCGAACGCGACGCCCGCCCGGCCATCGGCGGACATGAGCGTCTGAGCGGCCTGCTCGTCGTTGGTGATGCCGCTCGGGAGGTTGAGCATCGCCCGCGCGGCGAGCCCCGCCTTCGTCGAGGACGCCATGCGGTCTGCCGCGAGCGGGTCCATCGACTGCACGCTGCGGAGCGTGTCGAGCGCCTGAGCCGTCTGCTGGGCCGTCGAGCCGTCGCCGAACCCTTCGTCGATCGTGCGACGCACCACGGTCGGCATGAGCGAACCGGCGTTCACCGCGAACCGGGCGACGTCGCCGACCGAAGCCATCGGGTCGGTCATCAGCTTCTCGTCGGCCCACTGGTCGAGCGCCTTCTGGCTGCGGAACGCCGGGTTGCCGACGCCCGTTCCACCCTTCGCCCACACCGTGTCGATTGACTGCTTGGCCCGATCGACGAGGTCCACCTTGGTCTGGCGGTCACCCATCAGCCGAGCCTGATCGGCGATGATCTCCTCGGTCTGCGGGCTCGCGTTCGCCTCAATGTTGCCCTGCGGCCGGAGCAGCCGAACGAACATCTCGAAGCCCTGCGTGTCGCCGATCGCCGCCGACGCCTTGAGGGCCGGGACGAACAGCCGCTCGCGGACGTCGCCCTCGGTCGCCGATCGACCTTCGACGAGCCCGCCGGGCATCCTGGTGCCGGGCTGCTCCATGACGTAGCGGACGATGTCGTTCATCTCCATCTCGGCCTTCATGGGCGGGTTGGCTGCCCACCACGTCGCCGGAGACTGACCGCGCGGCAAGACCTCGGAGACGGAACGCTGGGCGGCGGCCAACGCCCGCGCGGCGTAGGACTGCTCGGCCTTGGTCAGCATCTTGTCGAGGTTCGCCTCCATGGAGGTCATCGCGCCTTGGTCGAGGTATCGCTTGGCCTCGGGCTGGGCGATGAACTCACGGAGCGCCCGGTTGGCGTCGGGGTCGGTGCCTGCCCGCGCGTAGAGCGTGTCGGCCTGCCGCGCGTAGAACGACGCCGAGCCCGTCTCGGCCATCGTCGCGGCGGTCTGTTGGCTCAGGGCCGTGCCGGTGAGCGAGCGGAGCCGGTCGCCGTAGACCGCCTGTGCCGCGCGGGGGTCGATCGCACCGGACGCGATCTGCTCCTCCAGCGTGCCCTTGAGGCCGACGAGACTGGCGAGTGCGGCGTCCGAGGTGTCGCGGGCATTCTGGTCGAGCAGCGACTCACGGCCCCGCTGGGCGATCTGCGTGAGCCAGAGGTTCGCCTTGGCGCGGGATTCGGGGTCCTCGACGTTCGTCTCCAACTGCTCCTTGCGGGCCAAGACCTCGGCGTCGAACGCATCGACCCGCAGCGGGATCGGCTGTGCGAGGGCCGAACGCTGGGCGTCGGCGAGCCCGGTGATCGTGCCAGACTGGAAGTCGGCGAGCCACGTGTTGACCTGCGCGTCACGGGCGATCTGGTCGCGTCGGGCCTGCTGGTCGGCGAGGTCCTTCTCGCGGTCCTGCATCTGCTGGAACGCTCCGGCCGCACGCTGGGCACCCATCGCGATTCCTTCCAACGCGCGATCGAGGCCGAGCCCCGTGAATTGCGGGGCCGAGCCGAGGTTGGCCTGCGAGACGGAGGTCTTCGGCAGGACCGACGGTGCGATCATCGTGGGGAATCGACTCATGGATCACTTCTTGTACATGGCATACGCCTGAGCGCCGGTGCCTGCCGCCTGACCAAGCCCGCCGAGCAACGTGCCGAACGACGACTGCTTCTGGAATGACCCCTGCTGGGCGTCAAAGAGGTAGTTGCGTTCGGCCACCTGACCGCCCAACTGGACGTCGTACTCGCGGTTGGAGTTGTTCCACTTCAGGTACTCCAAATCCTTGCTCGCGTTCTTCGCCGAGTCGGCGACGATCTCCAGCGGGCTGCCGCCGAACCCGACGCCGGCCGCGCCGATCGCGGCACGCAGGGTCGAGAGCCGTCGGCGATTCTGGTCGGCGAGAGCGGACTCCGAGGCGAGCGAATCGAGCCGTGCCCGCGCTGCGTTGGAGTCGTTGAGCTTTCGCTGGAACTCCGCATTCTGCTGGGCGACCTTCTCCTGATACGCGCCGGCCTGAGCCTGTGCGTAGGCCGAATACCCGGCAGCCGCCGCCGAAGCGACGGCGGACGCGGCCATGACGAATGCTGGTGTGACGAATGCCATTGGCTTACCGCCTGAAGGTCCGAGCGTAGAGAACGTGGTCCGACCCGTCCGGAGCGTAGCGGGCCATCGTCGCCTCGGCCCGGAACCCGAGCAGCCGAGCCCAACGGTGGCCCGGCAGGAACCCGACACGCACCGTCATCTGGAACCGCCGAGCCCGAGGGTGCAACTCCATCGCCCGGCAGATTCGCCTGGTGATCGGCACCATCGCCGCGCCGGCGTCGGGGCTCACGGACGCCCACGCGATCGCGAGGCCCGGCCACGGCTCGCTGAAGCCCGCGATGCAGACGGGCTTGCAGTCGCGGACGGCGATCTCGGCGAAGCTCGACGCGCGGATGAGTTGGTCCCACTGGGCCGGAGTCCAACCGTCCTGCCCGAACCCGTCGAGACGCTGCTCCAACTGCACGTCGATCGCCGACGCGAGTCCCGGCGTGGCCTCGACGAAGAAGGTCGATTCATCCGTAGCCGACCTCCATGCGGAGCGAGAGGGCGAGGACCGTGAAGGGCTGAGGCTCGGAATGCGTGATGGAAAACGACGGGTCACGGTCTGGCGCTCCTGCAACGTCCACCTCCATGGTGCCTGTGAACAGCGGGGGGGCGGAACCCATCGCATCGGCCTGCGTTCGCCACTCGAACGGGTAGTCGGTCCCGTCGTCCGAACCCTCGTTCCACCGCCACTCGCCGCCCATCGACGACCACAGGTGGACGTGGCACGCCTTGACCGAGCGGAGCATCCCCTTCGCGTCGAACGGCGCCGGAGGAATGAGCGGCATTGTCGTCAGCGTCGACTCGATCGGCAAGCCGACGAGGACGTTCTCATACTCGGCGTCGAGCGTGATCGCGGCCGACGCAACCACGCAGTCGGGATGCGTCGCACCGTCGGCCAAGACGCGAACCGTCTGGCCCTCCAGATGGCTGAGCCCACTGATCGTGTCGGCGGCAACGCCTTCGTACCGCAGGCCGGAATCGAGATGCCATGCGTCCTCCTGTGCCTGCCCGTGGTCGAACGCTGGCTGAAGCACCTCGACGTACCGCTTGGTCCCGCCGTTGATCGTGCGGGCGACCGAGAGCCACAGGCTGTCGACGCCGTTGTAGCGGACGACCGAGAGCGATTCGACGACCGTCGCCGCGCCGCCGAGCGTCTGGCGACTCCATCCGACGATCTGCTGCTCGCGCTCCAGCGTCACGCAGACGAGCGAGCCGTCACCGACGAGCGCCCACAACTGCGAGTCGGGCGTCTCCATGAACGCGGCGTCCTCGATCCCCTGACGGGTGAGGTGTTCGCTGAGGACCGCGAGGTCGGGCCCGTCGAGCCGATCGGCCGAGAACGAGTAGGTGAGTTCGCGGAGCTTGCGGTCGGTCTGGAAGAACAGCGTCGCGATGCCGACCTGCGTGGGCCGTGCGAACTCGTTGGCACCGCGCGTCGAGTGTCGGCGAATCGCGATCTGCGACGGCGTGATCGGTGCGTCGTTGGCTGCGGTCGCGACGAACTCGCCGCCCGAGGTCAGGATCATCAGGCCGGTGCGGTCGGAGACGAGCCAGCGAATCGAGTTCACGCGGTTGTCGGCCACGGTGACGTCAATCGCGTCGGTGTCGAGAACGTCGGCGTCGGCCTGCGACGGGCTGAAGGAGACGAAGTCGTCGACCTCGCTCGCCCACAGCCGCTGCGGTTCGGCCTCGCTGCCGCCGAACCAGAGACGCGACTGGTGATAGGTCACCGTGCGGGGCCAGTGCGATCCGCCGGTGGTGCCCGAGTGCCACGAGCCCATCCGCCAGTTCGCGGTGGCGGTCGTCGCGGTGAACGGGAGCCGCGTCAGGACCGTCGCCGTCACGTGGGTGGTGTCGGTGTAGGCGGTGATCTGAGCCGCGCCCCAGGCTGGCGTTCCGCCGTTGAAGAGACGCACCCACCGCCCGACGTCGGTCGCGGCGAAGAGTGCGGCGCTCGCCGTGAGGGTGACGCTGCCGGTCGTGGCGCTCGCGCCGATCGTCGTCGCGGTCGTGTTGATCGCGTCGTATGGTCCGTCCTCAAAGGGGAAGCTGTCGAGCGTCCACGATGCGGTGAGGGTGTCGTCGGTGCCGGTTCGCCGAAGCCGGCGCGGGGCGTAGTCCTCGGCACAGAGGGTCATCGTGTCGGCGGACTGTGCGTACTTGATGCCGCTGAGTGCGGCGGTAGGCCACGGTGTGGCGATCTCGGTCGGCGTGCCGGGCGACGACTCAAGCTGGCCGGGGTCGCCCGATCCGTCGAAGCGGAAGAACCGCATGACGCTGTTGCCGAGTTCAAGGGCGTAGCCCTGCTCGTCGGAAAACTGGAACTCGATCAGACGCGATGCGGCGGCGTGGCTCTTGCAGGCTGCGACGTGCCGCGTGCCGGGCCGCTTCGTCGCGCCGCCGTGCTTCTGCACGATGAAGTTCGACAGCGTCTGGCACCCCTGCCCGTACTGCCGGATGTCGCTGCGGCCTAGCAGCCGTGGGGAGAGCTCGCCCGCGACGAACGACGTCTGCACGGTGACGGTCTGGATCGACGCCATTAGATCCGCGACTCCGTGAGGTGGATCGGGGTGAGGGTGTCGCGGTTGCGTTCGAGGGCGTCGGCGTAGCGGGCCTCGGCCATCATCGCGTCGAAGCGGCGTTCCATGTCGATCGCACGCTCGCGCGAGCCGATGCCGTTGAGGGCGAGCGTCGCTGCCATCTTGAGGGCGATGCACTCGGCGAGCAGCGGGTCGAACGACACGACGTCGGTGATGCGCTGGACGTAGCGGATCGCGCAGGTCGCCGAGTCGGTGATGATGCGGTCGCCCTCGCGTCGCCAGACGTCGCCGGTGATCGCGACGTCGAGGATTCGCAGGCAATCGCTCGGCAACTGGAACGCATAGACGCTGCCGTCATCGACCTCGGTCACGTCGGTCGTGAGCCGGTTGAGGTCGTAGCGTGCGATGGCGCAGTTCCACGGGTGCATGCGCAGCACCGCGTCACGGTCGCTCGGGTAGGCGTCCCCGCAGGCGGTGGCGAGCGGCGAGTTGTCCGTGGGACTGAGCAGCCGCTTCGCGCCGAGATGGGCGAGCGCCTTGTTGTAGAGTTCGGTGACGCTCTGCATAAGCCCGGCCCCACGGCTTTCGCCGAGGGGCGGGTGACCTCCGACGATCGGTCAGTCCTGAACACACAGGAAGTCGATGTACGCACGACCGGAACCGGGCAGGGCCGCGCCCGCGATCGTGAGCACGATGACCGTGTCCACGAGGTAAGGGGTGTCGGCGCCGACGACCGCCGCGGAATCGGTCGCACCGACCGCGGCCGGAGCCACGCCGATGAACCCCGATGCGGTAAGGGTCGCCGCAGCGCGGAACTTCGCGGCGGCTGCCGCGTCGCCCAACGCCACGGTGGCGGTGCCGCCGTGGGTCGCCGTCATCGCCGCGACGATTCCGATGATGCGGAAACCCTTCGGGATCGTCACGAGGTTGATCGTGTCGCCCGACGCCTGCGCGGCGAAGGTGTAGGTGCCGCGGAACGTCCGCAGCTTGCCGGAGTTGTACTGCGGCTGGGTGAAGGTGATGGGAGTCGCAACGGATGCCGCGTACTCGGTGGAGTTGGTGGATGCCATGGGAGTTGCCTCGCTTTCGGGTTAGGTGGCGCGGATCGAGACGTCGGCGTCGATCGCGACGACCTTGGTTTCCTCAAGACGCACGGCGCCGATGTCCATGCGGGCGTAGACCTGCGTGGAGAAGTGCTTCGTGCTCTCTTCGGTGATCCGGAACGTCGGGTCCTGCGCGACGCCGTAGCTCATGCCGGATCGGTGGTAGGCGTAGTTGCGGTAGATGTTCGGCGACACGACAGCGGTGATGCGGGTCGTGATGGCGAAGTTGAAGCCGAGCCACATCTTGAGTTCGCCGGCCTGCAGCGCGCGAACCGCGTTGTAGTCAGCGCTGCCGACCTTCGTCTCGGCGAGCAACGCGCTCATGCACTTCGGATGGACCGCGATGAAGCAATCCTCCTCGGGCACGTCGTTGTTCCGCAGGATCTCGCGGGCGCGGATGATCTTCTCCGTGGTCAGCGGTTGGGCGGTGCCCGAGCCGGTGCCGTTGGAGATGAGCGTCGCGTCCTTGTAGAGCAGGTTGTTGGTGGTGTCGAACGCCGTGGTCAGCGAGCCGAACTGCTTGCCGGTGTAGGCGGTCGCGGTCATGGCCGCCACGATGACGTCGTCGATCTTGCGGCCCGCGCCGGCGATGAACGCCTGCGTGTACTTGTTGGTCGGGTCGTTCAGCGTCCGGACCAAATCCTGCTTGTCGATGAGCGAGGACTTGAAGAACGGAGCGGTGACGCCCCAGCGACGGTAGTGCGGGGTGTCGCTGTGGGTGGTGTCGCCGTTGCGGCCGACGATGGGAGCGAAGTCGACGGAGCCGACCTGCTCGGTGGAGTACGCCTCGCCGTTGACGGTTTCCTTCTCGACGGTGCCCGCGAGCTTGGAACCCATCTGCTGCGAGAGGAGGCGAATGTTGTCGCCCCACTGCTGGATGAAGTGATTGGTGATGAGCGTGGACATGGGGATAGTTCCCACAGTTGCGATAACTGCGGCTGCGCTCCCCGGATGTCCGGACGCGGGCCTCGCGAAGACTCACTCGCGTGGGTGGGCCGGTTGCGGCCTCAGACGGACCCGTTGGGCTCCCCGTCGGCCAACAGTAAAGCACAACGCCCCACCCTCGGTCAAGAAGGCGGGGCGCTGGAGTGGAGGGAAAGCGGTTCAGCGGCGGTTGGCGGTCAGGCGGTAGAGCTCGTCCATTCGGTCGACGGCCGCCTTGTGGCCGGGGTGGTGTGCGTTGATCCACGCGGCCATGAACTCCTTGTCGCCGCGCAGGCTCTCGATCTCGGCCTGTGCCTCGCTCGGGGTGTGGCCGGGCTTGTAGCCGCTGCCCTTGCCGATGATGACGTCGGACGCCACGGCCTTGCCGACGTTCGCCAGAAGCTCGATGATCGCCGGGTTGTTCGCGATGAGCGGGTTGCCGAGCAGGGCCTCGCGGTCGGCGTCGCTGCCCGCGAACCGCAACGCCTCCTTCGCCAGTCCCATCCGCTCGTTGAACGCGGTGCCGAACCGGCGCTCAAGCTCGCCCTTCGCCTCGGTGAGCATCTTCTCCTGCTGCCCGACGAAGCTCTTGCTCGCCTCGGCGACCTGCTGGGCGTGGAACTCGACGACCGCAGCAGCCTGCCGCTTCGTGAGTCCCATCTCGCGGGCCTTCTCGAAAAACGACTTCGCCGACTCCGGGGTGATGTTCACGCCCTCGGGCAGCTTCTCGGGAAGCTGGTACTCGCTCGCGTCCTTCGGTCGGCCGACGACGTCGTAGAACTCACCCCACTCCTTCTCGCCCCAACCTGGCTGAGGCTTGGCGACCTTGTCGGTGCCGATGAGCTTCTGAGCGTTGACGAGGCTCTTGGCAAGCTCGTCCACGCCCTTGCCCTTGAAGTTGGCGAGGGTCTTGTCGGCCTGAAGGTCGGTCGGGAGGGTGGCGAACCAGTCGGGCGGTGCGGTCGGCGCGGCCGGCGTCGGCGTGGGGGCCGGTGCCGGAGCGGTTTCGGTGGTCGGGGCGGTCGTGGTCATGGACCCGATCATACCGCCACCTGCCCGCCGTCTCTATCCCACATGCGGCGGAACGCGGCGACCCGGCCGAGGATCGCCTTGCGGTCGGCCTTGCCGTCCCTGACCCACGCGAGCAGGCTCCCATGCTCCTGCGGCTGGGTGCAGACGGTGACCCGCTCCAGCCCGGCAGGCGTGTGCAGGAGCAGGTACCTGGCGAAGCCGCCCATCGACCAGACGACCGCCTGCTGGCGCCCGGCCTCCTCGACCTCCATGGAGGCGGCCCGGTAGGTCGTGTCCTCGGAGAAGAGGCCGATGGCCGAGAGCCCGGCCGACACCATGGCCGCCGTGTCCATTGCACCCACGGCGACCATGATGCCCGGCTTTTCTGGTCCGAAGGTCGATCGGTAGATCCCCGCTGACGAGCCCTCGGCGAGCGACTGGCTGCCGTCCATGCCGACAAACCGCAGGCCGACGATCGTGCGGTCTGCCCACAGGGGGAAGACGAGCCGGTCACCATCGACGGCTGCTGCCATGGAGGTCAACGCCTCGACGGTGAGGCCGTGGTAGGCGGCGTGGCGTGCGAGGTCGTCGTGTCGCGTCGCCTCCAAGGCGGTGGCGTGGCGTTCCTCAAGCTCGGGACATGCGATGACTTCCATGGAGGTGATCCTTTGGTCGATGATCCGGACGCAGCGGAGGCGACCGGAGAGGAGATTGAATCGGCAGCCCAACGTCCCGCCACACAGGACGCATGGCCGCCTGCGGTCAACGGCTCGCCACATTCGAGTGGCGGCGCTGCAGGATCAGTCGGTCGAGGAGCGCTGCGGCTGCGGCCCTCGTTGCGGGGACGGGCACCTTGAAGCTCTTGATGAAGTTCTCCTGAGCCCGGCTCGGCATGTTGGCCGCCAGCCGGTGGGTGAAGTCCTTCCACTGGGAGCGAAGCTCGTCCGGCGTGGCGTCGTCCACCGGGTACTTCTGCTGCCGGAGCCGGGCGACCTGCTTCGGCGACAGCCCGGCCTGAAACGCCTCGGGGTCGAGGCTGACCGGATTCTCGCCCGATCGCGGTGCCCGGAACTTCCCCTTGGTGGCGACGACGAGCTTCGGGCGGCTGGCCTCCTTGAGCCGTTCGATCTCGGCCTCCTGTGCCTTCGCCATTTCCTTGGCCTTGGTGACGGCCTCGCGTGCGGCCATGATGCGGCCGTCGCGTCGCAGTTCGCTGAGGCACTTCCGCTCGCGCTCGGTGAGCGGTTCGCCCGCAAGGGCTTCCTCGGGGTGGACGAGTTCGTGCCGGTCGCTCGCGTCGGTGAAGTCGAGGAAGAGGAAGTCCGGTTTCGCGCTGGCGGCGATCGCGGCACGCCGTTCCTCGGGCGTGGCGAGCCCGTCGACGACGCCCTTGAGCGGGCGGGTGCCGCGCCCCATCCGCTGCATGAAGCGAGCCCACGAGCCGGTCGGAGCCCCGTTGACGACCATCGAACAGGCGGGGTGGTCGAAACCCCGCGTCGCTATGTTCACGTTGACGAAGAATTGGGTGTCGCCCCGCTTCCACGATTCGATGCAGCTTGCCCGCGTGTTGGGGTCCGTCTCGCACGACGCGGCGAACGCGGCGCCGGGCCGTGCGTCGTTGATGGCGTCGGCGATCGCCTCGGCCTGCTCGATGTCGATGGCGAACACGATCGTCGGCCGGTCCTCGGCGTACTTCATCGTTTCGCCGACGAGCGCGAACACCGCCTTCTGCTGCTTCACCCGCTTTGCCACCTCGCGCTTGTCGAGTTCTTCGCCGTGGCACTTGATGCCCGCGAAGTCGACGTCCACCCACTCCTTGACGAGCCGCATTGGCTCGACGAGCCAGCCGTCGTCGATCGCGTCGGGCAGCCGGTACTCGAACGCCGTCGAGTCGAACACGTTGCCGAGCGCCTTGTTGTCGCGACGCTTCGGCGTGGCCGTGACGCCGAGGATCTTCGCATCCTTGAAGTGGCCGATGATCTGGAGATAGCTCTTGGCCACGCTGAGGTCGGCCTCGTCGATGACGATGAGCCCGAACTCGTCGGGCCGGTACTTCTCCAATCGGTTCTTCACGCTGGGCACGCAGCCGACGGTGCCCTTGAACCACGAGTTTCGGCGTGCGTGGTGCGGACCCATCTCGATCGACCAGTGCAGGCCGGTCGCCTGCTCGATCCGCTTGTGGGTCTGCTCGACGAGTTCCTTGCGGTCGGCGAGGACAAGCACCTTCTTCGTCGCGAGCTTCGCGATCGCGCAGAAGATTTCCGTCTTGCCGGTGCCGGTAGGACTGACAGCGAGCGTCGAGCGATGCTCACGCAGGCAGCGGACGATGCCCGGCCCGCGTCGGCCGCCGTGGATGCACTCGTGCTGATAGTCCCGGAGCGTGACGCTCATTCGGTCACCTCGGGCGTCTCATGCAGGAGCGGTCCCCGCTTCTTCGCCGGAAGCGAATCGTGCTTGAACTTCGGCACCCAGCCGCAGCCCTTGCAGGAGTCACAGAGCCCGGTCGCGCCGTTCATGCCCGGATGCGTGAGGCACGCCGCGCACTTCGCGTAGGGGGCCGCCTGCTTCACGTGCAGACCGACCGCGTTCATCTGCTGGATGATCTGCCGGACGTCGCACCACAACGCAAGGTCGGCGTGCTGAAGCTCGGCCTTCACGAACTGGCCGGGCTTGCGGTAGAGGTCAAGGAACTGCGCCAGCACCTTCTCGCACTCGGCGATCTTCTCGTAGACGAGTTGTGCCGAGTCGCGTCGCCGGGTGTCCTCGACCTCGCCCTCGGTGGGGACGCCGCGCACCTGGCGGTCGGCCTCCTCGATCACCTTGCCGGTGACCTTGGCGGCGTCGCCACCGACGTTCTCAACGGCCTTGGCGAAGACCTGCTCGGGGTCGCCCTTCGCCCGGTTGAGGGCTCGCGCGGCCCGCTCGGTCGGGACGGGGATCTTGTCCGCGACCTCGGCCGATGCGATCAGGTTGTTGGCGTAGCTCACGGAGAGCGATACGGGGAACTTCTCGCGGAGGTAGGCGGCCCATGTGCCGTAGTCGCGGTAGAGCCGCTTGACGCGGATCTCACGCAACGCGGCGCCGGCCTCCTGCCACGTCATCATCGCGGTGGTGACGACCTGCTCGTAATGCTCTCGGATCGCGACCTCGTCCAAGGTGAGTGGTGCGTCGTCGGGGATGTCACCCTCGACGAAGACGGTGGGCATGTTGCTGTCGCTCAAAACGCAATCTCCTCTTCGGTCTGCGGGTTTGCGGCCGGGGTGAGGCCAGCGAAGTCGGCGTAGGCGATGTTCGCCTCCATGGCGTCGCGGACGGCGGCACAGAAGGCTTGGAAGCGATCGTCCTTCGACTGGACGCCCTTGAGGCCCTTGGCCTCCACGAGCCGCTTGGTGACCTCCAGATGCTCGTCGGGATGGGCACCGCTCCAGCGGCCGACCATGGCCACGAGGTCGGCCTTGACGAAGGAGGCGAGCTTGGGCTCGGGATTCGGTGCGGGCTTCGCCGCCGTGGAGGTCGTTGCCTCCATGGAGGTCGTTTTATCAGGACGTTGCGGAACCTCGCGGGAGGTGGGCGGCGGGGTGCCGTCGTCCTCGCCGGCGTCGGCGGCGGCCTGCTTCAACTCCTCGCGGAGGTAGAGGTTTCCGCACTCCAGCGGGAACGCACGCCGGAGCCCGCTCGCCTCGGCGCACTTGTCGATCCAGGTGAGGGGCATCTTCTTCGCCATGAGCCCCTTGTCGCTGAAGAGTTCGTCCCAAATCGCGACGCCGGGGAACGAGCAGCGGACGCCCTTCACCATGCGGTAGACGTGGGTGCGGCACCCGATCAGGCTGCCCGATTCGGTGTATTCGCGCTCAAAGTCGTCCATGCCCGCAAACGACTCGGTTCGGTGTGCGCCGACCCGCATCATGTCGATCGAGGTGATCCACGTCAGCGTCGACTGCTTCTTGTCGCGGTCGAAGAACTTCATCGGGATCATCTGGTTGCGGAGCGGGTGAGCCCCGTAGCGTCGGCAGAGGTCGATGCCGCCGTCGCACTCGACGTCGCTGAGCGCCTTGTTGCCGAGGGTTTCGTCCTGCCACTTCGCCCGGATGGCGTTCACTTCGCTGTCGCTGAACTTGATGAGGTAGTCGCTCACGGTCATGCTCCTCCGCCTGCGGCGGAAATGTCGAAACGGTCGCACCACTGCTCGCACGGGCAGAGGTGGCATCCCACGGGATCGGGGTTGGTCGGGAAGAACCCGGCCCGCATCATGCGGACGCGGTCGGCGATCTCGGCCACGGCGCGGCCCTTGGCCATGCGGCTGTGGGGCACCCAGCGGACGACCTTGTCCATGGGCCGGGCGTCGCCCTTCTTGAGTTCGTGCTTCTCGCCGGTCTCGTGGTCGACCCACGACACGGCGCGGCCGACGGGCCGGAGGTAGCTCGCGTGGACCCACGCCAGCTTGGCCTCGCCGACGGAATACCAGTGCCCGTTGGGGAAGCGGATCGAGCCCAACTGCGAGCCGAGCCAGTAGGTGGCGAACTGGAGGTTGCGGGTGAGGTACGCCTGTGTCGGGGCTTCCTCGCGCCACTTCGTGTCGGCGATGACGTAGGTGCCGGTCCTCGGCTGCCGCAGGAGGATGTCGATGTGCGAGGCGATCGGCTGGACGACGCCGTCTACGTCGATCTCGAAGCGGATGGGAAGCTCGCAGCCGATGACGATGGGCCGCTCGCCGCCCCCCAGGTGGACCATGCAGTCGTCCCAGCGGGCGAGCGCCTGCCCGACGTGTTCGAGGATCTCGGGGATGGCTCGTGTGGCCCCCTCGCTGATCGTCTGCCCGTCGCGTTCGCAGGTCATGCGGACGTCGGTGAGCGCTTCGGTCGCGGCGGTGTCGGCCGGGACGTCGTCGCAGAGGATGAGTTCCGTGGCTCGGGCGAAGAGAAGCCCACGGAGCGTCGCCTGCGCGATCTCCGTCGAGCTTTCCCCGTTCCAACGGTGCCTGACTGCCCTCATGCAGGAGGCCGTGAGGTCTCCCGTGTGGACGTCCCGATCCGGCGTGAGTACGGTGAGCCGCATGGCAACACCATACCCGATCCTACTGGCGCGTCAAGCGGGAAATCAGGTCAAGATGAACGGACGAAACCGCTTGTCGGAGAGTGCTGCGGCCTGCCCTGCCACGCTGCCGTCGGCGTTGTAGCCTGTCCGACCTTCCGCCCGAACGGCGGCGTCGTGCATGTTGATGACCCACTGGGCTGTATCCATGTGGATTCCATCGGGGTCCATCACGCTGTCGTTGGCGTGGTGGATCATGCGGGCCTGAATGTGGCGAACGCGGCCGTTGGGGTAATTCTGCTGCCGGATCAGTTCTGGCATGAGCGTAGCGACGATGCCCGGCACCGTCATCGCCCGCGTCGTCCACGTTCCACTGGCTGATCCTGTCTCGATGTTCGGGGCATCGACGATCGCACAGGTGCCGCCTGTGGATGTGACGAGGTCGATGAAGTCGATCTGTCGATCGGCGATCGTGACGGCATCGGCGTAGGTCGCGTCGTAGGTCGCATTCGCCTGCGTCACGTCGTTGCAGACCCCGCAATAGAGAATGCCGTGAATGGCTGGAGAGCCGGTCAGTTCCGGGGCGAGATAGGTCATAAACTGCGACAGCCGGTTGCCGGAGCGGGCGAACAGGGCACACACGCTGTACCCGACGAGTCCGTCGTTGCCATAGGGCAACGGGTCGTAGCCGCCCGGAACCGTGATGTCCTGACCCTGTCCCATGTAGGACGACGACCGAGATCCGAGGCCGTGCAGCTTCGGGGTGAGGGCGTTGGCCGGCGCCTCCATGTAGCTGTCAACGGCATAGAATCGGAATCGAGAGTACGCGCCGAACGATCCGACCTCGGCTGAGACGGACCCGCTGAATGTTCCTGCGATCGTGACCGTTCCGAGGCTCGTCCCGGTCCACGTGTTGCTGACCGAGTACCGCTTGAGCGTGCCGGCGGCAAAGTCGTCGCTCGTGACCTCATGCAGGAAAACGCAGGTGTTCCCCACACCAATGCCGAGGAACACCTCAAATCGCTTGCTGGCCGCGAGCGATGCGTTGAGTGTCACCCCGTCCACCACGAGACTGGTCGTGCTGGTCTTCACTTGGACGGTGTGGAGCGTTCCGCTGTTGCCGACGATTGTCGCGGTGATGTCGCAGTTGTTCGCTCCGTAGATGTCCGTAAAGCGATACCAGACCCGACCATCCTCACCACGCGGGTCGTCCGTCACGCCACCTGTCCACACGGGAGCGTTGGTGACGATCGAGAAAGTCTGCGAGGATGTGCCAGCGATGACGAATCGGGACCGTCCGGGGATGGTGCCGGTGGATGAGTAGGCCGTTCCGACCGACGGAAGCGTCGCGGTTCCGCTGATCGTCCACGGTGCCCCGTAGGTGGAGCCCGAGACGTTGGCGAACTTCGCGGCGTACCATCGCCGAAGGTCGTAGTTCCTGGTCGTGTTGATGGACCACGGCGGGGACAGGGTGGCGTCGAGGTCGGCATTAGGGACGGTGCGAACCATGATCGGCCCGCAATAGCGGATCTTCGTGCCGGTGAGGGCCGTGCCGTAGCCAGAGCCGATGCCGCACAGGCGGGCGAGATAGCCCTGCGAGGTGACGTAGAGCGATGCCCCCGTGGACTTGTGCATCAGCACGTCGTTCACGAAGATCATCACGGTGCCGTCGGTGGCAACATCGCTTGAGGCCCGATCCCAGTGGATTCGGATCTTCGCCATGTCGCCGTAAGACAGCATCATCGCCGGGATCGCGGATGTGCCGCCGCCCACCGGATACGAAATCGTCTCCGTGCCGACAGCGAGGAGGGCCATATCGACCCCCCATCCGGGGTGGAACCCAGCGGAGTTGCGGGCCGTCAGGCCCATCTGGAAATTGGTTTCGGCACCAGATCCGCCAGTGTCAATCGTCTGGTTGATGATCGAGGTGGAGAGCGCCGGAGCGTTGCCTGGGTTGGTCCCGCTGACGTAGGCACCGCCGATCGCGAGCCCGAGACCGAACGTGATCTCAAGGCCATCCTGCTGGCCCGAGGTCAGGGCCGTCAGTGCCGAGTTGACGATGAACTCGACGAACTGACCGATGACGCCGCTGTTCAACTCGAAGTAGCCGGGGCTTGTCGCCCACACCGGCTGCGGGTCGTCGCCCTGCGTGTTCCAAGCGTAGTAGGTGCCACGCGCCGCGTTGGAGGCCGCGAGGTTGATGAGGCCGGTGCCGTCGGCCGTTGCGTAGTAGAGGCCCGAGGACGCCAGCGTGGGATAGGTCGTGACCGCTCCCGTCCATGTCACGTCGGCTCCAGAGCCCACGTTGGTGATGCCGAGCGAGCCGCCTGCCGTGCCTGTGACGATGCGATGGTTCGTGATAGCCATGGTTCACCTCAGCGGGGGGCTTGCGAAAGGATGACCATGTCGGCCGCGTGCGTGATCGTCGCCGTGCCGTCGCCGGTGTACCGGACCTCGATCACGGGGAACCACAGCATCGACACCGAGCGGACGCAGGCGGTCAGGCCGCCCGAGTTGTCGAGAAGGTTGTAGGCCGTGTTCGTCGTCAGGTCGTCGGTGAGCGGGTAGCCCGCGTCGCTGCCGTCGTCGAGCATGTGGCCGTAGAGCTCGATCTTGTCCCGGCTCGTCGAAATGGCGACGTTGGTCGTCACGTTGAGGCCGACGATGATCCGACCCGTCGAGTTCGGCGGGATCGAGAACATGGCCGACGACGACGTCGGGTTGGCGGTGATGGCGGCGCCGGACGCGGCAACGACGATCCTGGTGGCGTAGCTGAGAGGCATGGGGGGCTCCTGCGGTGGCGGCAGTCTAGCAGGGCCGTGGGGCGGGTCTAGGCGGCAGGAAGCCCCTTGCTCCACCGCCACGCCTGGTAGCACGCCCCGAGCGAGCCGCCGTGGTCGGAGTCGCGGAACGTCCGACCGCTGAGTGGGTTGTTGGAGGCGATCCAAGACCTCCAAGCAGAATCGCACTTGTCCCGATGGATGATGTAGCAGTCCTGCACCATGACGGCGATGAGCACGGCGGCTGCGATGTCGTCGGGGATGGGCGTCAGCTTCCCCTTGAGCACCACGCACAGCGGGTACTTGGAGCCGAGATAGTCAAGGCTCTCCGGCACCCTCCCCGGCGATTCCTTGCGGAGGGCGGCGGCGATGTCAG
>ERZ869907.178-NODE-178-length-29532-cov-34.107067_pt1 | contig 29532 bp, 43 predicted proteins | sample MGYA00579309_ERZ869907 | MGnify/ENA primary metagenome ERZ869907 (study PRJEB32216, sample SAMN09231814) | wastewater metagenome | place: USA: Maryland | collected 2016-07-30 | study: EMG produced TPA metagenomics assembly of the PRJNA472060 data set (Reclaimed... | reverse complement strand
CACGTCGTTCTCTACGGCACCCATGACATTTCCGGCAACTACAGTCCGCTCCTCGTGCGCTGGTGTTCGCAGGAAGACTTCACCGACTGGACGCCTACCGCTACCAACACGGCCGGCGACTACCCGCTTCCAAGCCGGGGCTCCGAAATCCGGGCCGTCAGCCGCATCGGCGACAAGACCGCCATCCTAACCGATCACGACATGTATACCCAGTCCTACATCGGCAGCAACGACGTCTTCGGCTTCACGGCTGTCGGCGAACAGTGTGGCGCCATCTCCCGCAACGCAGTCATCGAATATAGTGGCTCTCTCTATTGGATGTCGCCAAGCGGCCAGTTCTTCCAATACGACGGGCGCCTCCAACCCCTGCCTTGCACCGTGCTGCGCTTCGTCTACGACAATATCGACCCGATGTATCAAGACAAAATCTACGCGGCCACCAACGCGACGTTCGACGAAGTCATGTGGTTCTATCCTTCCAAGGATTCTCCCAACAAGGAGAACGACCGCTACGTCATCTACAACACCCGCGAAAAGCACTGGACTATTGGCACGATGGCGCGCACGGTCTGGGAGGACTCCAACACCTTCGAATATCCTTTGGCCATCGACGACAACGCCGCCAACCTCTACTATCAGGAATCTGGCTATACTGCCAATGGCTCTGACTTGGTGGCCAATCTTGAAGGCGCCTACTTCAACCAAGAAGACGGCAACCCGCTTCTCTTCGTCAACAAGTTTGTCCCTGACTTCTCGAACCTGTCCGACAACACGCCCTACGCGGGCACCCTTCAAATCTCCCTCGAAGCCAAGAAGTATCCGGGCGGCCCCGTCATCACCAAAGGCCCCTTCTCGATCACCGGCACCACCCAAAAAGTCTCGACGCGCCTGCGTGGCCGGGACCTCGCCATCCGCATCCAGTCCTCCACGTCCTCCAACCTGCCGTGGCGGATGGGCACTTTCCGCATCGCCCTGCAACGTGACGGCCTCCGATGACCCGGCGCATCTCTTCCCGCAACTTCCCTTCTGCGCCCGCCGAGTGGGACGCTTCCTCCCGCGACGCCTGGAATCGCCTCATCAACGTTCTCGAACAGAGCGACCTCTTCGATCCCGGCCGACGCACCCGCCCCCAGTTCCTCGTCAAGGGCTCTGTTAGCGCGCCCGTCACCATCGACGTCGCATCTCCGGACCTCACGGTCCTCACCAACATTGTCGCCAAGTTGTTGATCGCCCTGCAATCCAGCAACTTCGTCGACGTCCGCTAGGTTTACTTTCCTCTCGCCCCGTGCTATAATCCGCAGTAAGGACGCCACATGTCGTATTCCATGACGCCCCTTTCCGAGCCTTTCTACGACGATGCCAACATGATGGCAAACGGCGGCGTCGATCCGCGCCTTATGGCTCTCTACGCGAACGCCCCTACACAACCCGCCCTTCCGCAGTTCGGCGGCGAAGTCCTTAGCGGCGATGGCATCGGTGTCCTCGACAACCTCGACAACAACATGGAACCCGCTGCATTCGCGGAGGGCGGCCTTGTTCCGCTTGCGGGCGGCGGCAAGATTGCCATTGGTCCCGGCGGCGGCCTCGACGACCTGATTCCTACATCCATCAACGGGCGCCGCGCAGCGGCCCTCTCCGACGGCGAGTTCGTCATTCCGGCCGACGTCGTCTCCATGATGGGCGACGGTTCCTCCAATGCCGGTGCCCGCCGCCTCTACGATCTCGTCAAGCAGGTGCGCGAAACCAAGACCGGCACCCCGCGTCAGGCTGGCCCGCTTCCGGTCGGCGAAATCCTCAAGCGGAGTCTCGGCTAATGCCCTTCAAAGCCATTGGGCGTGCGCTTGGCCTCGGCCCGCAAAAGACCTCCACCTTTCAGTCCTCGACGCCGACCCGGCCCGCTGAAGTCGAAGCCGCTTCTCGCGATCTGATTGCGCGCGCCCAGTCCTTCGCGGCTCAGCCTTTCGAGGCTTACGGTGGTCAGCGCTTTGCGGGTTTCACGCCGGACGAACTTGCCGCATTCCAGACTACCCGCGACATTGCTGCCGAAAGCGGCGCCCTTGCCCCGCTGTCTGGCGATCTTGTCCGCGAAGGTGTGGCAGCCGCGCGCCGCCTCGCCACCACCCTGCCGGAAACCGACATCTCCGGCTACATGTCGCCCTACACGGAGTCGGTCCTCGACCCGGCCATTCGCGACATCACTGAACGTGCCGCCCAGGAACGTTTGCGTCTCGGTCAGCAGGCCGGTATGCGGGGCGCATTCGGCGGCTCCCGCCAAGCCATCGCCGAGTCCGAACTCGAACGCGGCACCCAGCGTAGCATCGGCGACCTTTCCGCGCGCGAGCGTGCCGCCGCCTACAACCAAGCCCTCCAACAGTTCCGCCTCGACCAAGAGCGCATTCCAGCCCTTTACTCCGGCGCCCTTGGTCAGGTCGGCCAAGGCATCGGCATCGCCGGCCAACGCCTTGGTACCGAAGTCAACCCACTCCTTCAGACCGGCGGCGCCCAGCGCGCCCTCGATCAGGCGGGCCTCGACTTTGCCTACCAGCAGTTCCAAGAGGAACGCGACTTCCCGCTGCGCGGCATCGAAGTCCTCCGCTCCGCGTTGGGCGTTCCTGGCAGCGCCCTCGGCATCGGCACCCAGTCGCAGGGCCAAACCAAGGAACCCGGCCCGAATCCGTTGGCCCAAATCCTCGGCACTACCATGAACGCACCCGCTATCATGAAGGGTGCGGGGGCCATCGGCGCGGGCATTTCTTCGCTATTTCCTTTTCTTTCCGACGAGCGTATGAAGACTGACATTCAGGAACTCGGCCCTGACCCTGAGACTGGCGTCATGATGTATGCCTTCCGCTATGAAGGCGACCCCAAGACCTACCCGAAGGTCGTCGGCCCCCTCGCCCAAGATATCGAGGAAGCGTATCCGGAAGCGGTGGCGGACGTCGCAGGCTATAAGGCAGTCCGCACGGACTTCCCGGCCATGCAGCGCGGCGCTCTCTCCTAATAGGAATCCAACCGATGGTCAATACGCCTGACGAAATCGCCGCCGCCCTCTCGGGCCTTGGCACCCCTGCCGAAGCCGGTATGGACCCGGCACTCGTCTCACGCCTCCGCACGCTCGTCACTTCACCGGCCGCCGAAATCCCCGCCGGCATGATCGCCCCGAACCCGGCCGCCAACCAGCAGGGCATTCTCGGCACGCTGCGTCAGCGTGTCAAGGACCAAATCGCCAACGAAGGTCAGCGCCTCGCCTCCGACATCGGCATCGGCCTCATGACCTCGCGCAGCCCCAACTTCTTTACCGCGCTCGGCGAAGGCTTGCAGCGGGGCAACGAAGGCTCCCGGTCCCGCATGGACGAACTCCGTCGCGTCGCTGAAGCCGAGCAGAACGCTCAGCGCATCGCGGCCGAAGAAGCCTTCCGCATCGAGCAGAACCGCATCCAAGCCGAACGCTACGCCGCCGAAGCCCCGCTTCGTGCCGCCCAAGCCCAATACTACCTGCGCGGCGGCGCTGCCGGTGTCGGCGGTGGTGGCACATCTACACGACCGCCCTCTACGCAACTTACAGCGCAGCAACTCGCAACTATTCGATCCAATGCTGAAGCGCAAGCCTTGCGAGATATTCCAGAGCCTAGCGGCCCTAACGCCATTATTGATACTCCTGAAGCTAGGGCGGATCGCATAGCGCGACGGCGCGCTCGCGCAGATCAGCTTGAAGCAGCGGCTCTTGAAGCGGCCCGTCGCGCAGTTCCGGGTGGGGTTCCAGAAGGCCCGACGCCGAGCGCATCCCCCGCTGCCCCAGCCGTCCCGCGCATCACGGTTGGTCCGACTGGGCAGCCTGTGCCTGCGCGATGATCCGCGTCCAACTTAACGACCGCATCGCCGTTGACGTCGAAGGCACCGACGACCCAGTCATCGCTGCCCAGCAGGCCCGTTCGTATTTCCGCCAGAACTTCCCTCAAGAGTTCGAGGTGTGGCGTCAATCTGAACTCGGCCTCGGCTCGTCCTTCAGCCGGGGCGCTTCCGCCGGCATCGACCAGTTTCAGGGCGCTCTCTTCTCCGCTGCGGAGGGCCTAGGCCAACTCACCAACCTTCCCACCCTGGAAAGGTTTGGCCGCGAGGGTCGCATCCGCAACGAAGTTTCGGCCGAAGCGTCCTTCCCCTCCGACCTCCGCTCCACCTTCCTCGGTGCCCAAGGCGTTGGCGACGTGGGCCGGGCCGCAACCGAAGCCGTCGCTGGCTCTTTACCTTCCACCGCTGTTGGTATTGGCGGCGCTCTCGCTGGTGCGGCTGCCGGCGCCCCTCTCGGTCCGGCTGGCGTCATCGGCGGCGGTCTGATCGGCGGCGCGGTCGCCAGCATCCCCCAGCTTTTCGGCAGCAACATCCAGCGCCAAGTCGAGCAGCAGGTGGCGGCGGGTGTGCCGGCCGACCAAGCCCGCGCCCCGGCGCCCGGCACCGCCCTCGCTGCTGCCGCGCCGCAGGCCCTCCTCGAAGCAATCCCGGAAGTCGCCTCGCTTGGCGCTGCCCGCCTTCTGCGACGCCCGGCCACCGAAGCCGCTCAAGGTTTCTTCCAGCGCGCAGGCCGGGGCGCAGTCGCAGGCGGCGCGACCGAGGCCCCGACCGAAGCCATCCAGACTGGCATCGAACGCGCGCAGGCGGGCCTGCCCGTCACCGGCCCCGAAGCTGAACGCGAAATGCTCGAAGCCGCGTTGCAGGGCCTTGCTGCCGGCACCGTCACAGGTGGCGCGACGCGCGGCTTCCTCGGCGCCCCTCCTGCCCCGCCCCCGACCCCCGTTCCAGAACCGTCCGCCCCTGAAGCGGCTACCCCGGCTCAGCCGGCCGCGCCCTCTTATTTCGCGCCTGCTGCTGTGCCGGAGCGGCCCGCGCCTTTCGACGCGCCGGATGCGGCCGAAGCTTTCGTCGCAGAAAACCCTCAATTCGCGCCGCCGCCTGCCATCACGACGCCCGAAGCCCGGACGCGCTGGATCAACGACGCCCGCCTCAACGCCTACCAAAGCGAAATCGGCGTTGTCCGTCAGCAGACCATCTCCAACTTCGCTGCCTCGCAGCCGGAAACTTTCCTTGCTAATCTAGTCCAAGCGGCGACGCAGGGCAACCTTGGCGACCTCAATCGCTTTAGCATCAACGACGTTACGCGCGCCGCGCTTCGCAGCAGTGGCATTGACCCCGGCCGTCTGACGAGGGAGGAACGGCAATTCGTCCGCCAACAATTGGACAATCTGGCGAGCGCCGGCTTCCTAGCCAAGCCTGCCGCAACCAGTTACAGCGTTTCGTTCGGCCCCCGCCCCTCGCCCGCCACCGAGGCCGCCCCGACCACCGAAACCCCGGTGACGCGGCGCGAGCGCGAAGCCGCCCAACAGGACGTCCTACGCCTTAACGAAGCCATCGAATCCGGCACCCTCGACCAGATCGACCCCTTCACTGCCCGTCGACTCGGCGCCGAAACCCCGCCCCGGCCCGCCCCTGCTGAGGCATCCATTCCGGCACCGCCCGAGCAAATCGCGCCCCAGCCCGGCGAGGCAATCTGGCAAGGACCAGACGCTGACATCCCGGTGCAAGTCCTGCCCGAAGCGCCGCAGCAGGCCGAAGACGGCCGCCTCTATCAGCGCGTTTCCTATGAAGGCCGCGACAGTTACGTCCCCGCCGACCAGTTGCGCCCGGCCTCCCCCGCCGCTGCTCCCGCTGCACCGGCTACTACCCAGCGCCCTATTCCAACTTCCCGCACGACAGTCGAAGTCAACGGTCAACGCCGCCAAACGACCCCGGAAGACCTCGCGCAAGCAGTCGAAGATACTCAGGCAGAGCGCCCTGTTCCGGCCGCAGTTGTGCCGCCGACGCCTCAAGCCGAACAACTTGCCAATGCGGTGGCGACGGCGTATCCAGACCCCGGCGTGGGCCAACCGACTGCGACTTTCGAGGAAGCGATCTTCTCGACGCCCGAGACGGCCACCATCAAGCAACAGCAGAAGCTTCTTGACAGCCAGATCGCTGACGGCTTCCGGCCGGGTGGCATCCGCCGCTGGTTCTCTTCGCCCATCACGGGCCTCGGCAGGCAGCCGCAGTTCCGCGCAGTCGCGGCCGTGGCCGACCGTCTATTTGTGCGGCAGCAAAGCGCCATTACGTTCCTCAACAACCAGTATCAGGCACTCGGCACTCTTAGCGCCGACTCCCAAATTCGCACCATGTTGGCGCTTCAGGAAGCGCGCAGCAAGCAGCAGATGTGGGACCGGACGGCCTTTACTGCCGAAGAAAATGCTGCTATGGATGCCACGCTCCGAATGGGCCAGCGGGGCCTCGACTACCTACTGGACGCCTACGTCACCGACTACTTCAATCCGGCCGAAGCCAAGACCGACGCAGACCGCGCCCGCCTCGAAGCCTTCCAGCGTTCGAAGGGCGACCGCCTGATTACGGACATGCCGCCCGAAGAAGTCCGGGCCGCCTCCCTTGCAGGCTTTGCTGAGATGCAGCGCCTCAACGCCCTGCGCGATCCGTTCTTCTTTCCGCAAATCTCGCAGGGTACTCACTTCGTCGCCGCCTACGAACGTCAGCCCAACGGCAAAGAAAAGCTTGTCCGCATTTACTTCTATGATCCTATCGACCGGGGCGACCTCAAGAGCAAGGCCAAGAAACTCCGCTACAAGTTCGGCATCGAGCGAGACTTCGAGGCCATCTCCATCGAGAACCTGCGCCGCGAGTTCCCCGACACGACCCGCTTCCGCATCATGACGAAGGGCGCGCGCGCCGAAAACAACGAGCGTGCGGCCAGCCTCAAGAAGGATGGTGAGTTCATCAACCGCTACCTCGAACAGCTTGCGAGCGTCAGCGGCCCCGAAGCCAAGCAGATCATCGACCGCATGTCGAAGGAAATCGACAAGGCCCAGATGAACCGCTTCTTCCGTCCTAACAACGATCTGCTCCGGGCCGTCACCCCCGAGAACGCGGCCGACTACGCGCGCAACGCCCTGCCCAACTACTATCTGGCGCTGGCTAAAATCCAGGCGCGCCGCCACGTCGAGAAGGACTTCAACCGGGCAACCAAGGACTTGTCCTTCGAAGAACGCAACTACTGGAATGACTACTTCAACTACAACACCACGCCGACCGAAGCCTTTGGCACAGGCCGCGCACTTGCGTTCTTCTGGTATCTCGGCTTCAACTTCTCGACGGCCGTCATCCAGTTCACACAGAACCTCGTCCTCGGTGCCCGCCTCCTGCGCGACGGCGGCGGCCTCAACGCTACCCGCTTCTACCTGACGGCGGCGCGCGACGTCTATTTCTCTAAGGACATTCTCAAGACCGTTCGGGGCGAACTCAACTTCTCCAACGCCCTCGCCAACTCGGGCTCCCTAAAGCCTGACGAAGTCGCCATGTTGAAGCGCGCCATCAGCGAAGGTCGCCTCCGTCCCTCTCAGGCCGCCTCCCTGCAAAGCCAAGTCTCCGCAAAGACCCTTCGTGACCTTGGCATCGCTGACAAGAGTGCCACCACCTTCGCGGCGGGCACCAATAAAATCATTGATTGGTCGGGCCGCATGCTCAACGCCGTCGACGAATCCAACCGCGTGACCGCCTTCCTAACCGCCTACCGCCTTGCGAAGGCCCAGCCTTCCGTGATGCAGCGTGCGGCCCGGCTCGACGGCCAAGCTTACGACACGCCCTACGACTACGCGCGCCTCGTCACCGACGAAACGAACTTCCGTGGCGGCCAAGAAGACCGGCCCCTCATTCAGCGTTTCCATCCGGCCGCTGAACTCCTCACCCAGTTCCAAGGCCCCGTCTTCAAGCTTCTGGAACTCTACGCACGTAGCGCTGCCCAGACCGTCGAGGGCATCAAGAAGTCCGACCCCGTCATGGCGAAGGCCGCCGCCATCCAGTTCATGGCGCTCCTCGCACCCCAGGTCATGGTGGCCGGCGTCTGGTCGCTGCCCTTCGCCGACCGCCTCAAGGAACTCGTCGAGTTCATCTGGAAGGCCGCTTTCGGCGAGGCTATCGACTTCGAACAGGAACTCGAAAAGTATATCGAGAATGGCCTTGTCGCAAGCGCCGCCAACTTCGGCCTTCCCCATGCCTACGGTGCCCTGACGCTCAGCAGCCGCATGAAGATCGACCCCTTGCCGCAGGGCAGCGTTTCGGACTGGGACGTCTTTGCCCTTTTGGGTCCGGTGGGCGGCCTCGTGCAAAAGCCTCTCGAAGCCTACGAAGCGTGGCGCCTCGGCGACTACTGGGGCGTTGCCTATGCGCTGCTGCCTACTTCTATGGCGAACGTTGTCAAGGGCGCTCAGATCGAACTGACTGGCGAGCAGTATACGCGCCGAGGCGGCCGCGTCATCACGCCCACTCAGGTACAGGCTGCCGAAGAAAACGGCCTACTGCTGCCGCCGGCCGCCCGCCAAGCGGTTGGGTTTGCGCCGCCCGAGTTTACTGACATTCGGCGCGCAGTCAACAGGCAGCGGGAACTTCAGCAGGCGACGCGCGACCCGACCGAACGCGCCAACATCGAACTCTCGCGCTTCATTCTGCGTGCCCTCGAAGCCCAACAGGCCGGGCGCCAAGCCGAAGCCGAGAACTTCGTCCGGCAGTACCATGCCCGCGTCGCCGAAATCGTGCGCGAGCAGCGGGACAAGCCGCTCGACCAGCGCATTCAGATCAACCCGAGTGCCATCATGGATCGGGCGCGGAAGGACTTCCTTGGTCGGGGTTCGCCGGAAGTCTTGGTGCCCGCGACCCGGACTCCGGCGCGCCCGGCCGCCCAAGAAATGCTCGACAGGACGCTCTGGCGTAACCAGTAAAATTCCTTGACAGGTCTAGGGCGGAATAGTATCCTACGCCCCATGACCAAATTCGCATACTATATTGGCGTGGACCACCGCGAACCGGAGGCTCTGCGCGTAACCGAATCCTCGGCGCGGGCCTACGCCAGCAAGCCCCTTCAGATCGGTTACCTAGAACATATCGACCTTCGGCGCCGCCAGTTGTTCGACCGGCCCTGGCGCATCAACGAAGACGGGACGTATATGGACGAGCGGGACGGCCGTCCGTTCAGCGTCCAGTTCTCGCACACCCGCTTCCTGACGCCCATTGTCGCGTTGCAGGACGGCGTCACCGACTGGGCCTTGTTCACGGATTGCGACTGGCTCTGGCTTACGGACGTCAACCGGGTACTTGCCTTCGCCGACCCGTCCAAGACCGTGATGGTCGTGCCCCACAACTTCCAGCCGACCTCCACCATCAAGATGGATGGGCAGGTGCAAAGCCGTTACAGTCGCAAGATGTGGTCGGCGTTCATGCTCTGGAACCTGAAGTCCAAGAAACTGCCGACCGTCGAAATGGTGAATACGGCCAGCGGCAATCGCCTGCATACTTTCGAGTGGCTGGACGATTCCGACATCGGCTTCCTCCCCGAGTCGTTCCATTGGCTGCCGAACTACAGCCCGACCACCGCCGAAGGCATCAAGGCCGAAGAAGCCAATCGACCGCTTCCCATCGACGCCATCCACTTCACCTACGGGCCGCCGGTCCCCGGCATGATTCACCGCGAACCTACGGCCTTCGATGAGTTCTGGATCAATGAATATCGCGGAGCCTACTCCGATGCGCGCTAAGATCATCACGACGATTGGGCCGAACAGTTGGGAATGCTACGGCCGCCGCTTCGCCGAATCCTTTCGGAAGTTCTGGCCCACCGACATTCCCCTTGAAATCTGGCACCACGACCTCGGCGGCGACGTGCCGGAGTTTCCCGGCGTGACCTTTCGTTCGCTGGAAGAAACCACGTCCTTCCAGAAGCTTAAGGCCCATCTCGGCACCCAAGCCAAGGACGGTCCTTCCCTCTCCTACTGCTTCAAGGCGGTGGCCCTTGCCTCCTCCGTGACGCCCGACCTCGACTGGATTGCCTTCGTTGACGCCGACACCGAGACGATGCGGCCCGTCGACGCTGACCTCCTCAGCGAACTCTTCGACGACAACTACCACCTGACCTACCTGTATCGCAAGTCGGTGCGCGAAAGCGAAGGCTCTTGGTTCGCTTTCAACCTCGCGACCGTCAAGGGCGCCTCCCTCCTCGCGGACTATTGGGGCCTCTACAATTCCCTTGAAGCCTTCCACTATCGCAAGGCCCACGACAACGCCGTTCTGGACCGCATCACGCTTCTGCATCAGGCGCACGGCCTCCTCGTCAAGAACCTGTCGCCGGGCGCCCTTGGTCTCGATGCCTTCCATCAGTCTCGGCTCGGCGCCTACATGGTTCACTACAAGGGTCCCGACAAGCAAACGATTGCAAACCCGGCGCTCGGTGCCCCCGCCCGTTACGAAACCCTTTGCGAAATCCTGACCGCCTCCATCGCTGGCACGGGCGCCGCCCGCCTCGTCGAGGTCGGCACTTGGAACGGTAGCCGCGCCATCCACATGGCCGAAGCCGCCTTCGCGGCCGGTGCCAAGACCGTCTCCTACGTCGGCTTCGACACCTTCGAGGGCGGCAACGACCGTGTGCATGAAGGCCACACCAAGCCCCACGCCGACTCGTGGATCGTCCACAACCGCCTCAACAACTACAGCCAGCTTATGGCGCGACGGGGCCTGACCTTCGCCTTCACGCTTGTCCGGGGCAATACCCTCGAAACGCTGCCGGCTTCGGCCACTCTTGTCGCCGACGCCACGTTCGCCTACATTGACGGCGGGCATTCCTATGAAACGACCAAGTCCGACTACGGCTGCCTCGCCCATGTCCCTTACGTCGTCTTCGACGATGTGATCGCGCAGGAAGAAGAGGGCGCGCCGGAAGGCCCCCGCCTCGTCTTCAACGAAACTGCTGGGCAGAAGCGCCTGATTACTAGCGGCGATGGCTATGCCGGCCTCTCGCAAACCATCTCGCTGGGCGTCGTGGTCCGCGACGGCTACCGGATGCCCGAACTCCGTACTCGCATCCAAGTAAAGCCGGTCGACTCCGTTGACAGTAGCGAGCAACTTCAGCATATTGCGGAGAACACTGCCGCCATCCAAAACTGGATTGGCTGCTATCAAGCCCACTCCGGGGTCGCCCTCCTTGTGAGCGCGGGGCCAACCCTCACCGCCCACCTCGAAGACATCCGCGCCAAGCAGGCGGCGGGCGCCCACATCTTCGCCGTCAAGCACGCATTTCCGGTACTTAAGGCTGCTGGCATCACGCCCGACTGGACTGTCATCCTCGATCCACGTCCGGTCGATGGCCGCTCGACGCACGGCATCATCCGCACGGAACTCTTCACGGACGCCGGACCGTCAGATCGCTTCCTCTTCGCTTCGATGACGCACCCCTCGGTCCGCCGCCTGCTCGAAGAAAAGCACGTCCAACTCTACGGGTGGCACGCCCATACCCAGTCCACCATGAACGCCAAGCCAGATGCCTTCAACACGGGCCTCGTCGTGGCCGGGGGCACCTGCTCGGCCACCCGCATTCCAATGCTCGCATTCATCATGGGCTTCCGGCGCTTCGAGTTTTACGGCTACGACTTCTTCTACCCGGAGGAGACGTCCCAAGATTCTGTGAAGCAGCAGCTTATGCGCGTGAACCTGGGCAACGAGCAGCGTTCGTTCCTAACGACCGGCGAACTCGTCGCGGCGATGCAGGACCTCGCCCAGTGGAATCGCTGGCTGGTTGACAACCGCATCTCCGTTAAGTTCCACGGCGATGGCGCGGGCGCCGTCATCTGGAACCAGACCATCAACAACTACCGCGAACCCGAGGAGTTTCCTTTCTAGCGAAACCTCTTAGCGATCTTGGCGGCGCTGGCAGGCTGCTTCGAAAACTGCTTACCTACCCGCGTCGCCTTCCGCTTCGCCGCACTACTGGCCGCATAAGTGCTGGCCGGCATGGCCTTGATGGCTGCCTCTGGCAAGTAGCGTTCGCCTGTTGCGTCTGGTCCTTGCGTTGAAGGCTTGCCGCTGCGCGTCCGCCAACGTTGCTCGGTCCAAGCCTTCAAGGACTTTTGCGGGGCCTTCATGAAGAGTAGCCGCCGCCCGCGTCTTTGTATTCCTTGGCAAGCATCTGGGCCTTGCGGGCGCTCCACTGGCCCGGCCGACCGCCCTTGCCGCCTGCCTTGATCTTCTCAAAGAGGCGCTTTCGCATGGCCGGCTTGGTGTAGTTGCCCGCCTCGTTGACGCGGGAAGGCGTCTTGGCCACTAGCCAGCCATCAGGCAGCGGCCAGCCTTGCGGCAGGCGGCCGGGTTCGGGCAGTTGGCGCACGGCACCTTGCCGCCCTTCTGCATCTTCACGGGACCTCCGGCCTTCTTCTTCATGGGCGGCTTTGTCACCTGCTTACCCGTGTTCGAGCGCATCATCGGCATCTTACTTGCACCCACCCTTGATCATGCCGCCAGCCTTCTTCTTCACCATGCCACCCTTCTTCATGCGGCTACCCTCGGTGATGCGGCGCATCTCCTCGCGGCTCAGCGGGGCGCCGGCCTCGCGCCGTTCCTCGGGCGACACCTGCTCGAACATCGTCAGCGGACGCTTCCGGCCCCCACCCACGGGCGGGTTCTTAGGCTCCGGACCCTTCACCGGCCCGCCCGCCTGATACTTCGCTACCTTTTTCACCATACCTCCGGTCTTCATCTTGCGTTCGCCACCCATCAGGTCGCGCATACGGTTGTCGAGGTCGAGTCCTTCCCGCTGAAGACGCGAGGTTCGGCGCATCATGTTCGCGGTATCTTCGGTATCTGCGCGCATGCGTGAGCCGGGCGCCATTCCGCGCACTCCCGCTTCGAGCCGATTGGCGCGCATCTCACGATCTTCGGCATCGGTCTTGATTCGTCCGCGCGAATACTTCATAGGTCCTTCCGGCATATCACTTCTTTCCCTTTGTAACCATGCCGCCCTTCTTGAAGGCTGGGGCAGCCTTTGCCTTGGTCTTCGCCGCAGACTTGGGCTTCGTCACGACGCCGCCCTTCATCATCTTCTTCGGCGCCTGCTTGGCCTTTACCATGCCGCCCTTCTTAAAGGCTGTGCCCCGCTCACCGAGTTCCCGCTGCCGCGCCCGCATCCGTTCGACAGCCATAGACTCTTCGGCGTTCCTAGGCGCATCACCCGAAGCCAACTGGTTCAGGCGTTCCGCAGACATCTCACGCCGCGCCGGCGCCGTTGGCCGGGCAGGTGTCGGACGGGGAGCGGGACGCTCCGGCAGCCCCCGGCGCATCTCTTCGAGAGTGCGTTCGTAGGCAGCCGCGTCGCCGCCCTCACCTTCCATTCCGACCGCAGTCCGGGAACGCAGGCGCCGCTGTCCGGCCGCCGCCTCTTCGGCCGCCCGACGATCCATCGTCTCGTTGGCTCGGCGCCGCAGCGGCTCCTCAAGCGCCCCCAGCACCAGCGGGGCCGCGCCCGCCGCCAACCCGATTACACCGCCACGGGGCGTGAGGCTTCGACCGCCACGCCCAGCAACCGGGCCAGTCGGCGTCGCGACTTCCCGCATCGAGCGGACAGCGGAAGGGCGGGGCGGCTCCGGAATGCGGAGGTCCTGCACCGGACGCACAGACGACGGGCGCGGCGGCTCCGGAATGCTAGGCGGCGCGCCCGAAGCGGCGGGTGCAGGCGGGGCGCCGGTCTGGGCAGCACGGCGGCGAGCCATTTCCTCCATGACGCGGCGCCGATACTCTTCCTGCGAAAGGGCCTCGCCAGCAGCGCCCCGGCTGGCAGCGCCATCACGGAGGCGGCGGGCGGCTTCTTCACGGGGAGGCAGCCCCGCCCTGCTACGAATGTCATCAGCCATGTTTGTTCTCCTTACTTGAAGCGGGTGCCCCACGACCGGGCTTCACCCATGTCGATGTGCATGAAGGGCGGGTTGGAGTTCGGATAATAGCCGAACCCTTTAAAGCCGTGGCGCCGGGCCTTCGCTTCAAAGTCATGAGGATCGTGGCCGACCATCGAGACGTCGAAGGCATGGCCTTCCATATGCTTGCTGTTCTTGGCCCCGCCAACCCTTGCGTTATGCTCCGGACTCCGGTATGCAGACAAGATCACCAACGGCTTGCCGACGTCCCGTCGCAATGCCTGCAACGCAACGACAGCCTCGCGGCGCAGATACAGGCGGCCAGTTCCCTTGCACGCCAGTTCACGGGGCTTGAAGTCGGGCCACACCCATTCGCCCGGCGGCACAACCTCCCACGAATTGTAGTCCAGAACTGGACTAGGCAGCGGCGGCTCCGGCTCCGGCACCGGGGCGGCAGGCTTTAGGAGGCCGCGCAGATACGCCCAGTAACTCACCGGGCCACGCCCTTCATCTTCTCAAGGGTGCGAAGGCCGCCGATACCGAGCATCGCCACCACCAGTTCAAAAAGGTATTCGGTGTGGACAGGTGGAATGGCCGCGCCACCAGCCGCGACAAGCGCCCAAGATGCAAGCGGCCCCACGATGAAAGCCCAGGCGAGGCCGGCGCCGCACACCCACCCGATGAAGGGCCTCCACCCGGCCACCCAGATGCTAGGATGCTGGGCCTCGGTCTGGTTGATCTGGGCCTGCATGGACGCCTGCACCGTGGCCGCTTCAAGCAGCTTCATTTCGACTTCGACACGGGCCTTGGCCGCCGCTTCGCGATCCGGCACGACCCGGTCCAGCACATCGCCAACCAGCGGCAGCAAGGACGGCAGCAGAGCGAGCAGCGGACCTGCCATAACTATGTGCCCTTCCGGGACTTACCGGCCTTCTGCAACGAGATGGCAACAGCCTGCTTCACCGCTGCTTCCTTGTTGGTCGGGCGCGACGTGCCGATGCGCCCGCTTCGCTCGAAGTCACCAACGAGCGTCCGGATATTCTTGCTGACCGTCTTCTGGGACTTGCCCTTCGCGAGCGGCATTGCTATCAACTCCCTACCACTTTACCTTGTGCGACCAGTAGCGCGCGGAAAGCTTGTCGGGCGAAGGGTCCTGCGCGTTGTGGCGGGCGTAGTAGGAGCGGCGCCGGGCCTTATCCTTCGCCGTCGTGGGGTTGGCACCAGCGCCCTTGACGCCTTGCTGCCCAAAGCGAATCGTCCTCACCTTGTCGCCGACCTTCGCCACTACAACGTGGGACTTGGTCGGATGGGAGGGCGTCGCTTTGGGCTTGTTGTAGCCGGAAACCCCGGCCCGCTCTAATCTAGGGTCTTTGACCATACCATATTATAGCAGATTTAGCCAAGTCTTTCAAGGCTTACAGACTCGACATCAAACTCGCCCGGCGCATAGAAATGCAGCAAATGAAAGCCATTCCACCAGAGTTTCTTGGCTGCCTTGGCGTAGGCAAAATCACCGTTGGGATCGACGAAGCACCCAGCCACCAGTCCGTGAAGCTTGCCGCCATCGCCCTTCGTCCGCGTGGACGTCGAGAGCAAATGCGAATGCCCGCAAATGCAGGAGACGTGCTGGGAACGAAGCAAGTTGTTGGCGTGGTGTTCGCCGCCTTGGGGCCGCCCCATCACCCCACTAACGAAGTAATGCTGGAAGACAGCACCATAGATGGTGGCCGGCTTTAGGAAGGAGTGGTAGCGGATGTTGAAGGTCGGGCGCTTCAGGGCCACCAACTGGCGGACGGTCTTCGGAAACTCCGACGTCAGTAGCCGGTTGTCAGAAGCCATCCACTTATTGTAGCGGTCTTCGTGGTTGCCCTCAATGAACTCGATGGGCGCGCGGCCGTAGGCTTCGGCGATGGAGGCAATCCAGTCGAGGGCGTCGAAGCCTGCGTCGATGTCGGCCTGAAGCGACCGTTGGTGCCACTTAGGGTCGTCCATGTCGTGGGTGCAAAGCGCCCCGAAGTCCCACAGATCGCCGATATGAACGACCCGGTCCAGCGTGATGTCGCGCATTTCCAGAAATGCCATCATCTTGGCGAACCGTTCCAACTTGTCGCCGGGCATCGCGTGGGTGTCCGGGATCAGCAGCACCGTGCGCTTAGGGAACTTGCGGGTCGCCATTGTCAGATGCCCCAGAAGAAACCGACGGCCCCGACCGCCGTGCCGACAACGGTCAGCGCCGTCCCAGCGATCAGGCCGCAGCCGACCCACAGGTATTCAGGGCAAAGCCAATCGTCGTCATGCCCGGAAGCATCCTCATCAGAAGCCTTCGTCATATAGAAACTTGTCGCGACAAGCAGGAAGAGGCCCGCGATGGCAAGCCCCAGACCAAAACTAGCTACGGTCATGTCAGACTCCGGTGCTGCCGAGGCCGGCGACGCCACGCTCGGTCGTTGAAAGTTCACTTACTTCTACAACTTCAAGTTGCGGCAGGGGCAGGACCATAAGCTGGGCGATCCGCATCCCCTTCTCGATCAGAAGAACATCGGGGTCGGGCCACTGCGGCGTATAAGCGAGCCGCCCCAGAATCACCTTGATTTCACCCCGATAGTCCTCGTCGATGACGCCGGGCGCATTCACAACGAAGAGGCCCTGCTTCGCCGCAAGGCCGGACCGCGAGCAGACAAGGCCAACGTGGCCGGGCGGCAGTTCGACCGCAATGCCAGTGCCGATAACACGGCGGGTCCGCATATCGTCTAGGGCCTGCGTGTCATCAGCATAGAGGTCGAAGCAGGCAGCGCCAGCCGTAGCGCGTGTGGGTAGGGTGGCGGTCGATGTAAGGCGCCGAAACTTGAGGGTTGCTAGAGTCCCAGCCATTGGCATTCCTTGTATTTGCCGACCGGAATCTGGTCGAGGGTGTAGATGCTAAGCGACTTCTTATGGGCGTCCGGCTTCGCCGACTTGTAGATTTGCAGATAGGACAGTTCGGCCTTTGGGTAGATGGCCTGAACGATGGGACCGTAGAAGTCCAGAAGCTTTTTGCGGGCCGGACGCATCCACGACAGTTTGATTTCCACGATGCAGCAGTGCTGGGGCGTCAGCCAGAGAAGTGCGTCGGGCTGGCAGACCCCGCTCTTGTTGGCGGCCTTATAGTAAAGCCAGGGCGCCACGTCAACTTTCTTGTACAGAAGTTGCAGGCGCTTCTGAACGGCCTTCTCGAAGGAGATGCCCGCCCGTTGTGCCGCTGTTCGGACCTGCGGCGGGAAGACCGGCGCATAGTCCGCGAGGCGGGCAGCAATGGGTGGGCGCAACTTCATTCGTCGGTCGCCGTCGCACAACGACGCGTGAAGGACTCCTGAAGAAGCTGAAGACTGAGGGCGTATTCGTGGGGCATGATTGGCGACGTGATGGTATGACACTCTTCGCCGTCTTCATGCCCGGCGTCCAGCGTCACGGCCGTGATGAAGTGCTTGATCTTGCTCCGGTTCTCTTGGAGGAACGCGATATAGCGGTCGATGGAGGCGAGCAGTTCAGCCTGTTCATCGGCCAGAACGGGAGGCGTGAGAATGACGTTAGCAGGGGCCTGAGCCTTGGTGCCAGGGAAGGCGATGATGTTAGTCAACGTAGTAGCCCTTTCGTGCGTTGGGGATGGACTGCTTGATGTCTGTCCGGATAACGTGGATAGCCGAACCGCTGGTCGGGTCAATGGCCTTTTCGAGCCACACCTTCACGACGTAGCCGCGACGGTGCCACCAGTTCTTGATGTCCGACATAAGCTTGTAGTTCGCGGCGCGGTCGCCGAGGTAGTCATGACGTGCCATACAACTCCTCCAAAAATCTGTCGTCCACCTTCGCCCCTTTGCGGAAATTCTCTGAAGCGGGGATGACACGCAGATTCCAAGGAACGTGTAGCCCACATACGTTTTTGCCACGCAAGGGTATGATGTGGTCTACATGATGGGCGATGCCGGTGTCAAGAGATATCTTCCGGCGTTCCTCATATATCTTTTGGATGGCCTTTAAGTCAGCCCACGCCGGACAAGCTTTCATCAAGCGGGCACGGCGTGCATTGGTATTGGCTAAGACCTTTTCGGGATTACGCTTGGCGTATTCGGCAGAGACTTGTTTGCGCTTCTCTGGATTACGCTGGACCCAAGCTTTGGAGTAGGCATTGTATTGCTCAGGCTTCTTGGCTTTGGCTTTCTTGACGTAGCTTTCGTGCTTATCCTTGTTCCGCTTCTTCCAGCCGTTGAGAATCTTGCGACGCTTCTCTGGGTTATCGGCCTTCCACCGAAGCGCGGCTTCTGCGTGACAAGCCACACATACTCGAATGGCAACGTAACGCTCCGTTACATGCCCATTCTTACAAGGCTTGCCCGTGAAATAGAACTTGTCCCCAGCAAGCCTCGCTTCCTCTAGACTCTTTAGGACTTTGGAATCTTCCATTTCTTCAGGCCCTCTGGATTGTCCGGGCCACCCTTGCCGAAGTTGTGGCCAATCTCAATTTCGTAGGGTATCAGAGCGGTGCGGGTTTTGCCAGAGATGTCCGTGATGTCGAAGGGAAAGTGAAGGCAATCCAGAATCTCAGGGATCAGTTCGGCAACCTTCTCTTTGCGGACCTGCCCAATGACGGCGTCGTGAATGTTGCCAAGGATTTGGACGTCGGCGCCCGGCTTACCTTCGAAGCGTTCCCACAACCGATACAGGCCGATGTTAGTCAGCATACCGACGGTGCTTTGAGGGCCATAAGCAATGGCTTCGCGGAGGGTGGCATCGTCCCAACGACGGTTCCAGAAGGTGCGGCGAACGCCAAGCGGATTTACGAGATAGCCCTTCTGCTGAAGGTTGCGCGCCACCCATGCGTGCCACTCTGAAATCTTATGGAACTTGCGAAAGTAATTGATCTGAAATTGCTCGGCAATGTCAAGACCAACCATAGCATTCTTTGCAATAGTAAAGGGCTTTGCGTAATAATTACATGCGTGCCCGGCCCTCTTAGCAATATCACGATAACTGAAATCTCTGTAGAAGCGGCGATCTGCAAGTTCCCGGATAGGCTCGAAGCCAAACACCATTGACGCTACCAGCGTATGGGTATCCCCACCTTCGACTGCTGCAATATAGTTTTCATCTCCGGACATATAGGCGACAAGGCGGGACTCGGCGCTCTGTTGGTCTGAATAAAACAGAACGTAGCCGGGATCAGCAATAAAACAGACGCGCGTTTGGGGATTGACGTTCTGGCCGTTCGATCCGATCCGCAGTGGATGCTCGCTAGAAGACAACCTAAATGTCTCCGTGCCAGCAATGTTGTATGCACAATGAAAGCGATTAGTTTCCGAAAGTTTCTTGGTCAGGAACTCGACCTGCTTTTCGAGGTCGCGGATACGCAGGATGTGGTTGGCGAAGAGGGCGCCGCGCGGGTAGTCCTTGACGATGCGCTCTAGAATCTCACGATCTGCGCCGACCTTGACTTCGCCCTTCTTGGACTTGGTCTGCTCCGGGATCGCAAGGAAATCGTAGAAGAGGGTCTTAAGCTGGGGCGTCGAGTTGTGATTGACCGTGGTGCCAAACACGCTTTCGCACAGGTAATCGAACTTTGCCTGCACTTTGGCGGCCCGTTCGAGAAGGCCCGCCACCAGCATGTCCCGCCGCTTGGTGTCGATCTGGACGCCGCGCCGCATCATGGTCATGATCGGCCCCAGCATCAGTTCGCTGTAGCGATAGGTCGTCTTGGCCCATTCAGGCAGAAGGCCCTCGTCAAAGATTTCCTTGAGGGCCATCGTCTGCATGACATCGAGGGCATTATATACGATCTCTTGGTTGTCAGGAGTTATCGGAAGGTCCTGAAGTTGTAGGGTCTTCATTGGAGTCTCCGCGAAGAAAACTGTCTCGCATACGCGACATGATATGCAGGGTCAGGGGCGGTCCATCATAACTCTTGATGAAGGACCGCACACGGCTTGGCTCGATGTTGCCCGCGAGGCAAACGCTCTCGAAGTTCTGGGCAGTCGTGCCAAACTCTGCCGTGATCCAAGCCTCTGCCCGCTTCTTGTGCAGCCGACCCTGCGGTGTCTTCGGCTCCGACGTCGCATCAATCAGAGCCTGGATCAAAACAGACGCCCAGAGTCGGCGGACGGCAGCATCATCTTCTGTCACTTTTGTGCCTGTTCCGCAATGCTTTTGCGATAAATCCCCTCGCAATATAGAGAAGGAAAAAGCCCCGCAACAAATATCAGAGGGACCATCCAATAGTCGCCGGTAAAAATTGCACCCAAAGTAAAGCCGAGAACACAAGAATCAACCAGATTGGTTCTCGGCTTCCCAAGAATAGCTAAGATGTTCATCAGTCGATTGCTCCTGCCTTATTGAAATCAGCCTTCGCTTTGGTTCGCAGATGCTTCCATGCCCGCGTCGGAATGTGGAGGGAGGCGAGGAAACCCAAACTCTTCTCCCATTCCGGCTGCCAAGCATGGTGGTGAAGCATGGTGTCGCCGATGTGGCCTTTGGGTCGGATACCGTATTTGTCCAGATATGTCAAGTCGTACACGGCAGTGTGAAAAATCCATGCCAAATCGCGGCGGGCCGCCAACTTCCAAAGCCATACCCAAATCTGGTGTTCGTCTTCCTCGGACCAGACAGAGCGGCGCGCCCGGTCTTCCAGTTGGACATAGAGGCAGCAGTCCGACGAAGGAGCGATGCCGAACTCGGTAACTCTGCATGCGCGGTTAGTCTCGACGTCGAAGACGATTTCGTTCCGGATATGTTCGGCTTCGAAGTCGTAGAGGTCTTGGATGGACTCGGGCAGATAGACTGTGCGGGGCCTATCCACAAACCGCTTGGTTGCCTTACGCATGGCGGACACGACGACGGGCCGCTCATTCCACGCAAGCCGGGCGTAAATCGCAGGCGAGTAGGTCGGCACCACCTGTAGGCCCTCGACGAAAGAGCTGTCGATGTGGGTGCCACGGTAGGTGTCGATCTTTGTCTCGCCCGTCAGGCAGAACATTGCGTGCTGGCCGAGCGTCAAGGCTACGTCATAGCCACGCAACGCCTCGACCAGCCGATCCCGATCCTCCTTGGCCATCGACGTCAATTCGCCGCCCGGCTTCCCGTTGGCGAAGAGGGTGGGCCACTTGGCGACGTAGGCGCGGAAGGCAGTCAGGACGACGGAAGGCTTGAAGCCTGCCGCCGCCATGAGTTCGTCGGTGACTTGGCGCTCCCACTCTGAGAAGGGCTGGCCGGGTGCCGCGTCAATTGCCGGCCAGTCCACCACCAAGGCTAGTTTCATAAGCCAATTTCCTCTCTTGCGCTTCCAGTTCTGCCACGACGACGTGGGTCGGCCGGTAGTCCGTGCTAGGTATCACATGGGGCCGGCACCCACAATCCATCGAATCGAAATGCGTAAAGCCGGGACCTAGGTCCCGATGTACCACGGTGAATTGAATGCTCGGCGGGATGCGGTAGGTTCTACACATCGTGGGCTTTCTTTCGCCGGGCAATTTCCCGATCCAAATACCAACGGGCCTTCTCTAAATCCTCGGTGCCGTTCTTAAGATCACAGCGCATCACATACTTGATGACATTGCCGAGGCAGAAGTTCATATGCTCCGTGATCGTGATCGTCTCGACACCCGAGGGGTGCGAGTTGTAGTGCTTCGGCTTGTTGACCGGATCAAAAGTCTGTCCGATTTCGCTTGCTGCCTTTAGCCTCTTGGCCGGACTGCAACAGTCGATGGCATCCATAGGATTGTCGTACTCCTTGTCACAAAGGAAGCATGCGTGATTCGGCTTGGTCACTCTCTTTCCTCCATCATCGCGGCCCGCGCTCTCAATGCCGCAGCGCACAGCGCAAGCGCGGGCGTGGCGGCGCTTGCCATAAAGCGCATCGCCTCGTCGTCTCGCGGATCGCTAGGCTCCCATACGATGGAGTGGCCAAACCACCCATCGTCGCTGTGACAACGTCGCCCGGACTGCCACGACAGACCCTCCGGCACCAGCGACGCGGCGGCGTCGAGGCTGGCGGTGTAGTGGAAGGGGGCCTCGACAATCCGCCCATCGGGATGCCGCCAGCACGGGATGCCGGCGAGCAGCCCGCCGCGATGCCGGACGTATTCTTCCCAGCCCGCGACGCGCATGATGGCAAAGTCGAGGGCGCGATCCGGCCCCGTCGCAGCCTCCACGCGCTTCGCGAGCGCGCGCAGTCCTGCCGCGTCGGTCATCGCTGGTCCTCCTGCGCTGCGGCGAGCATGGCTCGCCACACTTCCTCGGCGTCTTCACCAATCGGCCCCATTGGGCTGATCATCGAAAGCGGCTCCATCGCGGCTTGCTGCATCGCCTCTGTGACCTCCACCGGCACCACGCGCCGCCCGGCCGCCGACAGCGCGGCGAGGATGGCGTCGGCTTCGGCGAAGCTATCGGTGACGCATGGGCACCGACTTGCGATGCAATCGTCCACGCTTTCCGGGTCTTCATCCGAAAAGCAGCCGCCAGCCTTGTCCGCGCGGCGCCGGATTATTGCCTGCGCGATCACCTCCCGCGCCGTCATCGCTTGGCCTCCTCATGGCAAGCGGGCTTCTCGACGAAGACAGCAATCGGCGCGTCATCTGCGCCCCACCACCTACGCGCGGCGGCAGCGACCTCCGGCGTCAACGGCCGGTGGCACCCGCTCGCCTTGGCGCAGTCCTTCCAATGGTCGCAGAACGTCATGTCTCGATAGCAGATCACTTCTCCGCCTCCTTTCGATCACACTCGATCGCATGCACTTGGCACCCGCAGTCGCACCGCGCGGCCTCGGGGCGGCGAAGCGCGCGGATGCGTGTGGTGATGTGCAGGGCCATTAGACCCGGAAGGTCAAACCGACCCGCCTCTTGGTCTGCCACCTTCGCCGCCGCCTCGATGGCCGCGTTCCACTCGCTGCTCATGCGCCACCTCGCGCGCGGATCGCGGCGGCGCTTCGCTTATGCTCTGCCTCGTGGCATTTAAAACTTGCCCATTCCATAGAGTTGCGCGGATACTTTTTTGCGTGACCTTTTGCTGTATCTACCTGTTTATAGTGCCATTGAACACAATCCTCGCGCTCCTGCGCCGCCGCCTCGCGCCGCGCCGCCTCGACCAGCGACGCGACCTCGGCAGGCAGTAGGCACGGGCCAAGGTAGCGCCAGTCGGCATTAGCCGCCTCGCTCGCAAACAGGCAGACGTGCTTGCCGACCCATCCTCCGCCGGCGATTTCGAGCCATTGCATGGGTAAAACCCCATGCATGGGGCGAGAAACCCAATGCCACCCATCCCGCTCCGGGTTCAGCGGCACGCCCGGCCGCTCGGGCCAGCCATTGAGATGCCCAGTCATGTGTGAATCCTCTATGTTAGACATTTTTCCAAACAACACCCTTACAAATGCGCCGAATCATACTTCGATCCACGTTGTAAGCAACCGCTAGTTGCTTCGTTGTCGCTCCGTCGTTTCTTTTTTGACGTATCTCGCGAACCTTTTCGGCAGTCAATTTTAAACAACGTGGAGCAGGCCCGCTAAGCGGGTAACTGGCACGACCCTTTTTCACGCAGTCATGGACATTGTCGGCTTGGGTGCCTAGCCGTAAATGATCAGGATTCACACAATAAGGATTGTCGCATTCATGCAAAACGCACATACCCGATTCAATCGGGCCGCAGTGCAATTGAAAGCTCACTCGATGTGCGCGCTGAGTTTTCCCTTCCATGTGAAAGAAGCCGTAGCCAAATGAGTGCGCGCTACCCGTCCATAACCAGCAGCCGCTGTTAGGTTCAGGATGAACCTTATCTAGAAACCTTTGTAAAATACTAGGCGTCATGGCCGGTGCCTCCGAGCGCGGCGCGGGCGATGTTGATCTCCGCGTGACCGACGACGTTGATCTCGTAGGCGTCCACGATCTCCCGCAGCGCCTCGCGCATCCGCGCCGCGTCGGCCTTCATCTTGTCCGCGCAGATTTCGTGCGTGACCAACAGGCCCCGCAGTTCGTCCCGCTCGGCCAGCAGCGCGCGGAGCGTGGCGGCAATCATGTTCGCCGCGTCTATGTTGGCCTGCCTGTTGAAGTGCTGCGCCTCTGCCTCAAAGGTCTGCGCCAGCCGCTCCACGGCCTCGGGGCTGGTGTTGATGCGGTCGGTCATGTTGTTAGGCTCCATGCATTCATGGTTGCAGACGGCGTTGTCGCCGTGTGGATCACATTCACAATGGTAACTCATGTCGGGTTCCTTTAGCGGGAAAGGACGGGGCATTGTATCCGCTGACCGGGCCACGCACAAGGCTGAAATTCAAGGGGCCTCGCTGGTATAGCCGGGTATTCATGCGGCGAACAGGACACATGCTCAATGGCAATGCCTTCGGCGCCGAGCCTAACGGACTGCTGCATGAACTCGACTTGACAGGACTCGCGCGACAAATGCCACGACACCAGCGGAAAGGCGGTCGGCTGCCCGGCCAGCACAATCAGCAGAACGTAGGTCATGCCATTTCCTTTAGCGCCTTGCCATATGCGCGGATGGCGTCGTGTGCGGAGCGGAAGGCCACGCCGTGACAGGCACCACCGACTCCGTTCACAACGAAATACCAGCCGTTGCGGCTGGCGATTTCTACAGTAAGTTGGCCGGCTTTAGCCAACTCCAAAGTGACACGGCGCCGCAACTCCCATGCTGGCGTGGTGTCGGTCGCGCTGACTTCTAGTTGCATGGCTTTCCCCATTGTTCGGCCATCGCTTTAGCAATGCCTTCATAGGTTCGGCTGCGTTCCTTCCACCGATCCTTCGAGGGTGGCATCTTGTGGATGCGTGCCTCGCGCCCATCAACGATGTTAGTCGGCACCAACTTCGGAAGGTCCTTCAGCCAGAGGCAAGTCGCTTTTGTTTCGCCGTGACCGAATTGCCAAGGCTGGATGATCTGATCTGGCTTGCGGATGCGGCTGCTGATGACGCTGATAGGATTCTCAATAGCGAGGCGGGGAATCGGCGCGTCCATCAGCAGCGCCACAAAATCCAATGCGGCCTGCTGCTCTTTCTGCTTGTCCTTGAACCAGCGGGCACCAGACACAGCAAGGTGCGTGCAAGGCGGGTGAGCAATCATCAGGTCCCATCCGTCGCCAATTACCTCAAGCACGTCGCCCTGAATGTGAGGGCCGGGTCGCTCAGTCGGCAGCAAATCACAAGACCAGGCATCATGTCCTATTGCCCGGAAAGCGTCTCTCACAATGCCGGAGTATTCGCAGGCTACCAACACACGCATCGGAATCTCCAAAAGAAAAGAGGGCGAGTTGCCCCGCCCTCCCCTCCACCGCTTAGGTTGCTAAGGCGTTAGGCCGCCCGCTTGTTGGCCGTATACCAGTCAAGCGAGTAGTAGCGTTCGACCTTGAGGCGCGGCGTATTCAGGGCCGTGCCATCGCGGTTCTGCGTCTCATGCGAGAGCGTCACCACGACCTCGTTGCCGGGCAGAATATCCAGCGCGTCGCGCAGGGTGTTGCCGACAGTCTCAGGCGCGATGCGGGCGAAGCGTTCCTGCACATACGGCAGGGTCTTCTCAGTCAGCCACTCCGTGTTGCGAAGGCGGCACTTGGAAAGCTCAACGCCCTCCATGTCGCCGTCATGCATCGCCTCGTTGATAGTGAACTCAAGCTCGATGCCCTGCGTTCCAGAGTTAGCCTTGACGATCTTGGCGGAACGCACCGTCACACGGTAGTCACCGGGCGGGGCCTGACGAAAAGCCGGGCGCTCAGCAGCAGTGTTCGAAACAACGGCGTCAAAAAGGTCCATGACCTTGCTCTCCACTTGGGTTTGTCCACTCGGGGACGGGGCGACATATACATCCGGGCCGCCGCCCCGTCAAGCACCTGCCCGGAAATTTCTTAGCGGGACTTGAGGTTTACACCCGGCCCAATCTTGAAGCCTTTTGCCTCAAGGTACTTTTTTGCAATCTCTGTTTGCCTATTAGGATTTAGTCCCTCCCGAGGGGGATTTGCCCGCCCTAAAAGCACGCGGCCCGTAACAGTCGTAGTGAGCGGCTTCATGCGAATGCCGTCGTCAACTTTCCCCATGTCACTTGCTCCCCGTCAGGCGGTCCATCATGGACGCCAAATCAAACTCTTCGACCGGCTTGATAGCGTTGGGCACGCTAGACCGGAGCGACGCCTTGTGAGTGGCCGAGGTCTTGAAGACACGCTTGCCGTCGCGCCCAACTTCCAGATGCCAGATATCGGAGAAGTAGGTCTGCATCTTCTTAGAGAACTTCTCGCCGACAGCCACCGGAATGTCGCGCGCATTACCCACGATCTTGCCCTGATCGTCCTTGTCACCGGTCTGCATGATGTGCGTCAGCACAATCACAGATGCGCCCATCTTAGGCCCGGTCAGGTGGTCGAGGATGGCGCCATAGTATTTGCCCGCCACATTGTAAAGCGATCGCATGTCCCGCTTAGTCTCCGGGTCTTCGTGCGCCGCCAGCAACAGCAGTTCCCCAAGGAACGTGCCGCTGTCAATGACGACGACATCCTTAGAAGTCCAGCTACCGCAGGTGCCGAGGTCTTCACCGCCCGGCACCTTCCAATGCTCAAGCATCTTAGTGAAGCGGCGCAGTTCTTCGAGAGCCTGCTTCGAGGCAGCGTTGCCGCCGCCTGCAAACAGGTTAGTGCCGGTGATCTTAGCAGCGGCATAGGTGCTGACGTAAACGTCGGCCGCATCGGGCTTCAGATAGGAGCCGATGACACGGCTGTTGCTGTCGAAGTCATGCAGCATGATCCGGTAGCCAGCGTTAGCAAGCTGGGCGATGGCGCCCGTCTTGCCAGAAGCGGGCTCGCCGCAGATCAGGATGCGGGGCGGGATGGGAGTGACACCGAACTTAGGCATTGAGGAATGTCTCCATAAGATTTTCTGCATGTTGGCGGCGTGGGTCGGCTTGCCACTGGGGACAAAACCTAGACACCGGACACCAGTCCTGACAGCGGACGGCAGCGCCGGGCCGCACCTCTACATAGTAGCTTCCGTGGTCGGACGCAATCGCTTCCGCTTCGTCCTGCGTCTCGCAAACCTTAAGCGCCCGCTTCTGCCCCCGCTTCATAACCGCAAAGCGATCCGGCCGCTCCCACTTATCTTCCGATGTGCAGGGCTCGGGCGTTGCGGCCTGATGCAACCGGATACGTTCTTCGATGAAGGCGTCGGTCTGGTCGGCATCCCAAAGCGGGATGTCCATACGCACGGCCGGAGTCTGTGGATAGTTAGAGTCCGCCTTAGCCTGATTGCGGGTCCAATCTCGGAGGATCGCGATGACGGCGATGGCCCCGATGTCGATGCCCTTCTCACGCTGAAGCAGGCGCCGATAGATGTTGGTCTGCTGAATCCATTCTTTGGCGGGCGAACCGCCCTTAACCTTCATGATCGACGTGACCTTGAAGTCGAAGAGGGTGCCCGAGTCCAAAGCAATATGGTCGATCTGACCCTTCACCTTCCATCCCAGATACTCCGAGTAGATGGTGGCTTCGCTAAGCGAGGCGGGCAGACCCATGCCAGCCCGCTCGATGATGGAGTGAACGCCCTGCCCAAGCAGGGACCACATCCGGTCAATGACATCTTCTTCGAGGTCGTCGGCGTGCTTAATGCGAAGGGCTCGCAACTGCGGCGGCAGCATTAGTTCCGTTACCGAAATGTCCGCCGAGCCCTTGGTGTAGGAATCGTTAGCTACCGCCGCGACAAGCGGCGCGGGCAGCCGGTGTTTGTTAGTCAGTATCATACTGGCGGACCTTCTCTAAGGACTTGATGATAAGGGCTTGGGCCTCGGCGACACCCTTCCACCCGGCCAACGCATCAACGACGCGACGCATACCATCGGCGTCAATAGGTTGAAGGCCGATGGGCGTTGTCATTGAGGCGGGCGGGGCCGACGCCAGAAGTTGCAGCCCTTCCACCTGCTTACGAAGCTTTTCGATTTCATCGGCAGCAGCCAAAGCGGTTTCCGGACTTACAGAGAAGTCTTCTGGGTAGTGCTTCTCGGCAGTCCTTGCTTCATAACGCAATCGCGCCACCATGTCAGTCATTGTCAGGATTCCTTCTTGTGCCAAAGAGGGCAAAGCCCTTTGGACTTAGCAAGAACATAACCATGGAAATCGCTCTCGGCTGAGCAGTAATTTCCTACATCAATACGATGCTTGAAAGAGCGGCAAGTGGCACACGATGCCCCGGCAGCGCGCAGCGGTCGCATTACGTTGACTTCAATCTCAGCCGCCTTACGAAGTCGCTGACGCTGGCGTTGGGCGGTAGTTCCCCTCACCTTATACCAGCGTGCCCACTCGTCTGGAAATATCTTGGCGGCAAGCGCAGAGCGCTCATCAAGTTCAGTCATAGCTTGACCTCCAAGATGTCGGTGGGAAGGGGCTTGGCTTTCTTCTTAGCGGCGGCCGCATTGGCCTTCTTCATCTTGGCGGCAGTCTCGGTCACGGCTGCATCGTCGGCGCGGGCCTTCCGATTCCGCGCGTTGATCTTGCGAAGTTCCTCGATGGCAAAGGCGAGGTCGGTGTCGCTAAGGGATTCCGGGTCGCGGCTAAAGACCTGGGCGCGCGTAAGGCGGTCTACAACAGGAGCAACAGGGACAGCAGCATCAGCAGGTGCAGAGGATTCATCAGACATGTTCACCGCTCCGTTAAGCCAATAAGAGGGGAGGACCGAAGCCCTCCCCACCCTGCGACCTCAGATGAAGTCGTCGAGGTCGCCATACGGGTCGTCACCATAGGCGTCGTCGTCACCCCAGTTAAGGGTGTCGTGGCTGCTGACGTAGGCCCGGTCCTTAAAGACGTCGGCCGCGTCAGGCACCTCGAACTGCACGATATACTGCGAGCAGCGAAGCTTCTGGTTGTTGTAGTCAGACGGCACCGACACGACATCGGCCGGGTTGATCTTGACCGCCACCATCTTACCACCCGACTGCATGAAGTTGCGAGCATACTGGTAGGCCGCAGCGTGGAAGCCGTAACTACACGTCACGTTGCGGTTGTCATCGACCTCGGAGCGGGGCATGGAGAGGTGGGCGCCGGGCGAGTTGTCGAACTTGCCAGAGTGGATGTCCTTGAAGTCAGAGCGGACAGCCTTGTAGGCAAGGAAGCAACCGTCTTCGGTGATGGGAAGGTTGGCCGCTTCGAGGAACAGATACAGTTCGTTACGGGCCGTCATAGACGGGTTCGCCATGAGGTTGCTAAGGAAGTTGCAGTAGTGCTCGACCGGCAGCCCCTCCTTAAAGAACTGCATCATCTTGTCGGTCAGGTAGTTGGTCAGGGGCTCGCCCTTGTAGGTGACGCCCTGTTCAGAGACGGACACCTTGCCGCCGCTGACCGACTTGATGAAGGTCTTGACGGAGGCATACTCGACAGCCTTGTCAAAGTCGCCAGCCTTAAGCGCCTCGACCACGGCAGTGAAGTTCACGTGGTCGGAGTCGAGCAGAAGCGGAGCCTGCCCGGCCGGGAAAAGAGCAACGCTGTTGGTCTTGAGGATGAACGGAACCATGTGTGCTGTCTCCTATGATCAGCGGTTGATGTAGTCGTTCAGCATGTCGTAAGGGACTTGGCCCTTATCAACATACCGCAGCAGGGGATGCGCCGCAAGGAACGCCTCCCAAGCATCCTTAAGCTGCCGCACCACCTCGATGCGCTTAGCGATGGCCTGCTTCTGGGTGGCCGACGCAAAGCCGCTAAAGGTATCGGCGTAGTCGGACATAGCAAAGTAGTAGCCAGAGGACGTCGGCGTGACGTAAGGCGCAACCAACTTGAAGAAGTCCT
>ERZ869907.176-NODE-176-length-30062-cov-63.211851_pt1 | contig 30062 bp, 36 predicted proteins | sample MGYA00579309_ERZ869907 | MGnify/ENA primary metagenome ERZ869907 (study PRJEB32216, sample SAMN09231814) | wastewater metagenome | place: USA: Maryland | collected 2016-07-30 | study: EMG produced TPA metagenomics assembly of the PRJNA472060 data set (Reclaimed... | reverse complement strand
TTAGTAAGTGGTTGGGGTGTTCATTTCTGTAAGCGACTCCCACATTCCTTTGATAAGAGTCGTTGGTATTGTGTTCTTTTTTGGTTTCTTTGGTGTTGTTTTATAGTCCCACCATTCTGAGCCATCGTACTCATCTCTCTCAAGCCAAAAGTCTTTCCCAACAAGAACTAAATCTTTTGCTACTTCCTGTGCTCCGTAGCCACCATCGTATTCCTTGTCTGCAAGTTTCTCGAAGACATCAATGTCAAACCACCCATATTCTTCTGAGCCGCACCAAAGAACATCTTTGAGGGTCTTTTTGTTTTCTTTTAATACTTCTTTTGTTTCCTTTAGTAAGTTTCTCATATTCATTTAGTTAGTTAGTTTTCTAATTTCAGCTATCTGCTCTTGGAGATAGGTGATGTCAGCTTCAATGATTTTTAACATCCCTGATGTTTCCATTATTGGTCTATCACTGTCAAAGTCATGCTCTAAGTCACTTTGTTGTTCCTTCTTTCTTTCTAACTCTGCCTGAAGCAGTGAGATTTGAGAGGAGAATAGAATTTTATCAACGTCTTTCTTTGTTTCTCCGTTCCATCTGACAGATAACCTACTATCTACGTTCTCACCTTTAATACCACTAATGATTAAGTTAGCTAATTTATTACTTGTAGATTCCACACTCTCCTGTACGATTTTTGAAAGTTCTGGCATATTAGTTAGGTCGTTTCTTGTAAGCTTTCCAGGTCAACTCTTTAACTCTTGCCAGTTGCCAAGGCGTTGCCGAGTTGTGAAGGTCTTTATCTATTACTCGATAAAACCACTTCTCAAATTCTTCTTTCATAGGTTATAAGTTAGTTAGCACTGTTCCGATAATCGAGCCGACCACCCCAACTAGTACCCCAGTCCAGTAGTCCCTGTTCCCTCTTGCCCGTTCGTGCCTACTCCAAGATTTGACTTGTTCTGCGGACTCGATAGCGTCGTCTAGCACGAAGTTTTCTGACATACCAAACCCTAAGTGATTTTTGTACTTCTTAGCAAAAGGATTAGTCCCAAACTTCTCATCTAGTACTTTGTCTTTGTTAGCATAGTACTCATCCCACAGTGACTCAAGTTCTGGGTCTCTATCTAGAGTCTCGTAAGTTGCTGTTGCTACTGGAGTAGTTTTTTTAACTGTTTTCTTTGTTACTTTTTTAGGCATGTTAGTTAGACGAAAATTAGTATGATAATAGTTACTATCATAGAGACCAACAAGGCCTTATGCGTTACGTGTGACTGCATTTTTGTATTGTATTAGTCGCTTGATAAAAAGTTGCTTCCTTCTTTGATGAGCAACGTAGTCTGGATCTACATCCTCGTAATCCATGAATCCTGCACCGTTTGGCATGTTCATATATTTTGTTTGTTTAATACTGGCGAACCAGTACCTATATTGTAATCCGTAGTATGCAAAAATGCAAATAAAAGTTATGCACAGGTTGACATCCGTAGTAAGTAGAGTAAACTATAGGGAGGAGGTATACACACGGGGTTTACGGTATATCTCAGAGGTACATTGCTGAGAGAGATGCAAAGAATAACAGGCCCGATTCCTGTACCCATTAAGTTAGGTTCTAGTTGGCACTAGACTCTCTCACCAGTGTATCTCAGAGGTTGGTTTGTGGGGGAAGTAGCGGAGTGGTATCGCCAGGGTGGCCTTGTCGCCTCCGTCGGCTGGGTGGGGGTGACTACGTGGGGTTCGATTCTCTGCCTTCCCCACAAGCCAATCTCAGTCGTGTGTCTACCACTACAGTGAGGTCTTTGTGTAACATATTTAGATTTTACTCACTGTGGTCGCAGGCACATGACAGTTAGTGAATAGAATGTAGGGGTGGCGGGCAGAGAACCGCACGAAACCCCGTATGGGCTAAGATTACACATGGAGGTAATATTCCTAGATAGAGACGTAAGTGGGCCTAATGTACCTAGAAAGGCCATCTGTTTGCAAAACAACAGTTAAGCTCTTAACGTGATGAGGACGTAATCTGTGAGTCGAATCTCACCCCCTACATTGTGTTCAGTAATAAAATAAACAATATGAAATTATACGCACAAAGTTTAAAAGATAATACAACGTTTAGCGTAGGATACTTTGATGAAAAGTACACAAGCATAGTGCGTAAAAAGTTGGAAGATACAAGAAACCATTACGACGGGTGCGCACTTTGTTCAGTAATAAAATAAACATGAAAACAATAACTACAAAATGCGATGGTTGCGGTATAGAACTAGGCAAAGATGGCCACGGAGTTTACCGTTTAACACACGATAGTGTCGCAGGAGAAGGTATTTGGGGAGACAACAGAATTTCTAAACCAATAGACTACTGTAAAGATTGTTTTGATAAAATTTACAAGACTTTCCCTAACCCAACACATGAGTAAGTAGATATGAAACTAACATACGAAGATTGTAGAGAGTTAAAAGACGCAGGGTTTTCACATTCTGATTGGAGAGTAATTTCCTATGATTCCTACCCACCCATACTTGCTTTTTGTAACCCTCCGACCCTCTCCGAACTCATAGAAGCGTGTGGTTTACAGTTTATGAGTTTGATTGCTCCATGTGTATACGATGAAAATTGGATTGCTTGGGGGTCAAATTACAAAGAAGAAGGAAGGAGGAGTAAAGGGACTGGCTCCTCCCCAGAACAAGCAGTAAAGAATTTATGGTTAGCCCTGAACAAGTAACATGCAAGCAGACCTCTTCACACGTTTTCAACACCTAGACACCCTCACTACTGTCGCAGTATAAACTTATCGTAAGACACTATCTCTCCTGCACCGCAGTTATTGTCGTATATTTTCCATATTTTAAATAACGTGCCGTTTTCAAGATCTACGTATATTTGTCTATTTGACATTTTCCAGGTAGTTGAGCACCATCTCCAATAAAAGGCGTAGTACTTACGTCCGTTCTTTTCTCTTTTGTTATAAGTAAACTTCTTTTCGTCTGATTTGACGACCCAGATCATATTTCCGTAAAAGTCTTCCCTCTCTAACAACTCGTCAACTTGTAACGCCTTGGATTGAAATTCAATTACAACTCCACTATGAACAACATCAGCTCTGTGAGGGAACATAATAACTTCTCTTTCTTCTTTTGGAAACCTTTCTTTCCAGTTTCTGTGCCACTCTGTTTCTCCCTCACTCCAAGTGTCACAGTCGACAAGACTTACGTGTGAAAAGTGCCACACTTTTATTTTTCCACACTTTGCTCTGACTAGTGCGTTGCAACTAGGACACCAAGCCTTAACATTCTTTGTCGGTTCTATACGTTCCCCTAACTCGTTTTTAGCGTACATCATACGACTAGAATAAACTTTCTGGCCCCTTTTGTACCACCTTCCAAGTGGCATCCGTTGGTGTGAATATATACTTTCTACTATAGTCAACCATCTTTCTTGAATAGTTAAGATGTAATACGTTCTTAAGAATTGGAGGGATAATCTGGTTGTACAGTTGGTTAAACACAATACCATCACGTTTTATTGCGCCATCAAATACTTCTTTTAGTGTTACTCCATCTATCTTTCGTGAATACTCAAGATCGTTATACCACTCTACTATGTCCTGTTCTTCAACTCTTTCCATACGCCTTGAGTCCTGTAACTCTCGTATAGCTTCGTTAGACAGCCCTTCGTACACACTTTCTTTAAGCACTACGACTCTATAATGAGCTTCAGCAAATAACTGGTCCCGGTTCTCTTTTAGCCACTCAATATTAGCGTCCCCGTTACACGCTACCGGGAGCCATCTACGGTTGCCTGTCTCATCTTTTAGGTATTTGCTATCATTAGTTGTCATAGCAAATACACATCGTCTTGGATGTGCCTCTATTTCTCTACCATAAGGAGCGCGGTATGTGTCTACTTGCGTTGTAATAACAGACTTTAGTTGACGCATTGATGATCTCTCTTGTATTTCACCTTCTGAGAACTCCACTATCATGTGCCCCTTCATGAGCATAAAGAAGTCTTTATCGTTAGGGGAAGTTGTAAGCTCAACGTGCCAGTCGCCGCCAAGGATAGATAATGATGTTGACTTCTTAATCCCTTGCTTACCTTCAAGAACTAGTACGTTGTCAAACTTGCACCCAGGCTGTACAACTCTCTTTACAAGCCCTTTTAACCACTGAGTGCCAAATATTTCATACTCTGCCTCATTCTCGTCTGTGTTGTATACCGTCTTTATCCAAGACGAAAGTCGCGGCACGCCGTCCCACACAAGAGACTCAAAGTATTCTCTAGCAGGGTCTACACTGTTTTCTTCACAGTACTGTGTAAGAGCCGCCGCAACAACAGTCGGGGCAGCTGTGATGAGTGCCATATGCTGGTATGTTGTAGCTAGAATGCTTTTAACTAGGTTGTAGTCGTTATCCCTTACTGCGCGCCACTCCATTGATTCTAGGAGTGTTTCACGACGTTCTAACCATATGTTATAGCGGAACTTACCTTTAATGCCGTTAGTTATACGTAAAGCTACTAGCACATTCTCTTGGCACGGTATAACAATGTCTATTATCTTTTTGTATCCATTCTTGTCTTTTACTTCTTTTTGTGTGGTTAAGAAACCAATACCGTTTTTAGTAGGGGATGTCTCAGTAACCTTTACTTTTGCATTAAACCTTTTCTTGCTTTCTTTTTCAGCTTCTATTTCAAATAATGTCTTAAGTTCATTTTCAGGTAAAGGAAGTGGTAGTTTTAGGTTAGTTTCTTTTATAAGGTCATACACGATTGTATACCAATCTTTTTCGTCATACGTATAAAAAAAACTCTTTATTACAGATGGGAGGATGTCGTCTTTCATAGTTGTGCTCTAAAGTTAAGTCCACTGTAGTAAAACTCCTCACCAGAGGTGAACATTACCACTAAGCCACCTTTCTCCACCCGGATGTTTTTGACCTTACCTAGGTCATCCTGGGTGATGTGAGAAGCTTTTACTTCTTTACCTACTTTGAAGTCTTCATAACCGCTTCCGGTATAGACACGGACACTTTTGTAATCCATAGATATATTTTTGGCATCTTGTATGCAACCTACAGCCACTCGTGATGAACTATAGGCAGCATACAAGACACGAGTTGTGTACAAAATCTAAGACGTTCTGTACATAATTTTGAGTGTAGCACACCATTTTTTTACTAACTGTGGAAAACTTTTTTGCCTAGGGGGTGGTGGGTAATTGCCTATCATTACCTACCCGGGGTAGGCAACAAACGAGTATTATACAACAATGGTTTTAGTGGCTTTTGCCTACCCCTATACAATATATATATAAACAAATATATATATAATATATACACATATGTACACGCTGGTAGAAATGTTAAAAAAAGGGGTAGGCATGGGTAGGCAAATAAAAATATTCAAAAAACCCCTTATTCTGTAAGGAGTTTTTTTTATGGTTTTTGCCTAGGGCTAGGCAAACATTGACAAGTCGAGAAAAAAAATTGTGTAATGTTAGCGTTTCACGTGGCACGCACTCACCTGGTGTTTATAGGTATTTGTTCCTCAAATTCTCGTATCCCGGGGATTCCTTTACCTTCTTTTAGTGTTTGACGTACCTTAACTTCATTTACTAGTAGATACTCATTTGGCACAGCATCAATATCTACTACCTCGAAGCGCATCACTGTCTTAAACGATACAGACCCAGACACTGTCTCCACTCTTTTGTCTACATCTTCTATTTGTCCAAGTCTACGGATAGCTGTCTCTGGCTTGATTGCACCGGACTCTACCTTTTTAGCTATAGCTTCTTCTTGTGATCTTTGTTTTGCAATTAGTGCTGTTTGAAACGTAGTCATAGCTCCACGGATCTTAGTGATGAGGCTATCTAACTTGGTCTCCTGTGGCTTCCATCTAGCTCGTTCAGCGTTTAATGCGTCTAGAAGTGGTCGTGTAACCTTCTCTCTTTCAAGAATTATGGCATCCTTGGCGCGGTTAAGCTCCGAAAGTACACTTGTTGCTGTTATTAGGTCTTCTTGTGTTGCTATGGTCAAATTCTCGGCTTTAGTGATGATGGTGTTTTTCATATTATCGTTCTTTTGTTATTGTTAATTCCCAGATGATGACATTTCCTTCCCCGTCTTTTGCAAAGCCTTTGTTATACCCTTTAGCCACTAATGCGGCTATTTCTTCTCTTGTTTGTTGTGTAATGTGCATATATTTAATATCCTTTTAGGATAGCCATAGTATAATTCATAGTAAGTAATAAGTCTATCTTAAGTATGTGGATAACCACAGTATGTTAAAATAACGTTGTATGCTATAGTTATTATGTAAACATATGAAAGACAAAACACGGTATAGTCTTGCCTCCAAAGCAAAATGGGAAGGCAAGACTAAAGAAGAAAAGGCAGCTCATATGTCTATGATGGTAAAAGCACGGTGGGATAAAACTACAAAAGAAGAGAGGAAAGCTCACTCTTTAATGATGATTAAAGCTAAGAAAAATGAAAGTTAAAAAACAATACTTAGAGACTTTGTTTAATTTTATAAAAGGCACTGACGAGCAACTAACTCTTTCAGAGTCAAGGAAAAGAGACGCTTTTCTTAAAGAGATCGCACCAGTTTTAGAAACATTCTACGCTGACAGAAAAGTTATATATGAAAAGTTTGCAGTAAAGGATGCTTCTGGAAAGCCTGGTATTGTTAATGACAAGTACTCTTTTGAAAAAGAAGTTATAGAAGAACTTGGAAAAGAACTGACATTACTTTTTGAAGAAGAAGTTGAAATTAGTAACCTACCAAAAGACATCGTAGATAAAAGTGAATACAAGCCAAAGGTCGGGGAGGTTGAAATTATTGATAATTTACTAGCTACATGCGAGAACTAACAAAAGAAGAAGGAGACGCATTGACAAAGGATATTCAAGAAGTTCTTGAAAAACATAATGCTGAACTTGGAGTTGTAGCTAGTATACAATTACTAAAAAGAGATGACTCAACAGAATCAACCGACACCGGAGAAAAGAGTAAAGACGTTGAGTAAAAAAGATCTTCTGTTTGTAGATAAGGTTGTAGAAGATGGCAATGTCTCTAAAGCTGTTCGCGAAACGTATAACGTACAAGATCCTAAGTATGCTTATGTTAAAGGACAACGGCTGATAGAAAATGATGTAATATCAAATGCCATAGAAGTCAAGAGGAAAAGTTTAAAGCAAGCTCTTATTGACCAAGGTATAACTGAAAACTATTTAGCAGAAAAAGTTGGCGTACTCTTGACAGCAACCGATGAAAAAGGTAAAGAAGATTACACTGCTATCGATAAAGGTCTAAAACACGCTACCAGTATTTACGGTGTGATTGACCCTCAAAAGACAGAAGGAGGCAACACGTATAACTTCTTATTCAATGCGGAAGCTCAGTCAGACATTAAAGAACTTGAAGACAAAATAAAAGCTAAACTACTACAAAAATATGTGGAAGAGAGTTAAGAACCTATGGAATCTAACTGGTTACGTGCCTTCTACAGAAGGAGAACGAACTATCTTAGTTAAGGATAAGGAGCTAGAAGATAAAGTACAAGCAGAGTTTTTCTCTGACGGATCTCAAGAAGAGTACGAGGAGTTTAATCGTGAAGAGCAAGGGCTTAAAGGTATATTTGGACTAGGAAAATGAGATACGAACATACACCCAGACCAGAAGTTGAACACCACTATCACATAAAGGATCTTATTGAGCGTCAGGAAAGACGTGTCTATGATCGTAACTACCATCGTGAAAAAGCCAAAAACTTAGACGATAGAGAAAGTACTATAAGAGACGCTTTGGTCTTAACAAGGACAGACTTTGCTTGCCCTACATGTGGTCAAGAGTTCCAGTCACAAGCTGTAAAACAAATAGAGTATGATTGGAGTGCTAACCAGCGCATAGCCTTCTATAAGACAAAGTGTTTTAACGGACACTGGTGCATAAGGCTAATAACAGACAAGTACAAAGATGGGTTCTGGGCTAGATCTAAAAGACTTGCTAGGGACCGAGGTACTTACTTCAACGACACAGTTCAGCCGGGAGACACTAATTACCAGCTATTATATGGAAAGAAAAATGCTTAAATCAATCAACAGTAACTACGTTCTCGTAGAAAAAATAGAAGAGGTTAAAGAAGAAGGTTTTAAAACAGTGGAGGTACAAGACTGTTTTGTTTATAAAGGAAGACTGAAGCAAGCACCAATGATGACATCATACGTTGACAATCATGTTCTTGAAGTTGGTGACGTTGTTATCTTTGCAAAGTACTCACCTGATACTCACGAGATAGAAAAGGATAAGTTTGTCAAGATTACTGATATTTTAGCTGTTGTATAATTATGTCAAAGGAAATACTATTTGGGCACGAAGCACGTTTAAGAATTAAAGCAGGTATTGATAAAGCTGCTAATGCCGTCAGGCCAACGCTCGGCGCAGTTGGTATGGAGTCAATCATTGAAGTAAAAGGGCTTGAGCCTCTTGAGTCAGATGATGGTGTTACAATACTTAAAAACCTAGAATTTAAAGACCCTTATGAACAACTTGGACTACAAAAGCTCAGGAAAGCCGCTATTAGAACGTCCACAGAGGGAGGTGATGGAACAGCTACTACAACCGTTCTTACGCAAGCTCTCGTCAATGAAGCTTTCAAAGAGATTGCTAGCGATTCCTCAAAGATCAGGGAAGTTCGTGATCGTCTCAGCAAAGGACTTGAAGAAGTCTTACAAGAACTCATTAAAATCAAGCGAGATATCACAGAAGAAGACATTGAAAAAATAGCTAACATCTCATCTCTTGACTCAGAAGTATCAAAGATCATTGCAGAGATAATTAAAGAAGTTGGAGTAAATGGTGTTATTACTGTAGAGAAAGGGGCAAAGCTTGGCTACTCAAGCGAGGTGGTAAAAGGAGCAAGGTTTGACAGAGGGTACATATCTCCTTACTTTATTACAGACTCAGCTACAGAGTCGGCAGTGCTCGAAGACGTACACGTCGTTCTTGTTGATCGAAAGATTAGCCAGAATGAGCAGATTCTGCCACTCCTTAAGTCTATTGGCACTGGTAAGTCTATTCTCTTTATTGCTGATGACGTAGACTCAGTAGCTCTTGGTACACTTGCTTATAACGCATCAAATAACATAGCCAATATAGCTTGTGTTCGTAACCCTTACTCGGCTACACCGGCTAGAGACTTCTTGTTCGACATGGCTGCTTTAACTGGAGCTACTGTTATATCTGAGGAGACAGGTATTAAGTTACCAGAAGCGGACGTTAAGTATTGTGGTTATGCTGAAAAGGTTATTGTCACTAAGGACTCTACTACTGTTATTGGAGGCAAAGGAGGAGAAGCACTTGAGTCACGTATTGCTAGTATCCAGTCTAAGATTGACTCAACTACTAGTGAGTACGAGAAAGGAATGTTAGAAGACAGACTTGCTGCCCTAACTGGAGGTATTGGTGTTGTCCGGGTTGGAGCTTATACAGATGCAGAGTTCCATGCTAAGAAGGTTAAGTTCCAGAACGCTATCAACTCATCTCAAGCAGCACTTCAGGAGGGGATATTGCCAGGAGGAGGGGTTGCATTGTGTACAGTGGCAGGTAGAGTTGACGAACCGATGTTTGCTAACTCTTTAGTCGCGCCTCTCGTACAAATGGGTATCAACGCTAACATGCAGCATTACAGCTCAAGTGACGGTATGGGGGTAAACTTTAAAACGGGTGAAAAAGTAAACATGTTCGACGCAGGTATTGTCGATCCGTTCAAAGTAGTTCGTCTCGCACTTGAGTCGGCGACCGCTATTGCTATGTCGCTTGTAAGTAAAGAGGTTGCTATTGTAGAAGAAGAGGAACCTTCTAAAGATGAAAGATAAGCAGTACTTCTCAATCCTTCAATGGATCGTGGAACGAGGTCTTGTGAACGAAAAAGGAGAAGCCTTTGACTTTTCTGATCGTCCTTTTTTGTTGGACATTCTTACAGACTGGACACCGCAGATTGCAGTAACGGCATGCGCGCAAATTGGGAAAAGTGTTACCTTCTCAATCAAGAGTTTGTTTGCTATCAAGCACCTACACTTCAACACTATCTACACAATGTCTTCTGACTCTGACGTGAACGAGTTTGTGTCGTCAAAGTTTAACAAGATAATCCAAGCCAACAGCCATGAGTTTAAAGGTATGGCAACTGATAACGTAGAGCGTAAGGAGTTAAACGATAGGTTCATCTTCTTTAAGGGGACTAACTCAAAGACCGCAGCTATCTCTACCACTGCTGACCTTCTCATCCACGACGAGATCTCGCGTTCTGACCAGATGGCTATTGAGACATACAAGTCTCGTATTAAAGCATCTCAATATAAAGGGCGTTGGCTGTTCAGTAACCCAGGAGGAGAACGAGACGAGCTAGACCTGGCTTGGCAGAAGTCAGATCAGAAAGAGTGGGTGATTACTTGTCCTCACTGTAAAGACGAGCACCACTTAGTGTGGCCGGACTCAGTAAACATTGAAGAAAAGTACTATCAGTGTCGCGCCTGTAAAGGTAAATTAAATAGTAACGTAATACGCAGAGGTAAGTGGGTAGCTCAACAACCTGGTAGTAAGATTAGTGGGTATCACATATCTCACATGATGTGTCCGTGGATCCCGGTTGAAGATATTATTGACGACTCTAAAGGAGATCCTGGGTACTTCTATAACTTCGTGCTTGGGCTTGCATACTCGCCAGGTGACTTGTCGGTTACAAGGACTACTATACTTGATCTTTGGACACCAAAAGACCTTGACGTTGGTGATAGGTATATCGGTATTGACGTTGGTAACATAAAACACTACGAAATACGTACAGCAAAAGGCACGATAAAGCTAGGTAGGTTTAGTGCGTGGTCAGAGTTAGATGACATTATAAGGACGTGGAAGCCAAAAGCAGGGGTGATTGATGCTATGCCAGACAACACAGCTGCAAAACACTACGTTACTACCTACCCGTGGATGCAGATGTCATACTTCATGGAGAATAATAACAATCCACAGACTATTGTATGGTGGGGAGAAAACGATAAGAAAGGTATTGTCTACTCTCACAGAGATAGAATACTGGACCAGATGCTGACGGAGATGATTGAGGCCAAACACTTAATTGGTGTACCGGCTGACAAAGACTTCCAGGAATTTATTAAGCATTTTGAGACGTTAAGGCGTGAAAAAGTAACAAATAATAAGGGTATTGAGAGGTATGTATGGGAGTCTACAACCGGGGTAGATCACTACGTTTTTAGTCATCTTTACGCATATTTAGCTATGCAAGGGGCAGGAAGTGGGGTGTTTTTTGGTGAAAATGTGGAGGAAAAACCAGTGATTTCTGCCGACAATGTGTACGATATAAGTGATTATTTCCAAGAACAAAATGGATAAAATAGCTATTTACATACCAGACGACGAAGCAAAGCAGTTTTTGCTGTTTCAGAAGCATTACGAGTTGTTTGTTGCTTTAGAAAAGAGTGGCGCGCTAAACATTGGTTATGGTAACTGTGTTATAAACTTTACCGGTGGTGTTGTGCAGAACATTTCTAAGAATGAAGTAGTGTATAAAAGGTAAACTGTGTATAACTCGTTGACATAACGTTTACTTGTGGGGTATCATTAAGATACAACTGAATAAAGTTTCCAAACCTAACAAAGGCGGACATCGTAATGGTGTTCGCTCTTGTATTTTTTAAATGAAAATTGACATCCAATCTCTAAGCGAAACATCAAAGGCACAACTTGTCGAGTCAAGGTGGAATTCGTCTTACGAAATTTGGAATAAAATAAAGTCTATTACCGCTGTAAACACAGGTGTTTACGAGAACAAGTCAGCTTGGTTACAGACAATTCCTTACAAGAGACAAGGGTCAACTGTACAAGCTAACAGAGTGTTCGTAAACATGGAAGCTGTTATTAACTCTCTTATCGCTAACCCTCCTGGCGTTAATGTTCTCCCTGGCAGACAAACAGAAGTGTCACAAGATTTCGCAAGAAAGCTAGAAAAGTATCTACGTAAAAAGTATCTAGACCTTAACACTAAAGAAGTACTTAGAATGGGGCTTAGAAACCTATACTTTTCTCGTCTTATTGTTATTAAACCATTTTGGAACCCTGCAATTAACGACTTTGATTTTAGATCAGTTGACCCGAATAAGATCCGCCTTGGTAAGTACGCAAAGAAAGAACAAGAAACTGAATTTGCTATTGAAGAAATAGACGATAACCTTTGTGCTCTTGTTGAGAGGTTCCCTTCTAAGAAAAAGGAATTAATGAGTAAGTACGGTATCACCGACGATGAGTCTCTTTACATTAAGAATCCAGACGTTAAGTACAAGGAGGCTTGGATTGGTAACTACGTTATTTTTAAGTTAGATAATATTATCCTTGACTGTATTAAAAATCCTTACTGGGACTGGGATGGTGTTTTAATTACCGAAGAAGAAGAGGCACAACTTGGTGAGGTTGAAGGTGAAGAAAAGCGTCAGCTTATGCAACAGGTAAAGTTGGACCAGTCTAATAGGCAACCTGTGGTTAAGGAAGAAAAAGGGATCCTTGGCAAGGCTATGGACAGTGTGAAGAATATGTTTACTGGCGAAGAACAAGTAAACGAAGGATATAGTGAGCCGTCAGTAGAGTACAAGTCTTACTACTATAACTTTTTTGACACACCTCGTAAGCCTTATATTTTCGCTACAATATTCAATAACGAGAACACTCCAATCGGAAGGACAGATATGATCACACTTTCTGCGGAGCTTCAGAGAGGTATTGATAAGAGAAAAATGGATATTGATGAGAACTGTGAAATGGTCAACGGAATATTAAAGGTTGACTCAGGAACGATGTCAAAGCAGGACGCACAGCGTATTCGTTTTGAAACAAGGGGTATTATCTGGGGTAAAGACGTAAAGAATGGTGTAACAAGAGAAGTTGGAAACGCTCTTCCTGCTATGGTTTTTGACGACATGCTCGACTCTCGTAGTGAAATTGACAACATAATGGCGGCAACTTCTGCTTTTAAAGGTGAAAGACAGGGGCAGGAAACAAAAGCCGGTAGATTGGCCCTTATTCAGCAGTCTTACTTACGTCTTAATGAGCTTGTTCAGACGGTAGATTACGTGTCACATGAAATGTTCAATTGGGGCATGCAACTTGCAAAAACTAGATATACAGAAGCGCACTACGTTAAGTGGATGGGTAAGGAAGAAGGTCAAGAAATGCTTGAAGTTATACAAGACGACTTTGAAGATGGGCAGGAAGTTACTGTAATAGCTGGTAAAACTCTCCCTGTGGACGACGAATTCAAGTTCGAGCAAGCTCAGAATGACGTTAAAGAAGGGTATATTTCACCAGTTGACTACCTTGAAATTGCTAACTATGACAATCCTAAAGAGTTGTCACGAAACGCTGTGCTCTACCAACAGAATCCAGCAGAAGCAGTTGGGCTTACACCAGAAGAAATGCCTTTACCTGCTCAACCAGGAGAACTACAGCCTGATCAGGCTGCTCAGATGATGGAGCAGGGGTTAGTGCCGAGCATGCAGATGGAGCAGCCACAGACCGTGTGAAGTCTATAAACTACACGAACATTTAGTAAGTAATCTTGACCAAGCAATCGTTGTCAGTCGAAAGACCAAGTCAAAAACGAGGGGCAGTCTTAAAGAATTATGGACCCAGAATCAATACAAGCTCCAACAGAGGAACCAGTTGTAGAAACTGAGCCGATTGTAGAGCCAGTAACTCCTACTGAACCACAGGAGCCAGCGCAACCAGCTGAGCCGGAACTCTATGAGTTACCAGATGGTAGAAAGGTTGATGCCGATACTTTGTCTAAAGAATGGAAAGAGAACTTCTATCCAGAATATACTCGTAAAAGCCAAGAATTAGCACAAGTTAAGCAAGCTACGCAGCCAGTTCAAACAGAACCAAAAGAAGAATGGATACCACAGACCTATGAGGAAATCATAGAAAAGGCAAAACAGGAAGTATTTAGAACTATTGAGCAGACACAACAGGAAAAAATAGAATCTCAGCAAAAAATCGAGACGGAAGTCTCATCACAGCTAGAATCGTTAAAGAAAGTTGATCCAAGTCTCAATGAAAATGCTCTCTTCCAACACGCGATGAAGTACAAGTTTACTGACTTGCAACTTGCTCACCAGAATATGAAAGATATGAGTGCTCTTGTCAAAAATGTCCAAGAGACTACAGCTAAAAACATAGCTAAACGACAAGACCCAGTATCTATCACACCTGGCGCAGGAGTGGGAAGACCTGACCCAAGAAACTTTAGTTCTGCTACGGACTATCTCCGAAGCATTACTCAATAAATTAACAAATTATGATTTTTAACGCAGCCGTCACGACAACTACTCGTGAATTCATAATCCCTAAGGTTTACGACCAGGTCACAACTGGTACACCTGGGCTTATGACGTTTCTCCAGACAGCAAAGTCATGGACAACTGGAACATCTTACAAGTTCGCTATCAAATACCAGGACACTACCAACGGTGGTAACGCTGGTATTGCTGACAGACTTGATACTGATCGCCAAAATGTTCGTGTACAAGCTGACTTCAACCTTAAGATGACTTACAAGCCAGTAGTAGTAGCAATCGCTGAAACTACAGCTAACATGGGAGATGAGCAGATCGTCAACCTCCTTGATACTGAATTTGACTCACAGGGACAGTCTCTTATGAACAACCTTGCACAGAACCTTTACTCAGGTAACGGATCAGGCAATGATTGGGATTCACTCGCTAACTGTGCATCAGACTCAACTCTTTTCGCAACTTACGGGTCACTCTCACGTTCAACTTACTCAGCATTTTCAGGTTACTACCTAGCTTCAACAGGAGCACTTACACTTGCAAAGTTAGCAACCGCTGAAGATGCTACAACTATCGGAGTTGATGATCCAAACATGGCTTTCACAACAAAGTCAATTTGGTCAACTTATGAAAGTCTCCTTACTCCTTCTGTTCGTGCTAACATCCAGGCTTCTGGATACCCACGCATGAACGCTTGGGGTGGAGTTCCTTCAACTCCTGGAATGGGAGCACAGCAAGGCTTCGTTTACCTTACCTTCCGTGGTACTGCTATTGCAAAAGACGAGCAGGTTCCATCTGGAAAGTTCTTCCTTGTCAACACTAAGGCCTTCGGGTTCGTTGGTTTTGATTACAAGAATGAGGATATTATTCCTGCTAACTTCCGTCAGACAACTGATGCAGTTCCAGCTGGTGTCCCAGGTAACGTTAAGGCTACTCGTGGATTCCAGTTCCGTAAGATGAAGTCTCCAGTAGACCAGCTTACACAGGTAGGTTATCTTATCTACGCTGGTAACTTCGTAGGTACTAACCCTCGTCTAACTGGTACTCTTGCAGCGGCTTCTTAATAAGTAATCAGCTTTTACCTTGAGCTAAAGACTACGAGGGAGGCACAAACAGATTCATGGCAACACCAACTACAACAACTGCAACAATTGAACAACACCTTCCTTTGGTTTACTTTTGTTGTAGCTAACGTAACAGCTGGCTTCACTGTCACAGGTGGAACTATTAAAGCTAAGACAAACGCAGCAGGTACTGCTATCAGTGGTACTACATTGACTAATACTCAAGGAACTGCGGTTGTGGGGGATACTATTACGCTCGTTTGTGACGGTACTAACTGGGTGATGACATCACAGTCTGGTATCTTCGCAGCTGCTTAATAGTGTGGTTACTCTACCCTTAAAAGGAGATTAGAAAACTTAATGAGCGATGCTCAGAATAGCTAGAGGCTAAGAACCAAAGGCTGAAAAAACAAAACTATGAACGTTATTTCTTTCCAAAACGTATACCAGACCTCAACTAACCGAGGCACATTCAAGAATGGTGAACGAGCAGTTACACCAGATGGACGTGAGTGGGTATTCGGACGTGCGCAATCTGCGGTTGCAACTTCACTCGTTGCAGTTCCAGACGCGGTAACAACTGCTGACCTTTGGTCATCTTCAACAGATAACCAAGGACGTATTGTTTACCTTACTCGTGCCGCTTCTTCAATGACTACAGGTCAGTTTGAAGACGGTATTGGTGTTGTAGACCAAGGTACAGGTGTTGGACAAACATTCAAGATCCGTACAAACAACGCTACAACCCTTACTCTCTACCCAGAAACTGCACTAACTACAGCTCTCGCAGTAGCAGACTCAGACCTTACATATATGACAATGTCATATTGGGACGCAGCTGCTATTACATCTAAAGTTCAGATGGCACAAGGTGTACCACAGGTATCATTTGCTGCTGCTGACTATGGATGGGCGCTTACAGAAGGTGACGGGCGTGTTGTAGCAGGAGAAGTTCTTGTTGTTGGTAAAGACTTTACAACTGGTGACGACACAGTCGGACAGGTTGTTAAAGGAGTTACTGCAACTGGGCCTTTCGATGCACAGTCACTTGGATACTGCATCATCGCAAACGATGCCGCAGACCAAGGAACGCTTGTTCGTTTCGAGATCAGAGGTTAATCCCTAGCACTCATCAGGAAACTGGTGGGTGTTGTGGGGGGAACCCCACTAGAGAAGAGAAGCTCTAGTTAATAAAATCAAAAATATCTATGAATCAAGAAACTTCAAATCCTAAAGACTATCAGGTTGTGTCTTTCCACAACAGCACTGACTTTAGGTTCACCCCAGAAATGGGATGTATGTACAGCGGAAGAGCTATTAACGACATGACTGGTGAAGCAGGAATTGGTGCAGGAGTTACTATGACAGTTCCTTACCATATTGGTCATCAACTTGCTCTTAACTTAGCAAAGGCAGTTATGGTTAAAGGTGCTCCTATAAAGGATGCTGCTGACAAGCCACAAGGAGTATCTCTTTGGAGTGAAACAGGGCTTGAAAACCTTAAAAAGTCTTTTATTAAAGAACTTTACAGCGAAGAAAGACCAAAAGAACAGTCTCAAGCTGAGGTTCTAATCGCAAAGATTGCAGAACTTAATAAGCTAGAAGAAAGACTTAACGCAAAACTAGGTGAAGTTACAACAAAAGATGAAGTCGTAACAGAGTCTAGTGAAGCGTATAGAGATAAAGCTGAGGTTATTGCTGAACTAACAAAACGTGAAATCAAGTTTGACGCTCGAAAGAATAAAGCGGAACTTGAGAAGTTACTTGTTGCGTAACTAGCAAAGCTAGTACGCATAGGGCGAGCGCAGCTAGGGTTTCGACTACCCTTACTAGCTACAACACTATGATAGAACTTGAAAAAGAAAAAATGGACTCAGTCAGAGCGTTAGCGACGACTAATATGCAGATAAGTGAGGCAAAAACAATACTTTTTAAACTTAAAGAGGAAGAAAAAGAGTATTTGCTTAACCGTGAGAAAGAAAGTTTGTTAAGAGTCCAAAAAGTCTATGAAGAAAGTTCAGAAGTTTTAAAGCAAGTTAGAGAAAACTATCAAGAAGTCCAATATATAGCAAAAGAGGCATCTGCCATATCAAAAATACTCACAGAAACCCAATTAAGTCTTTCTGAACTAGTAAAAGACTTTGAAAAAGCCGGTGAACTGTGGCAGAAAAGTGTAAAAGAACAAGAAAAAATCTTTGAAACTATAAAAAATGAGATAAAAAAAGATAGTGTAACACTTGAAAACGATAAAAAAAGCATAGAAAAACAAAAAACATTATTAGTAGAGGAGAAACGTAAAGTTGAAGATCAGCGAGCAACCTTACAACGTTCAATAGAAAGACTAAAACAAGGAAGAATATGAACCCACAGTATTTCACAAATTCAAAAGCACCAACTCTAGAAGAGACTTATGACGCCACAATAAGCTCTTCTACTTCAATAACGTTAAATACTTCGGCAACCTACATAGAAGTATCGGCTATTGATAAAGGTGTTTTTCTAAAATGGGGCGCAACAGCTTCGTCATCTGATTTTGATGAGTTTATTTCGCCTAACTCTACAAGGACCTATGTTATTCCTGACGAAGTAACCACTGTTCAGTTTATTGAAGAATCTGCCACAGCTAAGTTAGTTGTAATAGAAAAATAATGTCAGACGCATTTAGAGATCAAAACTTTGTAACAACAGCGACGGGGGTTTTAAATACCGATGGTGTTACTCCTGTAAATTTAGTTGTTAGTTCCACTTCTCACGGTTTAATGATAAGTGATGGTACAAGTAACGCTTTTAACGTCCCCGGAGAACTTATTCTAAGCCAGACAACGGGGGACCAGTCTACGCCTTTAACCTCAACTCTAACTGGAGTCGGCCAGTCTTTTATGGGGACAGGAGACACACTAGGTTCTATAGTTTTTAACGCAAGAAAATTAAACAGCCCAACTGGTGTAGCTTATGCTAAGGTTTATGCTCACTCAGGGACTTTTGGAACTTCCAGCGTACCAACAGGAGCCGCACTTGCAACCTCTGACGGAGTGAATATGACAGATATAAGTGCTTCGTTCGGAGTGCTTACCCCACACTTTACGTTTTCTGGAGCCAATCAAATCGTCTTAACTAACGGCACTCCCTATGTACTTACGTTAGAGTTTACTCCACAAGTGGGTACGTTCTTGGCTCCTCTTAATTCGTTACCAACAACAGTCGGTCCAGGTAACTTTTGTTTCTATACTGGGGGAACGTGGACAGCAGCAACATACGACCTTGTGTACTACGTTTACAATAATATTCCAGAAGTTAGCGCCCCTACTAACTCTCTACGTGATGGCAACTTTGTTTCTTCTTTAATGGGTGTCTCAAGTGCTGATGGCATAACACCAATTCCTATACTCGTCGATTCGAGTGGTAACTTATTAGTACAATCAACTTAAAAATATGTCAGACGCATTTAGAGATCAAAACTTTGTAACAACACTTTTAGGAACATCGTCTTCAGATGGTTTTACTCCTATAAACGTTTACGTTGACCCGGTAACACATAGACTTTTAGTAGACATGTCGGGAGATGCCGGGACTGTGACAAGTGTCGCGCAGACGTTTACAGGTGGCCTTATCTCTGTTAGTGGTTCTCCTATTACTACGTCGGGGACACTTGCTCTAACCGTGGCTGGCACATCAGGTGGCATCCCCTACTTTTCTTCTTCTTCTACGTGGGCTACTTCAGCTGCGCTTGCTGCTAATGCACTAGTAATAGGGGGAGGTGCTGGTGCTGCTCCTGCAACGACTACTACAGGTACTGGGGTAGTTACAGCTCTTGGTGTAAACGTAGGAACTGCTGGGGCTTTTGTAGTAAACGGAGGCGCACTAGGAACTCCATCATCAGGAACCGTAACAAACCTAACAGGAACAGCGTCTATTAACATAAACGGAACAGTAGGAGCTACAACCCCTGCCGCTGGTACGTTTACTACAGGAACGATAAACACATCGCTCACGATGGCAGACGCTGCTAACATCGTCCTTAACACAACAACAGGTACCAAAATTGGCACAGCAACAACTCAGAAGTTAGGGTTCTTTAACTCTGCGCCTATTACTCAACCAACAGGGAGTGTTATTACTGCATTACAAAACCTTGGTCTGGGTGCTTCTTTAACCATTCCAGCTTCTACTATCACGTCTGGTGCGGCTCTTACAAAGACTGACGACACAAACGTAACCCTAACTCTTGGCGGCTCTCCTACAACAGCTCTTCTTGCGGCATCTTCTCTAACACTTGGATGGACAGGAACCCTTGCGGTCGCTCGCGGAGGAACAGGTGGTGGTTCTGCATCTATAACACTGTTCAACAACATCACAGGCTACACAGCATCCGGGGCAACAGGTACAACGTCTACGAACCTTGTGTTTTCTACCTCTCCGTCAATTACTACGCCTACTTTTGTAACTAACGCAACTGTGCCGCTTATTATCGGAGGAACAGGTACAACTTCTACACTTACTTACAAAACCACGACAGGAGTAGGCACAACTGGAGCAGACCACATTTTCGTAGGAGGAAACAACGGGGGGACAGAGCTTATGAGAATACTTAATGGCGGCAGTGTCGGAGTAAACACACCGTCACCATCTGCTATTGGTACTTGTTTTAACGTGTACGGCAACACGGGAAGTGTTTCCACTCTCGCACTTGAGGGTGATGCTGCTGCTAAGTTCCTTGTGGCTTACTCGGGATCAAGTAGTGACAACGCTGCGATATACTTTAAGACTTCACTCCGGCTTGGAACAGCAACAACAAAAGATGCAACAGGTCTTACTGTTATTGCAACAATAGATTCAACTGGCTTAAGTCTTGGTACCTCACTATCTCTAACGACAGGAACTATTGAACTTGGAGCAGCGTCCGATACAACTATTTCACGTGTTTCTGCTGGTGTTATTGCTGTCGAAGGGGTTACGGTTGCGACTTCTTCAAATACACTTACTTTCTCAAACAAGAGTGTAAGCGGTACCCTTCTTCTTGCAGAAGGGGCTTCCGTCGGGCTAGATCCATCACTGTCCGCAGACGGGACATGGTCGGGGACAACCATAACTGGAACGTCCGGGTACTCACAGGCTTTCGGGGACTTGGTCTACCTTGACCCAACAGACTCTAGGTGGGAAGCATGCGACGCTAACGCGGCGTCAGGAGCTGACGGGGATTCACGTGGGCTTGTTGGTATGGTTGTTGTTACGGGGACAGACGGAAACTCTTGTACAGTACTTCTTAACGGTGTTATTAGGGCAGACACAAACTTTCCAACATTTACAATAAACAACCCAATATATATATCAGAAACAGCTGGTGACGTGACACAAACTCAACCAACTACAACTGACGTAGTTATCCGGGTAATAGGAGCTGCTTTAACAGCAGATTCGATGTACTTTAACCCAGACCAGACTTGGATAAGTCACACATAAACTATGGCACTTACAGACCAACTAACTGCATACTACAAGTTTAACTCTAATGCTAACGATAGCGTTGGGTCTAATAACGGAACTGAGGTTAATACCCCTACGTACACAACAGGTAACGGGTCACTTGGTGACTGTATGAGTCTGGCTTCTGCTTCTAGCCAATATGTCACTCTGCCTAACGGTGTGTTCCCCTGGGGGACAAACACTGTTACAGTAAATATGTGGGTAAACGTTGCGTCAACTGCTGCCAACCAAGGAGTTTTTATGGTAGCTAGAACAAGTCAAGGTGCCATGATGTACTTTAGTGCTGCTGGTTGGGACTTTGCGAAGCCTAATGTTGTATCTCTGACATATTCCTTTACAGGAGACAGTGCTTGGCACATGTGGACGTTTGTGGCAGACGGCTCTGGGATGAGGTATTACAAAGATGGTAATTCAACACCTGTCGCCTCAAACGCTAACACAGCTGTATTTTCAGACCCGTCTGGAGATACTATCCCCGTTGGGGCATACAGAAGTGGAGGGTCTATTCAGTCAGGGTGGTACTTAAACGGCAAAATTCAAGCCCTTGGAGTTTGGTCTAGAGCACTTTCAACTAGTGAAATTAGCCAACTTTACGCTTCTGGAAGTGGTCTACAGTACCCTTTTTCTGCTTCTAGTTCAATAAAAACAGTAGATGGGCTTGCTATAGCAAGTGTCAAAACAGTAAATGGTTTAGCTATAGCAAGTGTTAAGAATATAAACGGACTAGCATAGTATGGAAAACGAAACAGAAAAAAGAGTAAAAGACCTAGAGAACCTTATGGTAGAGCATCGTCATAACGGTATTGACTCTACCTCTCAGTTAGAAGTTACAGGGCCTCTTACACAATACGAGATAACCGGAAGCAGTATTACTCCTTTAACTAGAGTTAGTTGTGTAGACATAACAGCCTTGGCATCTGCGGTAACTATTAACAACCCGTCTGGGACAGGATTTAACTTCCAAAGACTAGTCATTAGGATAAAAGACAATGGGTCGGCTAGAGCTATTACTTGGGGTAGTAACTACGTAGCCGGAGGAGTTGCACTACCATCAACGACGGTAGCTGGGAAAATACTAACTCTTGGATTTATGTTTAACACGGCTAATAGTCTAAATAAGTGGCAGTTAGTTGGGGCTGCACAAGAAGCATAAAATTATGGCAATAGGATACGACAACTCAGCATCATTCACCTCAGTAGGAAGCGGGTCGACAAGTACGTCGTATACGTGTTCTTCTTCAACAGGACGTTATCTAATAGTAGGGGCAGGTAGTTTTATATCTGCCATTACTTATGCTGGAGTTGCTATGACAAAGTTAGTTGACTTTGAACCTGCGATACAAGATGGTAATCAAGTTCATATCAATGTATGGGGGTTAGCTAACCCTGCAAGTGGGTCAAATACCCTAGCAACTACAATAGGTGCTAGCGACAACGAAATAATAGGTATCGCATCTTACACAGGTGTCAACCCTAACTCTGAACCAGAAATATATGAGACGTACTACTCTAACAACGGCATTATTAACACACAGGTAGTATCTCTATCAGGCTCTGTCACGACTATCACAAACAACGCCTGGTCGATTATGGTAACAAGGGGCACAAACTCTGGTAGGACTTTTACTGCTTCAGCTGGAACTTTAAGAACAACTGATACTTCAGCCCTTTCAAAATCAGAAGCTATTATTGATAGTAACGCAGCTATTACACCAGCTGGTTCGTCAACACTTACAGCGGATTGGTCGTCTGGAAGTGGTTTCATAAGTAACGTCGTCATGTCGTTTAAGCCGTTGACTGTACCTGATGCACCAACTATTACTTCTGTAACCCCAGGGCTTAACAGCGTACAGGTAGCCTTTACACCAAACGGAGACGGAGGGTCTGCAATAACTGGATATACTGTCACTTCTACTCCTGACAATATTATAGTGTCTGGCGGCAGTAGTCCGATTACTGTAAACGGGCTTAACCAAAACGTGTCATATACTTTTACCGTTTATGCAACTAACGCAGTAGGTAACAGTGCGTTGTCTTCAGCTTCGCCAGCAGTAACTTTAGATTCTTCTGGTTTATTACTATTTTTCCCATAACATATGCAAATAACTAAAACACAACAAGGGGGAGTTGTCGTATACGACTACGAGGATTTTAATAGCGGTCTTATCCCCCAAGGTCTTATTGAAACGGAGTCAACGTTTGTTTCTAACGGCTTTAACGTCCGGTCAACAGGATATCCTGGAGCATATGCACTAGACAGGGTAGACCCTAACCAGTATAACGGTGCGTTAAGCCCTGGATACGCTCCGTCTGCCAACGCTACTAACAATTCTAGTTTAGCTGGTAGAGTTGTTGCTTTTGTGCTTACTGATAACTCAACAGGGTATGGAGTAGACAGCGGTGGTAAAGTACAGAAGATAACTACAAGTGGTTCAGCTCCATCCGTTGTGGTTTCTGGCTCATACCCACATACAATAACTGGCACTTCTCCTGTAGGGCAGGATGCGTTGCTATATACACATTATAGATCTAGTGCTTTACAAACAAGTCTTTTTTATACGTACTACAATAATGCTAACTGGAACATTGGAATTCTAGATGCTAGTTTAGCTACACCAAATGACACGTTTATGTCTTCTGACGCGAATGCTGGGTTTAGGCTTGTAATTAGTGGTGGGGACGGTGATGATGCTTCACAGCGTACCAAGGCGCACCCTATGGCTATTGGAGCTGATGGTATCTTATATGTTGGGTCGGGCAGGTACGTTCACGCTTACGACGGCACAATAACAACAAACGGCAGCTTCTTTTCTAAAGTTTTAACTTTACCACAAGGGGTAGAAATTGTAGGTATGACTAACTTTAATAATACTCTCTTGATTGCAACAAACTACGTTCCACTTGCATCCAGTGTAGGATCAGCAAACACTTATGTGTGGGACTACTTAAGCTTAGACATTTCGTTTTCTATCGACCTTGAAGACGTGTTAGTTTCTTCTATCTTTCTGTGGGGGGGGACACCAATGGTTACTACTTATGGAGAAAATGGAAGAAACGGTAACTACAAACTAAAAGCAATCACTGGTAATAACGTAAAAAACATAGCTTCTTGGAATAGCGGCGCGCCAACGTTTAGAGGTGTAGTTACTACAGAGAACATGCTCTATATGAACTGTGCCGGTAAGATTGTAACAGTTGGCAGTATCTATAAGCCTGGTAATATGGTTAATCATATTGGATCGTTGCCTCAAGTTGGTACAGTAACTGGTGGAGTGTTATTTTATAATCCGTCAGCACCCACTCCTTCACTGACTGCTTCTGTTAGTAATGATACAACATACTACTTTCAACACGTTGGCAACAGCTCCCTCGCCCCCGGGCAAGCTTTCTGCGCTTTCCCTGTATGTACCCCTGGTATCCCAGCAGGGAAAAGGGGGAGAATAAAGAACGTAGAAGTTGAGTACACGTTACCTCTTGCGGCTTCAGGAACTAACGGCACGTTTACACTTTCTGTTAAGACGGACAACACCACGACAAGTGTAATTATTTCAGCGAACAGTTCTGTAGTCTTGCCGCTTGCTAAGCGATACACTAGAGATAATTCTGGTAATACACTACCAGCGTTTAACAACTTTGAGGTGCTTCTTGGGTGGGGGGCAAGTTCTGGGGGGCAGTCCCCAAGGGTGTCGAGGGTTCTGGTGGAGTGGGAATTACTAGAAATAACAAACTAACATTATGCGAACTTATACAAAATATCGAAACGATTATGGGTCACTGACTAACAACACAGAAGCCGCTAACTTAACACTTGGTGACGTGTTTATGAACGACTCAATCCGTACTATATGTAACTTAAACGGAGGCAAGCTTCGTTTCCTTGAAGCTGTGAAAAATATCGCCACAGTTGCCGATCAAGAGGGGTATCAGGTCCCTAACGGATTTCGTAAGCTAATGAGTGTTGTTGTTTGGAGTGAAGCCACTACTGCCGGGATACCATACACTCCAGAGATGATATTTGACCCAGTAATTTGGAACAGAATAAAACAAGCAAAGTTAGGAACTGGGACACTACCTTACTTTACATATGTTGAAAACCAAAAAGTGTATATAAACCCTACTCCATCTGTTACGGGAAACCTTATTCAACTAAGAGGACGATTGAGAACTCGTGATCTTACTATAGCTGATGTGACTAGCATCACAGTAACAAGTATTGCAAATGGAGCTACTACTCTCACAGTAAGTGGTAGTATGACCGCAGATATGGTTGGTAGGTACATTCGCATAACAGAAACTACAGCAGCTAACGGAGGCGATGGGTACTGGTATGAGATAGGGTCGTACACTAGTGCTACAGTCGTAGAATTACTTAAGCCTTACGAAGGAACATCAATAGTGGCTGGGTCAGCCGCGTGTGTAATAGGCCAAGTGTCGCCAATACCAGAAGCATACGACGTAGCTGTTGTTTATAGATCAACCGCACTTTACTACCAGCAGCAAAAAGATATCACGACCGCTAAGACGTACTGGACTATGTACGACGGTGGTTTTGAGGCTGGCTATACTAAAGAATACGGTGGAATTATTGGTCAAATGCTAGAAAATGAGGGAGAAACAGAAGAAGGGGCTTACGTTCCTCCAGCAGGAAGCACAGATCCAACTAACGTTGGGACTCCCTACTACTTTCCTATGCAAGATGCTAGCGGATTTAGCTAGTTGTGGGGATTACTATTACCATAGACACCTTTATTACTATAAACTATACATATGCAGGACTTCATTAAAAACCTAATGGGGGGGACAAACAAGAAACAGTCTTTTGTCAATACTTTAACTGGGTATAACCCTCCTGTGCAAAGCCCATCTACTGTTCAAACTGTACAGAAACCAGTTACACAAGCTGTGCAGAAACCAGCAGTACAGCCTAAATCTACTGTAGTTGGCAATCCATCTGCTGTTTCTCCGGCAGTAAAGACACCTGCCGCCCAAGCATACGTACAAAGTAAGATGCCGAGTACTTCTACAACACCTACACCTGTGTCTACGCCGAATACTCAGAACTATATGTACCAAGCACCAGCTCCACAGACACCGGCACAACCTGTAGCTACACAACCACAAACATCTTCTACAAGAGATGCTTATATCAACGCATATAAAAAATATCAAGACGCACAAAAAGTAAGTGCTGAGGAAAAGTCTGCGCGTGAAGCATATAACAACTTCTTAGCTGATCAGTCCAAAGCTATAGCAGGGCGTGAAGGAAGAGGATTCGGTACACCTGTAGAGCTTGTAAGAGGGGAACAGGAGAAACTACTAAAGCAGACACAGCCTGAACTTGCGCGGTTACAAGGCGACATAGGTATTGCTCAAGCAGGACGTGAGGCTGATATTAACGCAGCAAAGTCTAGTGTAGATCTACAGAAAGAATTACTTGGTTTTGATCAAGCAGAAGCCAAAGCACAGCAGGAGGCTAAGAAGCCTATTGTTGTTGATGGTGTAGCATACTCACAACAAGCTGATGGATCACTTAAGCCTCTTACTACTAAGGAAAGAGAGGCATTTAATCTGTCAGAAGGACAGTCACGTTATGAAATAGACCCAGCTACAGGGCAATATAAGTTGGTGGCGAGTGTTGGAAAGACATACGCACCAAAAGCAGGAGGTTCTACAACCGCCGGTCAAGTGTCTTCTTACCGCGCTGAAAAAGCTGTAAACGTTGTTAATCAAATTGATGAAGCGCTAAACATGGTTTCTCCATACACAGCAGGTTTTCTTGGTACAGCTTCTGGTTTAATCCCAGGTACAGCCGCAACGGATCTCCAAAAAGCAATTGATGCCATTAAAGCTAACATAGGTTTTGAGGAGCTAGCGGCTATGAGAGAGGCTTCTAAGACAGGTGGAGCACTTGGTCAGGTTGCGGTGCAAGAACTTACTTCTTTGCAGTCTGTACTTGGATCTCTTGATCGTAAGCAGAGTCCTCAGGCTCTTTACAAGAACTTACAAGACATACGAGACAGATACTCAAAAGTAGCAGGTATTGTAAATCAAATACAAAGCCAGGGAGGAGCACAAGAGTCTTCCGCTATTTCACAAGTAGAATACCCGTTAGGTAGTGGTCAGTATTATAACGTTGACTCTAATGGTGACATGACACCAGTTCAATAATATGAATATAAAAGATTTACCACAAGGATCATATGTGCCAGTTGGGACCACTACTCCTAAACTTAACCTTAAAGACCTGCCACAAGACTCTTATAAATTTGTTGAAAGTGGAGTAAAGCCACAAAGTGGCTACCAAGGAGGCAATATTGCCCAAGATTTTGCTAAAGCTATGGTAGATCCTCTTACTAAAATAGGGTCTTCAGTGTCTAAAGCATTGCTACCAAAAGCACTAGAGCCAGCTGCTCTTAAGGGTACTTCAATGCCTAGTATCTTTGGAGGCAAAGACGTAAATCTTGTTGGTTATCGAGACGGTAAAAAATTAGAAGGAGTTGACTTAGCTAAAGATATAGCAGGGACAGCTCTTGAAGGAGCTTCATATCTACCTATTACAGGTGGGGTGTCTTCTGTTGTAAAAGGAGTTGGTGGTATTGGGCCAAGGATAGGCAAGCTTGCTAAAGACTTTGGTATTGCTGGAGCACTACAGGGATCTGGTTCAGAACTACAAAGAGGAGGTAGTACAGGAGAAACAATAACAGAAGGTGTAAAAACTGGCCTTGCCTCAATGGTTGCAGGTCCTGTTATCGGTAAAGGTGTAGAAGCCGCAGCAAAACCTATTGCTAACGCAGTAAAGAAGGTTACTGATCCAGTTAAGTTCTACACTAACCAAGCTAAGACTAATGCACTTAAAGCTGTGAATGTTATCGGTGGAGTTAAGCCAGCCGATATGTCTAAAATAAAAGATAAAGCATATAGGGCACTAAGTGTCATCAAGAAAGTCAACCCAGAGATTAAAAGAGGTGAGATTGATGTACCTCTCGACATTAAGAACAGCGACACACCATACCTTGATGTTAATGACGCTCTTGTTAAGACTCGTAACCGTGTGTACGAGGGTATTCGTGATGCTTATAAAGAGGCTACTGGGAAAGGGTTGACTATCAGTCCGTCTACTGTCATTGACGAGCTCCGAACTATTTATAACAACCCTGCTAACGCTATTGAGAAGAGGAACAAAGCTCTTGCTTTACGAGATGAACTACTCGGTATGACTGACAGAGACGGTAATATTCCTATTGAGAATATAGAGACGTTTACGCCACAACTAAACGCTCGTGCTCGTCCCGGTTTTGGGAACAGTTCAGCTCTTGGGGCACAACTTGACAAGGACTTTTCTATAAAACTATCTAACATAGTAGATGATGCTGTTGAAAAGATAGGAATACCACAACTACGTGACCTTAAAGATGACTACTCGTCCCTTAAAGCTATTGAGAAGTACATTCTTAACGAAGCTAAGAAGGAAGCACGAAGACTAGACACTAGTATTGCTGCAAATATCGGGGATGTTGGATCTGCTGAGATACTTTCTGGTATAGTAAATGCATTTAGAGCAGCTGGTGGTGACGCTCAGGCAGCAGGAAGCCTTGCTCGTGGGGTAGCTCTTAAAGCATTTTCAACAATGAGAAAAGCAGCGGGGGATAGGGCTAACTACTTACGCAAGGCATTTGATGATATAGACGAGATAAGCAGACAAGGAGCTAAAGCTACGCCTGTTGTTGCTCCTGTTCCTGAGCTTAAAAAAAAAGTAGCTAGCCTCCCACCTGTTCCTAGTTTACCGACAAGGACAACGTCTGCACTTAACGACGTACCTACAATAGAAGACATAAGGCTTGCAGAAGACTTCCTTAACTCACAGCCTAACGCTACTATTGAAGCAGACCAGATTAAAGCTAAGGAGCTTCTTGGTGGCCTTAATGCGCAACTTGAGGCACTGGATTCGATGGACAGTATGAACAGACTTAAAAAGTTTGTTGGAACCAGAGGTGAGTTTAAGGGAGAGCTTAACCTAAATAATGGTAAAGGTAAGTTTGCTAGTAACCCCGGTATTAGACTAAATGAGGCGGTACCCGGATCAGACGGACAATCAGCAGAAGAGATGGCTAATAAATACTACTCATGGGTTAACGCAAAGCAATCAATCAAGGAAAACGTAGACAGTCTCAAGAAGTTTCTTCGTCAGTCCCCACGAGGATCGGTAAACTTCGACGCTGAGATATTTCCTAAGAAGCAAGCTACTCCGGTGTATAAAGAAACTGGTGATTTAACAACAAAGATTCTCAAATCCCTAGAAGGTAAATCAACCGTCTCTAAACAGTTCATTCTAGACGCTACTAACCGAGGAGAACTAAAGCAAGTAGAACGTGACCTAGTTCGTAAACTGGTACAGGACGAGCCAAACACAGTAGACGTAACCAAGTTTGCCAACAAAGTGAAGGCGGAGTTGTTGCCGTTGGAAAGAAAAGCAGTAGGAGAAGGTAAAAACCTTTCCAAGTACGAGTCTATTTCTTTACCAGACGACTTACGAGGAAATGTAAAAAACTACACTGAAAACATCTATGCTTCTCCAATAAAAACAAGTGCTGGCAACGTCCATTTTGGAGGTTCAAAAGCAGGAGAAAACTACTTCGGTCACACCCGTATAGAAGACATGGCAGACAACCAGACCAGACGAGTGATAGAAGTCCAGAGTGACTTGTACCAGAAGGGGAATCTGGAAAAGGAACTAAACACAGACTATAACGCAGTAAAAGCATTAACTGATGCTGAACAAAAGGAATATACTGGTCTAGCAATTCAGATGAGTACATTAAAACCTGGTTCGGCAGAGTATGTTCCATTGAAACAAAAGTTTGAGGCTCTAAAATCAAAGGCTACTGGGGCAAAAACTATCGAGATGTCAAAGCTCCAACAATACAACGACCCTACAGCTCACTTCCGTATGATACGAGAAGAAATAAAGAAAGCATCACAAGACGGTAAAACAAAACTTCAATTCCCTACAGGAGAGACAGCGATGAAGATAGAGGGGTTGGGGGAAAACACTTTACCTTTTAGGGAGTTATTAAGACCAAATGGAGGTATATCCAAAATTGTAGAAATTGAAGATTTGTCTGTAGGAAAAGAGATATTTAGAGGTAGTAATAAATTGATAATCAC
>ERZ869907.174-NODE-174-length-30292-cov-4.983596_pt1 | contig 30292 bp, 49 predicted proteins | sample MGYA00579309_ERZ869907 | MGnify/ENA primary metagenome ERZ869907 (study PRJEB32216, sample SAMN09231814) | wastewater metagenome | place: USA: Maryland | collected 2016-07-30 | study: EMG produced TPA metagenomics assembly of the PRJNA472060 data set (Reclaimed... | reverse complement strand
CGTATTACCCCTGGGTGTTTCGGTATTGGCCTCACCCAGTTCTCTTCTTGCCCCGGCTCCCAGCACATCCACCTTGGCTGGAAGGTTGAGACAGCGTTTCTCAACACTATCGGCAAACAGATCCAATAGACTTCTATGTTGTCTTTGTAGGCTTCAAACATGGTCTCTATGTGCTCTATAGTGCCCGTGTACTGCCCTTCGAGGTCAATCAAAAGTATCCCAACTTTTCTATTCCTTTTAATAGCTTCTGCCACTACAAGGTGGAACATAACTGACGAGTCTTTCCCTCCACTGAATGAAACATAAATCTTTTCAAAGTTATCGAAAATATACTGGATACGCTCTACCGATGCGCTATACACATCGGCCTCTAAATACCGTTTAGTCTTAGCCATATCCCCCTCAATACAGATTAGCTTCTGTTCTGCTTTTAATAGTTTCGAGTGTGTGGGTCTCAAACCCGCCTTTTGCCAGCCAAGCGTTTATTGCTTCTAAGGCTATTTCGTCGGCCCTCTTTTGGGCTTGCTCAGGCAATAAATGGTACCCGCCTCGATAATGGTGAGGGATTCGATACTTATACGCCAAAGCAGCTTGCCCCATCCACGCTATCCGATTCATGTTTTCATTAGTCAAATAATGCTCACATGAGTTTACCCACTCATTGATAATCTTAAAGCACACAGCCTTAAACTCGTTTTCATCTGCGAGCAGCTCTGCGTACTTTTGTTCGGCGTCATCAGCGGTCATCCCGTGTGGAGGCTTAGTGGCATAAAACCCCGCACGGTAACACTCCCACTTATCCCAGGTGTGGTAGACTCTTTCAATTTTCACCGCTGTCCTCCAGTTCTATTTCTGAATCGTCCACATCATCGGCAAAAATCTCAGCCTCCCAAGCCTTGCTGAAGTCTTCGTTGCCAAAAACCTCCGACAAGCCACTTATCTGGCAAAGCCTTAAAACCTCGTCGGCATCCATCCCTAATTCTTTGGCAACCTTTTCGTCGCTCCAATTCCGTTTCTTTAGCTCTATTACAATCTCGCTCATCGACTGGACACTATGCTTGCCCCTCGCCCTATTATGCCGGATCGTCGCCGCCATTCGGTCGCTCTTGCCTTCTCTGTCCGGCTTGATTTGAACGGTTGGAAGATACCCCTTTATACGAGTCCTGACCTCTACGCATTCTTTGCCCACTCGATTTCTATGGAAGCCATCTATGACCTCTATAGCGCCTTCATGAGGCCATGTGACTATAGGCTGAGTGTATCCGTCCGCAAGTATCGACAGTTTTAGAAGCTCCATTTCGGGAGAGGCTACACTGTTTGGATTGTAGTCATTGGCCTTGACATCATCAGCCTTTACCCACCTAACGTAATCAACTGGTTCGGCGTTAAATGGCGAATGCTGGTGAATTATCAGCCTAAGATCGTTTATTATTTTTATTCGATCATCCAAGGATTTGTTTTTTAGTTCAAGCTCAAGGCTTAATCTAAACTTTGCCGTGTATCCATCGCCTAATGACTGAAACTCTGGGAATAATTCGTCTTGCTTCACGATTCCCCCTGCGCTTTCACCCAATACTCGACCCAATGCTTTTTGCCGGATCTGACTATTTCTGATTCTATCGCCATGCCTTTGCGTCTAAGGTCGTAGACCCTACTGGCAAGCCTAAAGACTCCGAAAAGGTTTAGGGCTTTGATCGGGCTTAGTCGCCCGCCTTCCTTGAGAAACAACTCGATCACGTCATTCTGTGTCGTCATACTTGCCTCCAGGGCAATAAAAAAAGGCTTAGTAATGGCCGAGGTGGCTGCCTCGTTATCCTGCCGTCGACGCAGGATGCCATTACCAAACCTTTTCATGTTCATACTTTGCGCTCGACCTGAACGCTGTCTACAGTCGCCAACTAAAGACACTTACAATATACACTACCTATCTATACTTTGCAAGGTAAAAAAGCCCTGCAAGTTAAACCTACAGGGCCACGCTTATTTTTTGCTTGTTCTCGTAATCAAGTATATGACTATGAAAACCAACAATGCTATTACTACGTTGATCGGTTCCATTTTATCACCTCAGAATGGTATCGCATCGTCAATGAACCCCTGGCCTTCCTCGCTTTGCCCCGCTTCATACTTGCTTGGTTCAAAGATCGAGATATTCTCGGCAAGGATGTATAGCTTTTCTCTTTTCTTTCCCTCCTGCTCCCACCGGTCTTGCTTGAGCTTACCGGACAAAGCACAAGGTCTACCCTTTTGAACTTTGGTATGGATAGCTTCGGCAAACCGTCCGAATACTTTGACGTCGATAAAAGCCGTGTCCTCTTTCTTGACTCCATCCTTCACAAATGACTCGTTGACTGCGATGGTAAACTTGAGAACTGACACGCCACTTGGTAGTGAAGTAAACTCGCCTTCCCGGACAATGTTGCCTGTCCCGGCCCATACGTTAACTGATTTCATAGAATCTCCTTTAAGCTGTTTCGTACCATCTCCAGGTATGGCACGCTGATTTTTTCATTAGATCGTGCGACTTGGCACAATTCCAAGAGCTGTGCTTCCCCGTAGGTTCTGAGCATATACTCGTCATACCAATGGGTGTAGTGATTGTGTCGAAGGTTACAGGAAGCGCATTGCGGGTTGCAATTCCTTAAATCCCACCGAACCCATAGTTTACCCCGCTTGATCCAATGACCGACTTGTAGGCGCTCGTTCTCCGTCTCAACCTTACCACAGGTGCAGCATACACGAGTACGATGCTTCCTGAGGTACTGCCTAATAAGCTCGTCGCATTCGTCGATTAGTTTCTGACGGGTAGTACGGGTCTTTTTCTTTGGCTTCTTGACCTTTGGTGTCTTTGGGAACTTCATAGGTGAAGCTCCGCGATTTCGTAGCCATGGCGTCGTGGGTCAAGGTTGATCGATAGGGCCGCCTCTGCTTGTTCCCGCGTGTCCCACTTGAGGGCATCGGCGAGTCCGTATTCTGCTCGCCACTGGCCTTCTACGATCATGGTCAAATAAAGGTTGTCCCCCTCCTGGGTATCAAGTTTTACTACAAACATGGTACACCACTAATCAAGCGCAGAATCGCCTTGGCCCGGCCCGAGTTCATCCGGTCTGACACGTACTCGAAATGCCCGTACCAATCTCCGTGATAGTTATAGTCCATAAGTGGCGGGTTCATTTTGGTCGCTACTTTTAACAATGCCTTGAGCCTTCTTGTAGGTTGCCTATGCCCGCTCGCTATTTTTTTGTACTCTGCCCATATTTCTGTGTGCAGTTTCTTTTGTAGTCGTTTTCGCATCATTCCTCCAGTATTATTCCGTACTCGGCGGAAAACTGTTTAATCGTGTCAATCAGTATAGCCGCCTGTTCGGTGTTGAGTCGTGTTTCGCTCCAAGGTATCGCCCGGCCTGTAACCTTCTCCGTGTCGAACGGGTAGCCACGAGTCAAGGCTTCTTCCTTCATTGCCGACTTGACAGACTCAAAGGGTTGGCCCGTTTCCCTGGCTATCTGTTGACAGAATCCGTTGATCGCGTGGTTCTGTGAGCTGTCCCCAGTTGTCCTGGGCTTCCCTGGCTTCCTCACTTCGATCTGGATGTATTCGGGGTGAGTCTTGGCTACCCTGGCAATCTCATGCTGTGCGAGGTCGGGGAGCTTGACTTGTAGCACCCCGGACGTCTGGTTAAATCGGTATTGCACCACCCCGCGCCACATTAGTACACCTCACCAAGTTTTTGTAGACTCGGGATGTCCGGGCATTTTAACACCGCTTCGATGTTTTTTGAGTTGTCCCCAACGACTCGGATTCGAGCAAAAGCCTTTGCGCGTTCCAGGGCGATAGCCAACAGGTCAACGTCTTTAGACTTGGCTGCCTCCGCGATTAGATCCTTGATCTTGAGGGCATCCCGTTCTGCTGAGGGCCAAGCTCCAGGTGCTCCGGGTTTCCCGGCTATCGTTTGGAGTTCTGACACGACACGATCACGGGCTGTTATGTAAGGGTCTGCTTCGAATATCTTAGCCGCTTGTGATACGGGGTCGGGCTGGGGCTGTCGCACCTTGCTCATTTCTTCCCGGCTTGGTCGCATACTCCCGCAATAGTCCATGTTGGCCAACGCTCGACCGATTGCGCTTGTCTCTGCGTTCTCTACCCATGCGTCCCGATTGACTCCTTGCCCTTGGATTTCATAAGCGTACCCCGTGGCCTTGCAAACTTCACCTATCCAACAATAAGCCTTAAAGCCTGCACACTTTGCCAATTCTGCCGGACTTGTTACCAATTCGGTAGTAATCCGGCCTTCGGGGTGATCTTTGTAAAAGCGGGTAATCCTGTCTTTTACCTGTTCATAGCTGTCTAAATTAAAGCCCATTTCCTTCTCCTAAAGTTTTGTATCGTTCTACTGCTGCCGCCCATTCTTGAGCGTATTGGGGAAAATCAAAATCTACTTGTACCTCCCTTCCTCGCTTTCCCATCCCGAGGTAGACAATTAAGCCCCGATCTAAACCAAGGGCTAAGGCATACGCTGTAACCTGTAGCTTGTGCCAGTATTGTTTCGATCCAGATTTTATGTCCACAACCCACAAAGAGCCGTAGACAGACACGACACGGTCGCACCGGCCTATGTATTCGTCTGATTCTACCGATTGCTCAACGGCTTTGATCACGGCCCCAGTATCGGCCTTCCACTCCACCCATGTCTTGAGCTTGGCCTCGTACTCCGGCCATGTGTCGATAGGCAGACCGAGAACGTCTATAGCCTCAGTACACTCGTGGAGCTTAGTACCACGATCCCGGCCAGCCTCAGTATACCACCGGGTATCTATGTACCCAGTGGCTTTTAGAATCTCAGTGACTCGTGGCTTCGTAGCGGTCAACATATTCATCCTCCATTCGCTTAGGGTGGAGTAGCACGTACTCAGCTTCGCGGGTAACATTAAGAACAAGACAGTCCCGGCCCGCTTGGTTGGGGTCAATGTAGAGTCTGATTTCTTGATCTTGATTACATCGTGAGAGCCGGTCAATCAAATCGCTTACAGTCATTTAATCCTCCGATACACTCATATTGACGTAAAAAAATTATACTGTCAAGCGAAGAAGTTATTGACAGGGTATAAAATCGAGTGTAAGGTATAGGAACGATACCGGCAAATCGTAGTCTTGCCGGGGTAAGGCCGTAAACGATAAAGCTGCTGCGGTTGGTAGCTCGTTGAACGCTGGCCCGTACCTAACCGGGTTTAATTTTAGGAGGAGAGAATGAGTAAAGAAAATGGCGGTCAAGCCTTCCCACGCGACTCTAAAAGTTATGACGGCATGACTTTGCGAGATTACTTTGCTGGTCAATGGCTGGCTGGTATGTGGGCTAACGACAATTACAATGAATCTTCGTGGGATAGTATGGCTGAAAGTGCATATAAATCAGCCGACGCAATGCTGGAGGCAAGGAAGAAATAAGCTCACGGTGTTTCGGCCCGGAGCCTGCGACCGTGATGCCTTGGACACGTTAAAAAGAGGCTGGCATCGAGGCTGCAAGGGTAAGGCAGCTAGTGTAATAGAGCAAGCAACGGTGCTTGTCTACCGGGTCAACGCCGGACGATGCCAAAGCCGAAAGGCAAGGAGGAATGAGGATGGCAGCATATACGGGACACGCTTTTCCTACAAGCGATAGTGATTCAACTGGTATGGATTTGCGTAATTATTTTGCAGCACAGGCATTAGTGGGTATTATGGCAAACCCTGCATATCAAGGAATGGATTTAGACAATGGGCTGGCAAGCTTGGCTCACTCGATGGCCGCGAGGTTATCTTGCAAAATGCTCGTCGCCTCTGGCAATGGAAAGCTGCAAGCGGGGTTACTCTAAACTCCGTAGCAATACACGGATTAAACCAAAAAGAAAGCAGGCTGTCGGAGGCTATCAATATGGTTTATCTGTTGGAAGCTTGCGAAGTATTACCGGTCGAATCAAAGGCAGAAAAAAGCATTTCAGAGGCAAAGGCTTATGAACCCTCTTAATGCGCAGGACGGCGACGGCTCCGGCTCCGGCTACGGCTACGGCTACGGCTACGGCTACGGCTACGGCTACGGCTCCGGCTACGGCGACGGCAAAGGTTAATAAAAAGCCGTGGTTGATTCGTAGAATTGGCACACGGCAGTAGTTCCCCGCCCTCGGCTGGTTTCCCTGCTGGCCGGGGGCTTTATTGGATTTTAGACCTATGGGTCTAATCTATGTTAGCCAGATCGTCCACCACATAAACACGTGGCGTTTATGTGGATTACCGACCAAGCCACATTGGAGGATTGAATGAAAGGAAAAGATTTTTTGCCTTGTCCTTTTTGCGGAGCAACTCCGCATATTGTCATGAGCAAAGCACGTCAAATCTTTGTACAGGATAACATACCATCATACGGTTGTGGGCACTACGAAAAAATACAACATGAATTAGCACGTTGCCCACATGGTTGCGCTGAATTGATGCCTCATCGGTGGAACACCCGCACCAATGTGGTGGCTAACAACGTAATCAACCCGACAAGCAAATAGCTTGCGGGTTATCACAATGTTCTACGGACGTTTTAGCCGCATAAGCACGGGGCGCTTATACGGACACACGCCAAGCCCCGGCGGAGGAATATATGGACAAGAAAGATATGAAACCATGCCCGTTTTGTGGTGGGACTGATGTTTATACATGGGTTCCAGGATCACCATGCTATACCGATGTTTTAGCACAATGCCGATGCGGAGCGCGTATAAAACCACGGCCAACTCAAGATGAAGCAATCAAGGCATGGAACACTCGCACCTCCGTGGCGTAGAACAACGGTTTCAACCTGATTCCGCCGTTGGCGTCACAGGTTAAACCAATGTTAGACGTACTAAAGGAGTTTATCATGTGGAACTGGATTAAGGTAAGCGAGGCTTTACCCGTGGCCGGTAAGGCTTTTATGTTACTCAAAAACGGCTTACAGCTCAAGATAATACTTCCAGAAAATCTATGGCTTGATACTCCTTTTTTGCATACCTACATCGCTACAGAGAAAGTCACCCACTGGTGCGAGATTGTTTACCCGGAGGCCATAAATGATCCAGCCTAAACCTTGCCCATTTTGCGGTGCCCCTGGAATATACCATCAGCATGGATACGGTGATGAGTATTGCAGTGTTGGATGTTCCAATGACGATTGCTTAGTCCACCCACAAGTGCACGCTACCCCCAAAAGTAAGCCATGGGATGAAAGCAAAACAACGTTTTACGTTTTGTGGGACGAAGCAGAAGAAGAGGCCGCTATTAAATGGAACCAGCGTCAAGATAGCACAACGGAGGAACCAAAATGAAACGAAAAGAACTAACCAGCGAACGCGCCCAAGAGCTGGCGAATGAGTTGGGCCTTGACGTTTGTGTTTCAACTGTAGGAAGGCATGAAAAAGCTGTAAGTATTGTTGGTATCATATTGGCAGATTTTACAGGAATAGTTAATGCCAAAAAATCTTGGCCCTATCCCCGCGCAACGGATGCGGATAAGGGTAAGGCGGTTTGGTTCAAGGATGCAAGCATGGAGAAATGGGCCGGGCCGTATGTATTTGATGGGAAAAAAATAATCAACTGCCGTGACATAGCTGTGTTTACGCATCCAGCAAAGTACCGCCTCGCCGATCCCGACAACCTTACGCAACCACCGCCTGGATTGGAGGATTGAATGACGTTACTACCATGTCCATTCTGCGGAGCTACGCCGTTTAAGCAACAGACTAAACGGTATGAAGTGTTCGTGCAGGATAATGATCCGGAGTATGGTTGTGGACATTACGAATACAGACAAGATTGGGTAGCACAGTGTCCGCATGGGTGTGCTACTCGTCCGGTCGAAAAATGGAATAATCGCATGATGGCGGATGATAACCTGTTTGAAGCTTGTCGAGGTTTAACTGTAGACATTCGGAATAACCTAACGCTTGAAAAGTCGATAGCGCGGCTTTATGCGTTTGTTTGTTCACAAGCGCTTAACACCCGCACACCGGAGGGGGAAGAATGACAATGCGAGAAATCAGAAAGACGGTTTTTAAGCTGTCTTGTGAAAAAATGGCGGCTCAATTAGGGGTCCACCACATGACTTACTATTATTGGGAGAGGGGAAGGCTACCGAATCAAGAGTATTGGCCTTTACTCAAAGCAGCCTTTCAACGTGAGATTTGGGAACTATTCCCTGGAGCGTTCAAGTGATTGAGAAGATCCTTTTGATGTTCTGCATCGGGCTATTAGTCGCTTTTATCCGTTGGGCTGTTGTAGGAATCATCCGATCGATTAGGGGGAGCCGTGATCTATAAAATTAAGCTCTGGTTCTGGAATCTCCGGGTCTCCGCGTACATGAAACGTAAAGACACCAACTTAGGCGAATATATGCGTTTAATGGCCCACAAACCGATTAAGCCAGGTTCTACTATCCAAACCCTGCAAAGTGTCCACCAAGCCGAACGTCGAGCCGTACAAGACCTATTAAGACAAGCGGACGAGGCGGAGAAACGTAGGCTTGATATTAAAGAGCAGCTTGCATCTAAGTTTAGGGGGTAAAAATGGTTCATATATCGCGCCCAAGGGTATATCACTATGATGGATGGATTTTTGAAGTGTCGCCCGTAAACGTCTGGCCCTTGACCAAAACGGGAGAACCACGAAAAAAGGCGGGTGAAAAGTTTTGGAAGGTTTATGCGCTATTCGATTCTCTACCAAAAGAGACAAAGGAAAAGTACCGCTTAGGCGGGGGGAATATCTGGTTATGAAAAAACCTACTCAAATCAATCTTGACTACAAGCGTACCCTTCTATCCGTTTTAGTACGTGCCCCGGAAGAAGGGTACTCAACAAAAGAACTAAGCAAGCACCTGTTCAAAGATAAGTCGGTCTACCACTTGGAGCACATTCTCAACAATATCCCCGACCTCCCGATATGGTGCGACGAGGGGAGAATAGGGCTGCTTAGAAAGCCGGGCCACTACTTTCCCCTGCCTTTAGAGGTTGCCTTATCTGACCTCTCGCCAAGTCATAGTAGCCCTGCAAGCGGACGTGCCACCGATACCGGTAACGCAAAGGCTCGCCCTGCCAAGCGAACGAACCACACCCGCAGCGTCAAGGGTTAAAGGGTACCTTTGATTAAGGATTGCTGACACTGAGCTTTTGATAGCCCCTGAAGCCGCTACAAAACCGCTTGCTGCAATTATTGCGGGTGTACCGGTAGTCCCCAACGTATTAAACTGTACGCCTGAATACGTGGCGTTTACATCGTTGAAGGTAGTTGTCCCGGTAAGTACGTTGCCGTATGTTAATTCCCATTCGATGGGGTTTGCTCCTGTAACAAGTACATCTATAGATTCGAGAATCAGCAAGCTTCTATTAGCTATCGAGTTGAAGGTTGTTCTTGGTTGAATGCTGAGAATATGCGTTCGTGCGCCACTTGCTGCTGTAACCGTTCCTTCTTGTGTAAAGGTGAACCCTGGCTCGTTCTCCACCCCGCCCTCAGATTCTACGCTTGAGCAGATAAAGTGCATAGAGTCGGCCGCTGTGCCGCTGATCTCTGCCTTGATCGGGAGGGTGAAGGATTTTGTATAGGGGTATAGTGAGTTGTTGGAATGATTGAAGGTATGCGCCCAAAAAACTGAGCCGAAAAATACGAAGCCCACGCGCACCCGTCCGACTCCTAACCACTGGGCATCGATCACGAGGATCTGATTCTTGGTCGTGTCCAGAACGTAGGCCCCGGAGGTGAAGGAATTGACGTTCCAGTCGTCCTGCTCGATTACTTCGTCAGGTTCATCGGTGGACGAAATCTTGCCGATTCTTACCCCGCTTGCCGTTCTTTCCAGGTAGATGCCGTTCGCCCCGTCACCGTACCAAATCCTTTTGGTAGACCCGGCCACGGTAGCGTTGAGGTTGAACGTGATCTTGATTAACTGAGACTTCCCCGGCTGGTATCTGATGTACCTATAGGACTGCATCGAAGCTGTCCCGGTTCCACCCGCTGATAGAACCGCACAGGAATTGGTTGCGCTGTGGGTGATTGTTCCCGTCCCGGTTGTAGCCTGTTCAAAAAGTAACGGTTGAAGGTCGTAGAGAAAGCTTGACTCCCAAATTGTATTGGGGCTTGATACACGTTGCCGCCCGAAAGCATCGTATAGCGGGCTTATGTTTGGGTATTCCATTATACCCTCCTGCGTTTATTTTAACGCAAGCGATATGACAAAGGCAATCGTCATGACGCCTGTGCTAATTCCGAGGATGGTCACCCATGTTTTCGAGGTCTCGTATGCGGTCGCGTATCTCTGTGAGAGCGACAATAACCCGCCGTAGTTTTTCTTGAGCACTTCCGCTTTGACCTGATAAGCTGTCAAGAGTCGTAGCAATTCCTCGTGCTGTGCCTTGAGCTGCGCTGATTGTGTCGCTGAGTCCTGCAATTGTGTCTCTAAGCTGGCTGTTTGTTTCTTTAAGTCCTCTATTTTCGAGTTCAAAGTCAACAACTCTTGACTGATAGTCTCTAAGCTCTGTATCGAATCGGTCAAGCTGTCCTCTATAGACACCGTTTGCCCAAAAACTGGCAATGAGAGCACCAAGAATGCCACCGATAAGAATAGACAAACCGATTTTTGTAGCATTGCTCATTTACCTTGATCCCCGACAATTGAGCCGGTGATAAAAGCCGCAGACGCCCCGGATAGTGCGCCGAATACGCCTATATCTCCGAAAATGAATATATGTACAAGGGCTGCAATGCCGAATAACCAGCCGAAAATGCGCTTCTCGTCGAGTTTTCCTTGGCTGTCTGTGACCAAGTCTGACCACTTCCAGGTTTTCATCGTAAATCCTCCAGGTTTCCAATCATTCTATTGAGCACGTCAATCTTAAAAGCATCGAAAAAAGCAGAGTATTTCACCCAATATCGAGGGCAATCCTTCCAGCCTACTACGTCATGGTGTCGAAGGATATGCTTTTGCGGGTCGAGCTTGTACTGAGCACATAGATCGGCTGCAAGTTTGATTGCTGCTTGTATCGTGTCGGCTGAGAATGCGCCTTCCCGCATTTCGGGGTGGCATAGTTCAATCCCTAAGCACCAATCGTTAGGCCCTCGGGTCTTTGGGTTACATCCGGCAATGCCGAATAGCTCCCTCGCCTTGTCTGTGTAAAACTGTCCGCTGGCCGGGTCTTTTTGGTTGGCGTGTCCTACGTGATAAGCCACTTCATCGTCTGGAATACATTGGAGTACATCGCCCTTGACGCCTATGGCATAGTGTGCGCTTCCATAGCGCTGATGATTCACCGCATCGTTAAAATAGTTGTAAACCGATTGTGCTGTCTGTCCAGGGCCACCTACCCAGTGCATGACGATTGCTTTTATGCCCTTGATCTTAAAAGCCGGTCGGCTCCATTCGTTTATCTGTATCATTCGCCTGATCTCCGCCGTTCGCTCAAAATCATTTTAATATCTGCTAAGGTCGTCATTATGAACTCAATGTCTTTTTCCATCTTAGTTGACGCCTCTTTGTGCTGGTAAAACTCTTTGTGCTGCTCGTAGTTTTTAGCCTTGTCCTCGGCGTGTTGGCGCTGCAAGTTTTCCAGCTCTTTGTTTTGCTGATCGTTCATTGACTTGATTGCTTGCATATCTGCACCATACCTTGTTGCTGCTGCAAACGCTGTTCCGAGAAAGCCCAGAATAGTTATGATAAACAAAATCATCTCGGTAGAAATCTGCATCTATAGCCCCTTTAATTCTAAGCGTAGCGCCTCTTTTCTCGCTATCGCATCAATATACTTTTTGTGCAGCTTGCCCTTTTCAATGGTATCTTCTGCCCACCGTGGCAAAACTGCATCCAAGCCGCTTAACTCTGCCATTATAGCACGACGCTTTCGCTCTTGTGTATGGTCTATCTCCAAAAGCTCACCGGACTCGTAGCGGTATTTTGGCAGGAAGTCTGCTGTATGTGTTTGGAATTGGCAATGCCTTTCTTGGCCTTCGTAGATTAAAATATCGCCTTCTTGTGGTTGCTCGAAGGCGCTGGAAAAGGCTTTGTCTACTATGTTTTGGTTTAGTCTTAGGTAGTGTTTGTACATTTAGAACTCCGCGTCGGCTGCCCAATCTGCCCGGCCTGCTCCACCAGCACCGGGGTTATTAAAAAACTCTACCGATGAAACTGTGTTTATAGCGGTTGTTATTGCGCCTCCGACTATATTTGAATAAGCCATAGTCACTGGTGATGTTCTTTTAGTTGCTTTAAATACGGCGTTCATTACAGCTATATTGTCTCCCGATCTGCTGCCGGCAGAAGAAAAACCAAGCTCATAATATCTTTGACATAAAACCAACTCCACCCCTATCGGCCTCTGTTCAAACTCCGTTGCCCGGTCGCCTTCTTCGAGTTGGAGCATGGCAAAGTCGAAGGTACCGGTTTGGATGCCGAGGGAGTTAGTACGAGCGGAGAAAGCACTTCCAGCGCTCATCCAAAACCGGACAAAAGTTGCGCTTGTGTTGACTGTAGTGCCTAAAGTTTTCCCAAGTATTGTAGGCACATCGATAGGAATTAGGTATTGTGCCCAAGTAGTACCAACCGTTATCTGTTGGATGTACGTATTAACGTCTGCGCTTGGCGCTCCACCCGTCCCGAAATACTGTGTGATTTCTACAGCTATAGTTTTGGTTGCGCTTGCCTTAATCCAAGGACTAAGCATATAGGACTTGCCCCCGAGCCAGATAACGTTTTCTACCGCTTGGTCTAAACTTGCTCTACCGTTGGTAGCGTCCCCGCCATTCGTCACGTCAAAGCGTAGAAAATACTGAGGGTTTCCGGGTACGTCTGTCTGGCCGAGTACAAACGCCTGCCGTGAGTAGGTAACCGCCCCGCTTGTCCCGGCAACTATACCTCGCCAACGGTCGGCAAGATAGGCCGTATTAGTTCCTGCCGTGGTCATGGAAAGCGATGTACCCCGCTGCCAAATATCCATTTTACCATTGATGAGTTTATTCTTGAAGCTGTTGAGTTCGTTCTGGTCGACTCTTGCGGTCAATTCGTCCAGGGTGTCCGTGTTCGTGTCGGTCTCTGTACCAAGCTTATTGATCTTAGACAGTAAATCGAGAGCCGTCTTTCTAACCTCTCGTGAGTCTTTTACATCGGTTAATCGTGGTAAGAGCGTCCCCGGAAACTTAGCCATTGCCGCCGCCCCATCCTCCAGGCTGCTTTAGTCCTTCACCCATTGGCTTAGTCGGCGCCTTCTCTTTCTTATCCTCTTGCTGGTAGACCTTTTGGGCGTTCGCAGCGACTTGTACAGGTACGCCTCCCCGAACTCGTTTACTCCCGGCTGTACTGAATCCCATCGGTGCGGGTTCTGGAAGTTTGGGAGCTTGAGGGGGTGGAGGCGCTAACGGCTGGGCTGGTAGTTGAGGCTCAGGCATCGTAGGGGGCGGAGGAATAGCCCCTGCTTGACCTGCTAAACCACCTACAAGGCCCTTTATGGCGTCGAGGTTAGGAATTATCGGAGCTGGTTGTGGAAAGTCGCTCATACTGCCCCCAGTTGTTGTATATAGGCCATAGCCTGCGGATTGGAGGCCGATTGTAGCCGCATTAGTTTCTGAATCTTCTCTTGAGTCGATCCGCCACCGTTGATTATTTGTTGAACTGCCTGATCGACTTGCTTCTGAGTTACACCGGCCTTGCTTGCTACATCACCAAGAGAGCCGCTTATAAGCTGTCGAGCGAGCTGTGCTTGATCGGTTGGTGATTGACCTATTCCGAGGATGCCCCCGCCCATTTCACCGGCTTGGGGCAAGTTCTGTTCAATTGCTCGTTTGGCTTGTAGTGCCTGGGCAATCTGTCCGGCTTGCTCTTTGTTCTGTCCAAGGATCTTCCCTACTATCACAGGGTCAATCTGCCCCCCTGGCATGGCTTGATCTAAAGCACTCCGCGCCCATTGGGTATAGTATGGGTTCGATTCGTCGGCTGGGCCATAGGCTGAGTTGTTCGCACTCCATTTCTGCTGGAGTCTGTTTAACATTACGCCAAGGATATCGTCAGGCTCGGATTGTGCCATTTCTGGGGCTGCGTCCTGTGCTTCACCTGGGGTCAATGATGTTAGGGAAGCTGAACCGGCCCCGAGCTGTCCTGGGATTGTTCCCGGTAGCTTCTCGATTAAATCAGACGCCCGTGGGTCAAACTTCCCGGCCATTTTTTCAAGGAACGGCAACGCTGCCGCTTTACCCCTTGCTAAGAGTCCTGGGGCTGCCTTTGTCAATGCTGCACCACCAAGGGAACCCGCAGCAATCTTTGCCAAGGCTCCCATAGGGTCGTTCTGGAAGTCGCCTTGCGAAGCTCCAACCGCACCACCGAGCGCCATTAAAGGCCCTTGACCTTCTAACAGGTTTTGAATTCCTATCTTTGCTTGAGTAGGGGAACCACCACCGGGTATGCTCACCCCGCGCATTTTCTCCATTAAGGCCGCATCCTTAGCCATTTTGAACACTCGATAGTCCTTCCCGATCTCTTTCAAAGGTCGAGCGGCTACGAGTGTAGACTGCGGGGCTGATTCTATAGCGTCCTCAAAGGCTTCTTTTGCATATTTCAAAGCACTGAGCTTGTCAAAATCAGCGTCCGATATGTTGGGGAATCGAGAATTAAGTTTGTTTATTTCTTGGCTGAGTTTATTCCGTAGGTTCCCGAGTGTCTGAGGTGATCCGCTGAATCCGGCTATGGTCTCTTTGAGATCGTTGAAAACGTCCGCACCTTTACCGCTACTAAGTCCTACGCTTGCTGCCTCATCTATCGCATCGTTCATGCCTTTGAGTACATTCGCTTGAGTTTCTGGAATCTCCAAGGCTCGATTGATTGCCGTGTCGTACTCTTGGCCGATCTGCTTCCCAAACTTTTCTATATCATCATCGCGCCCTGCTTTACTTAGCCAGCCGCGCTCTTTACCTATCCTAATGTAGTCGTCTATCGCTTCGTCGGTTTTGCTCAGAATCCGGTTGTCCATCCGGGTGCCACCGAATGAGCTTTTTTGCATACCACCGCGCAAGGCCCTTGTATTAAGGCCCATAGTTCCCGCCGTGGCTCCCTTGGCATCCTCGACCACTTCTCCAAGCTGCCGACCGATAAAAGACTTCCCGGCTTTGCCTAAAGCACCAAGCCCTGCACCTAAACCGCCGCCGAGGGCAGTACCGAGCAATAGCCCCTCTCCAGCTCCCCCAACGTCGCCGCTTGCTGCTTGTACCGCTGCACGAGGAATCCCTTGCTCTAACGCACCCGCAACGCCTTGAATAGCCTTTTGAGTAATCGGGCTTTTACCTATCGCTTGGGTACCCTTGATTATGTCCGATGCCTTATCTAACCCCGAAGCTACTTTTCCAAGCCCTATGGCCTTAGCCCCGGCTCCGAGTCCCTTAGCAATTGCACCACCGGGAATGAAGAACGATCCCACGCCACCGACTGTTGAGCCAACGTCCCAAGCCCCCTGACGATCTTTTATCCACTGGTCAACCTGTTGATCGCCTTGGATTCTCCGCGCGATAAACTCAGGAAGGCCAAATAAAACTTGGTTAGCTGCCCCGCCAAGTCCGGTTAGGAATTGTTCCCCGCCACTCATTTGAGGCTGTATAGGTTTGGTAGTAGCGACTCGCCGCGCGATGTCCTCTTGTGTTATGTCCATTTTCCTACCTCACTCGAAAGCGGGGATTATGCCAGGGGCAGCCCGCATAGCTGCAAGTTCCCGCTGGAGCGCTCTATCGGCTGCACTTTGACCTGACTGGAACCTTTGCTGCGCTGCCAGTTCTTCCATGCGTCGCTGACCCTCTACGTCCTGCTGGGCTTCATAAAATGCCATTTGTCGAGCGTATTCTTGCTCTGCCTGTTCTGCTTCTCGCTGTGCTTGTAGGTCTCTCTGGGCCTGAGTCTCGTACCGTTGGCCAGCGTACCCGAAGGCCCCGGAGGCTGCAACGTCTGCGATAGCTGCCAAAACTTCCCACCATGCGGCAGGGTCTTTCGTTTTCTTTAGTTGGTTGGTCATATCCTCAAGTTTTTTCTGGGCATCTTTCTTGTCGCCTGTAGATATTTGAGGGGTCATGTCACCACCCGGGGTCTTTTTAGGCGCATTAGCTGGAGGCGCGTAGGTTGTCGGTACTTCTGCTATCCCGCCGGTCTGCTTCACATCGCTCTTGCTTGTAGACGGTAGCCCGCCGCCAAGAGCGACACTTCCTGCCGTGTCACGTCCAGGGATATTGTCACCGGTTGCCCTGGCTTGTACTTGTGATCGGGTTCTATCGTTTTGAACGTTTAGAGTTTGCGCCCATGCTGCACCACCGGGGAGTTTAGATATTTCATTGATCAGCGTTTGTCTCTTTTCTGGGTCTGCTTCGCTGTTCATGCGTTCGACTATTGACTTGATTTTTGGGTCGACGTTCGGGGTGTTGTAGATCGCCCCCATTACACCGGAGAGGGTAGGATTCCGTTCATCATACGCTGCGAACTCTGGCTTTTTCTTTTCGGGCTGTAGCTGTCCTGCCGTTGGTGCTGTTTCCGGTTTAAACCATTCCGGTGCGCTGCCCTTGTCATTGATAAAAGCGGTGAGAGCGTTTCTTTTGTTTATTAAGTCCTGTTTTTTCAACAGAGATTCTCTATCTGTCCCGGTTATACTATTAAACTGCTGATCTAACACTTCCCACTGTCTACGAGCTGCTGACTTTTGATCGTTTGCTGCCATAGGTGCGTTAGCGGTAGGAGCCGAAGCTATAGACCCAGTTGCCGCCGTGCTTCGCGTTAATGGTGCTTGACCTGTCTGCTGTAGTACCTGTTGAGTGGTAGCTGCCGTTGCCTGTTTAGCTTTTTCAGCAGCAGCGAGAGCCTGTTGTACTATATCGCTCATTTTCGGTTCTCCTTGATGTAGCCGTACAAGTCGTCAACCTTCTTCCCAAGCTCGGCAATCAAAGAAGTGTTGCCCATCGTAAGACGTCGAGTGTCCACCATTTTACCTTTAGGCGTGTCTATCACGGCATCACCAAGGGGAGTCTTTTCGATCTCTTGAGCCATTGGGCCGTAATGTTGTTTGTTGGGATCTTCACCAACACCCTTTTTGTACTTGTACCCGTGGGAGCCGATTGACTTTATGACGGACTCTAAAGCGTTTTGTGGTGTGTCTGATTTTATCTTGACATCTTCATCGGAGAATAGAAAGGGAAGCAATCCTGCCAGCCCACTAAGCAAACCGCCCGCAAGCCCCGCCGTTTGGCCTCCCGCTGCACTTGCCGCACCTATGTCTATACCCTTCTCTTGAAGGTATGCGTTGATAGCGTTCTGGTCGAGCCCCGCCTGGGCAAGAATGTTTTGCATATCGAAGGTGAGTTTCTTGAAGTCCTCTTGCCCGATTGATTGAGCGAGTTGAGCACCCCCAGCCGTTGCGCCTTGTGCGCCTTGTAATGCCCCCATAACGTTCATGAAGTTCTGCTGCTGCATCCCTTGCTCACGTTTTAGCGCATCGCCGTACTGTCCACTGAATAGACCGCCCATCTGTTGACTGCCCATGAGAGCAGCTTGAGCCGGTGTGAGTCCCATGGCTCTTGCTTGTGAGCTCGCATTTTGCCCTGCCTGTGCCGAGACTCTTTGAGCTTCTTGGCTTGCGTTTAATTGTGCTTCTTCTCGTTGCTTCTTGATGTACTCAGGATCGCCGTACTTGGCCGCCCAATCTGCGTATGCCTTTCTATAATCGTCGTACTGCTTCCGGTATTCTTGGAGCATATTTTTGATAGATTCGGCATCGTACCCAAGGCCCTTAAGCTTCTCCTTGTACTCGTCCATCTTCTTTTGGAAGTCAGATATTCCAGCATCAGCAGGAGCCACAGGGGTCGAATCAGGAGCAGTCGCTGTCGTAACGGTTGCCGTATCGTTCCCGGTGCCTTCTACGGTCATTGTCCCGCCGTTCACGGTTCCGGTCGGGGTGACGGTCATTGTGCCGCCCCCGGTACTTACCGTTGTACCGCCACCCGTGGGGGTGTAGGGCGCGTTCGGCACGTTGTTGGGGTTGTATGGGTTATGTGTCGCTGTAGTCGTTTGCGTTGTTGAAGGAGCGCTCGTACTGATTACTGACCCGCCACCGGTTGGGGTCGAAGCGCTATTCGGAATGTTGTTCGGGTTATACGGGTTGTAAGCCGAAGTCGTTGGGGTGGAAGTAGTCGAAGGCGCTGCCGTAGTAGTAGAACTCGGAGCAGTTGTCGAAGTTGTCGAGGTCGTATTCGTCGGGTTAGCCAACGGCTGTAAATTGCTCGGCATTCCAGGTATATAAGCCATGTATCGCCTCCTATGTGGCGTTTTGATTGACACTAAGCAGGTTCTCTGGAGGCCCATAATAACCCGTTATACCAAGTATATACACCTCTTTGGCACTTTGTAAACCGATACTTGCGCCATGTGCTACCTGCTGAGTCGGTACATACTCAAGATATACATATCCGTTGTTTTGAGTGTAGGTGTTAGCTGTGAAGGTATAAGTTTCCGTCCCGCTGGAGTCGTAGGTGAACCAATTGTAATTGATTACAAGATTTGTGGTCGTCGGGTCAGTAACTTTGAGCATTAAGACGTATTTCAACACCCTTAGCGCTTGGCCTTCTTCGTAGCCGTAGTAGGGAGATTGATAATTTAGCGTCAAAATAGTTGCTGCACCTGAATACGCAAAATACTGCATTGAGTTTATGCCAATGCCCGTTGGCGTGATAAACAAAGGCGCAAAAGCCCTGTCAATTAGTGCTAAATTGTTTATTGATCCGGGTACGGTAAAGGTATGTATTGTAGCCATGCCACTATTCAGTCTAAGCCAAGGCCCTACGTTGCCGGATAGATAGGCCAACCGCGTCCACACATCGCCGGTATTCTGGTTGTAAATCCCTACTCTATTCCAGGTAGAGTTACCGTATGATCGCGCTGGGGGGGCTTGAATAGCCGTTGTTGCTGATGTGTATACACCTAATAACCCGCTAAGGTTTAGGATAGGCTGGAAGTTTCTGCCACCGTCGAAATATAGCAAGGTGAAATCATACGTGCGATAGAAATAGGCCCCATCCTTGTCTGAGCAAATATACAAAATACCGTCTGCCTGTACCAAATACTCAGGAGTATCGAGCTGGTCATTAGTCGTTGCCAACGAATAGATATTTTTACCATCAAACCCGTACGTGTTCCCTTGGACAACAAAAGGCTGCATTGTGGTCTCTATGAACCCAGACAAAGTATACCCGCAGAATCCATAGGGTGAACCATCGAAGTCGCTTTGTAGTTTTGTCTGGACAGCTACCCCAGTAGGCAGGGTAATTATCCCGAAATCTATCTTGCACCCTACGGGTATCGGTAGATTGTCGTTTTGCACAAAGGCCGGTGTAGGGTTATCCAGGTATAACGTGTCAATGTATTTTAACGTCATGTCAACAGTGGTTGCCGTTGAATACTCGATTCCAGGAACGTACTCTCTGGCTGCCCCAGTCGTGTAGGCTGTGTGGTATGAGTAAATGCTCGGCCAGTATTCCAGCCACTGGGTTCTATTAGGCAAGGCTGTGCTTGTTGTGGCCGTATAAGCTCCAAGGTACACCCCTGTTGAGTATTTATTGCCAGGTTGAATGTTTATAATGTTTGACCCTGTCCCGTTGCTCCATTGCGTTTGGTAAGCCACGCCGCACCGAACAAAGGAACCGTAATTTTCAAACAAGGCTACTTCATTCATATCTAATAGATTGGCTGAAGTTGCGGCAGCAATTTGAAATACATCGTACTCAATTCTTGAGTCAGACCATACTCCGAACCTTGTATTACCGATGAACTGCACAATTTCAAACTGACCATCACCAAGGCTATAGCATACACTAACGCCTTTAGATTCTGTGCTTTCATTGTACCAAAACGAAGGTAGTAGAGTTAAATCAAAAGCCCCGTATTCTGTTATAACCGCGCCAGGGTCTATCGCGCTTGCGCTTGCCGCTATAAAAGCTGCTTTCTTATTAGCTGTCTTTATTTTCAGAAAGAAGGCCAAATCATCGGGATAATTCGGCGGCCTATATTCGATTATGCCAACCGAATCGGGTAAAATAGTTTCCGTTATGCCTGCTCCTGTAGCTTGGGTGTTGACGTTTGCGGTAGCGTGCCCCGTCATGGCTTGGATACTTGCCCCGCCTGCTGTGTCAGTAAAAAGGCTTGTGTAGAACCCCGGCCCGTTGAAAGCGTTGGAACCCTGAGCATACCCGACTTCCGGCACAAAGGCCGTTTCAGTGAGAGCACCGACCGCAGATATGGTTATGTTTGCCCCTACCTGATTGCGCCCTGCTGTGGTTCTTTCCGTCCCAAATAATGATAGCGTAGTGTTTGCGGTGTTCACATACCCGCTTAGCCAAGCTGAGTAAGAAAGCTGCGCCCATGACGCTGCCGTTGTCGGGGTTGTTGTACTCCAGGCGTATTGAGGCCCTGCGGAATTGAATATAGGCGATTGTACGATATACCGCCCACCGTTGGCCCATGCACAAAAATGTGGAGCCGCATCGAATAGCGTAGCGTCCACCGATGAAATCAAGGTGTTCGTAGCCCCATTGTTATAGTAGAGCTTATAAAGCATGGTACCCGCGTTGCTCAAAACGGTTAACAAGAAAGCCCCAGCGACAAACCCGTTGACGCCGTTTGATCTAATCTGACAGGCTGCGATGATCTTTTCTGCGACTGGCCCGGAGTAAGTAACCACCCCGCTGCCTATATTTACCCCATCATTGTTAAGGTAAACAGGCACTACCTCTACTTGATAATGTCCTAACGCCCTTAATACCCTGAATGCCTCACCGCCACTTGCTGCGGTTTTATTCGTGCTGATTATGTCAAGCCCGGTGATATTTTTATAGCGTTCTTTTATCAGATAATCCCATGAACCTCTGGGGTCGTAATTTACGCCATTGAAATCTTGCAGTTTCTCATTCAACCAAGGGGTAGCCTGTAAAGATTCTGACCTTACAAGTATAGTCCGGCCATTAGTCAGACCACCGAGCTTTTTTAGTCCGTTATTCTGGACAGCTTCCCCCGGCTCGTTGACCTTATAGACGGTTCTGTCCCATGTGCCGGTGTTTTGCCCTACTATCGGGTGATCTATGGTGAATCCTTGGTCTTTTGTCTGCATAAACCCCTCAAATATAAGGCGCAAAGCCTTGCGAGAACACGTTTTTGACCGTTTCGGCTCGATTATCGTCCCGGTTTAGCTGTTTTATCATGGTATTGATCAATTCGTTACGTCTTGCTTGCAAAGATTCGTCTGGCTGCCCCTGTTTCCGTCGAATATCCATAGCAATTTGATAGGAAAGTATCTCGGGAACGAGCGTTCCGGGGTAGGTTATGTCAGAATCTGGGGTCGTAGTCAGAGTAACAGGGTTTGGATAGTACCATATTTGATAATCTGAAGGTGCAGACTGGTCGTAAATCCATAGTTCTGTACCTCTAAACCGATACCCAGGACTCATAGCCGACTGACCAAACTGTTCAAGGGTCAATTTATTCACCGTTGACCAGATAGAACCCTGTTGCTGTTGTAAAAGTCGCAACCGGTAGAAGTCAGATGGGAGAGTGTACTTGTAGACGTAGTCCCGTACCGTGTCGGCTGTCATCGCAGACGTGTTCACGGTTACGACAGTTGCATAGAAGTCGTCGTTTTCCCGCGTGAGGATTGAATATAAGTCCTTATAGGATTCGTTTAAGCTGTAGAGCGCGTCTGTAGAGGTAAAGAAAGAAGTGTTCGGGACGTTCGCTATCGATCTCCCGTGGCTTATTATTGCGCTGGCTAACATGAACGGCTCCTATAAAGGCCCTCCGGTGGGGAGGAGTACCACCGGAAGGCGCAGGGTTAGAATACGCAGACACCGTTGTGTGCAGGACGGAGTACTGCGAACTGGGCAAAGAGTTGGAGGTCAACACGTAGACCGGGGCCGGATTGCAAAGCAACGGGGCTTGTGGTGTACATATCGTCCTGAAGGAACACGTACTGAGAGTTCATTTCAGACGCTTGCTGGATGTTGGGGCTTCCGGGTTCGTTACCGAGTGGGAGTTCTTTGAGGATCTCCTGGGCATTGGTAATGGTGAACAATCGGAGGCTTTCGGAATCCAGAACGTAAGCTACGCCCTTGGGACAGTAGGGGTCATCATAAACCGAGCTGATCCAGTTGGTGGAGAAGCTCATGTTAAGCATGGACAAGCCCTGAGTCACCTTGTTTCCACGTGCGCTGCTCACAGAGTCGAAGCTCTGGAAGAAGGTGCGGTTTTTCAAGGCGTCATTGAGAACAACTTGAAAGTCCTCGTCATTGACAACGATCATGTCAGGAACACCACCGCCGCGGCGTACTTGCTTAATCAAGCGAATAAGCGCATCGGTGTAGGACTCGTTACCGGCTGCGTTGCGTTGAACGAATTGACCAGCAAGTCGCTCAGGTGCCACGCTACGATTGACGCCAAAGAAGTTGGTGCCGATGTAGGTAGTCCAGGTAGCACCGCTGCGGTTGGCCACGGAAGGAATCCAATCACCGAGACCTACGGGGGCATTGGGGTTGCCGGAACCGTCGCGCCCGCCTTTGATTATGAGCCAGTCAGTAGCTACAACCGTGTTAACGAATGCAGCCGTAAAGGTGATCCGCACGTTACCGGAGCTTTGAATGGTCTGAATCGAAGAAACGGTCACAGCGTTTGCGCTACGCAAAACACCGTTGGGATTGGTGGCAGCGAAAAGGATCTGGGTACCGGGAGACACAGCCATTGCGGTAGAGGGGTCAACGTCAACGTACAAGTACGCAGAAGTATCGACACCGCCGGTCAAGACTTGTCCAAGTTCAAGGTAGCCACGACGATAGAACGCAGAAGCAAGAACCTTGCGCATATCATCGAGAGCGAGGAAGGCACGGATAGCAAAAACCGATTTAAAGGCGGCCTTGTCCATCTGAGAGGCGAGCCATTCTTCCGGATCGATTACGAAGCTGGAGAACAACCGACCGGGGGTGACTTGCATCGACACGCCGAGGTACGAGTTCGCAGCTTGAGAAATAACCTGAGTATAGTCAGAGGTAACAGCTCCAGAACCATACACAGCCATGGGGAGAGGTACATATTTACCACCTACCCGTTCTTTTTTGATCTTGCCGAGCACCGGCGAATTGCGAAATACCAAAGATTCGATATTTTGCACCCCGTAGTACTCTTTGAGGATTGCAAGGACACTTGCATCACTCGTTACGCCTAAAGCCATTTATTGGCCTCCTGTTATCGTCCGGCCTTGCGGACTGATTTTATTCTCTCAAGCATGGCATCGACGGGGCTAAGTTTCTCGCCTTCCTCTGCTTGCTCGGGAGATTCGACTTCTACTTCGGGGCTACCCTCGGCAGAAACTTCTACTTCGATTGCTGCGGGACGTTGAACGAACTCGCCAAACCGATCCTCTACCATGTTGAAGAAAAAACAAACAGATGCTTAGATCCCATCGCCCTCTATGCCTTGGCTTGAAAGCATATCTACGATGTCCTCGGCAATATCGCGTCCCATAGTCTTGCCGTAAATCTTTTTAAACGGCTCCAGCTTAGGCCCATAGGTTGACCCTATAGATTCCATCAGTCCGGCCCGTTTGTGAGAGCTAACGGCATCGTAGGCCCCTGTAACGAGCTTCATCACTACCTGCTCAAGTTCTTCGACACGCCTTGAAAGCGCATCGTTCTGAGCTGCGAGAAGATCGAGAACGGGAGCGAGGCTTCCGGCTATCTGAGCCTGATCCTGTGCCGCGTCCGGGTGTTCCATCACATCACACCTCCTATCGGTGCCCCCGTTGGGGGTTGTGGTTGCTGCTCGACCTGAGCAGGGGGAGTTGTCCCCATCAATTCCAAATCTGCCCGTACTTTTTCGAGCAGCTTGATTGCATTATTTATGAACTTCCTGTCATCATCGGCGGCCTCAAGTTGGTTGATCTTCTTGATTGCCTCGCGTTCCAACAGGTTGAGGTTTGCGGTCTCGACATAATCAAAATCTCCCTTTTCAACCGCACGTTCGATGATCTTAGAAACATAGTCGTAGGCAGAAGTAGCAAGACTGTAGGCCCCGTTAAGGTCGGGGAGTTGAAGCAAGCTTGCCCCCATATCCTGATCAACGTATCCCATAGTCATTAGTTGCTGTATCTGCTCCAGCTTAGTCGAGGGGTCACGAGATAGAGCAGAAGCTGCACTAAATTGGATTGTAAACTTCTCTTTGGCCTTTTTAACGTCTGACCACTTAACCTTAGCCCGTGTCTTTTCATTGGGTAGTATCTGATCATTCCCCGGCCAAACTTCTACACACCGTCGAGCTACGTCTACCAAAAAGTGCACGTAATTTTGTAGCTGTGTGTTCCATCGTTCTGACTCGATATCCTCAAAGGTCTGGAGAGCAACGCCTGAGTCAAGGCCCGATGGTTTCTTACTCTGTGCCGATAGTTGACTAATCCCGGCCAGTTGGTACGCCTGTTCTATGTACATTTTTAGCAGTTCGATAAACTGGGGGTGAATCGCTGGAGGGGTGAGAACTGTAGGTGCTCCAGAATCCGGCCCGCTGTCTATCGTGTAGACCTTGGCGGCGCCATTCTCTAAGTCAGAACCTTTCAACCCTGATCCGCGAGGCACGAACACAATGTTGAAAATTGCATTGCGTGTAGCAGCATCTAAACGTCTTGTAAGCTCGTCAATCTGTCGCTGTATTGGGTAGAGTAAATCTATGAGGGATACACCAAAGAATCCGCGAACGGGCTTGTCAAGGTAAATGTGAAGCACAGGTTCTTTCATCAGTCCAGACTCGCCCCGGTCGAACTCCAACGGTATCGGGTCGCATATCTGCGTAACACCAAAGAACTCGTACCTAAAGCCTTCTTCCAGGTCGTAGTAAATCGTGTACGTGTCTTTAGAGTACCGATTGAGCTTAAACAAGCTACTAAACCAGCCGCTTTTTTTCTCCAGCTTTTTAAGTAGATCGTCGTTTGTAATTCTATCCTTTAGAGCAATCAAAGGGTATTGCCACCGCTGAATCATGCACCGGCTAACTCTGTCGTGGTACACCTCTCCCGGGTCTGCGTAGTATTCCCATGGGTTGATTTTCTCGATGGTTTTGTAAACCGGGTCGATGTAAAGGTGCCCAACGTCAAAGATCAAGGCATCTCGCATAGCAAGACTCGCCTTGGTGTGCAGTTTGAAATCGTCAAGCATGGCATCAAACCATTCTTGTGCAGCCTTGCAAGCCTTGCGGGTTTCGTAGTCTCCACCATTAGGGGAAAAGAACGGCCGGACAGTAGCTTGAGATATCTTAGACACAACGGTATCAACGGCAGACCTGCACACGTTTAGCTGGGTCTGTACCCCGTCTGTACCCTGGGCAGAAATGACATAGGCTTGAGGTGCAGCATAGGCCGATCTCAAATCTTCCCGCCTTGCCCCGTTATTGTTGTACCGGTTGAGGTTGCGGATATATTTCGAGTCTCTTACCCTACAGTGAGAGCCTAACCACTGAATGTCCGTTGCTATGTCTTGCTCGTCTCTCACCAGAATGCTCCTTGCCGCCCATCATCGTCAGGCTCGGCGTTCATTACAACACCTTGCTTCTCAGACAATACTTGATACACAAGGCGCTCTACAGCTTGACGAAGCTCAGGGTCTTGCATCAATTGTTGTACCCGCTTGTCTTGTCGCTTTGCAAACGCCTTGCGTATCAAATTAAACATAAGCCTTTACCTTCATAACGGGAGTACCGCTATTTACAGTGAGGCGGAAAGCTGTGTATCCCTCAAGGAGAAACGCAGTTGCCGCCGATATGGTACCCGGTGAAGTTGTTTTCGCCCAAACTGCCGTACCAGCATCGACCAAAGCAGGATCATCAGCGGTTACATCCACATCGACGTTGAATGTCCCTGTGATTGTCACCGCCACTTTCCCCGATTCTGGAAGTATAACCGGGGTTGCGGTTCCTGCTCCCCCGGTTTGATAATACTGAAAACGTCCCGCTGACGGGTTCGCCGTATACGACGCCCCAGGCTGAAGCGGGTTAACCGTCATTAGGATTACTGCCATTTATCTTGCCTCTATGAATCCGCCGTAGGCAGAAATTGCATTAGACGCGCTTGATGCACTGAAGGTCGTTCGCACATCAACTGTTAGGTCTGCTTGGGTCAGGTCAACAGTGAACAAAGTAGGGACAGAAGTCACAAAGGTATTGTTATACCGATGTTCTACCCAGCTCAACACGTTGTTAGACCCGCTCAAAGCGAGAATGTCAATCCATCCAGTGACTTGAAGAACACCGTTGCCGGAGATAGTGGTCATTGCCACGGCTCCAGTAGTACCCAACGCCTCAAAGTTGCTTCCATCGTCAACAAGCCCGATAGTAGTAGTGAGGTTAGGTGTGCCGGTATTGGTGATCAAACCGTAGATAAACGTCTTAAGAAGCATACCAGGATAGAACCCACCGATTATACCAGCGTTGTTCCTTAGCCCGATCAACTTCCGAGAGCCGTAGCCCTTGGTCGTGTAGGTCGGCATGATCGAGGTAGCCGCATCGCTTGACGCATACGAGACAGTAGAATCGTATGCCCGATAGATAACGCCTACGGGTGAGTAGCTGATACCGTAAATGGTATCTTGTAAACCCGCTGCGTTGGTTGAAGTCTTGGCCCCGCTAACTAAAGGCATTTTGTTCCTCCCTTAGAACGTGAGTTCAAGAACTGCGAATTGAGTGGTGATCGTGTTGGAAGAACTCGATGCACTCCAAGTGGCTTTCACATCGATGGTGAAGGACTCGGTAGTATCCACGGTTGCAGCAGCAGGAACACCAGTGATCTTGATCGGAGCCGAAGGGGTAGCAGTCTGGTAGACCAAACCACATCGGGCAATGATCGAGCCGGAGGAACCAACAGAACGAACCACAGCGTCGAAGGTGTATTCAAACTCCATCGAACCAGTAATGGTGCTCATGGCAGTTGCGCCGGTAGTGGTCAACGCGGTTACGTTGCCAGCCGAATCGGTGAGGGTGACACGAATGGTAATGTTCGGTGTTGCGGTGTTACCGATCAAACCAACCAAACGACCGCGAAGGGTAGACCCTACGTTGAGGAAGTTTGCGGGCATCGATAGACCACTGAAGCTATACGCTACCTGACCACCGGTCGGGAGAACTACGCCACTAACAGCACTTGCGGGCTTTAGAATGGTAGTCTCAGCGGTCGAGCTTGCGAGAGCATCCGACGCAGCAGCCTGGATATAGAACGCGCCACCAAGGGCAGACGGTACCATTCCAACGCCTTCCGCGTACTTTGTTTTCTGAATCAGTGCATCCGTATTGAACGGCACTACCTGAGCTGTTGAAGGAACTGGCATTTATAGCCTCCTATTCTTGACAAGCAGCCCAGATTTTGACTGCTGCCCTGTATGCTTTTTCATCCACGCTACTTACCAACGGTAAACACGCGGCTATGATCTGAACCTTTTCGATGTAGGTGAATGGTTTGTACCACTCACGATCTTTGTACTCTACATCGTACCACGCAAACACCTCGTTCATATCTGCCAACCCACGAGCTTGAAGCATCTTGCCTTGGAGCAGCCCGATTGCACGTTGACTCTCCGGCAGTTTCTTGAACGCCTCCGCAAGCTCAGGGTCGGACTTCTCAAGCTGTTTAGCCGCCTGACTCCGCATTGACCCTACTTCTGCACGATCTAACTTAAGCACACTCGCCTCCTAAAAATACCGATCTTCTTGGTTGATCTGACTTTGCATATACTTGACTATCTCAGAATCCTCGGGCCGTATATGCTCGTTAAGTTCTTCCGGTTCTGGTCTCCTGTAGACCTCGTTTGAATAATTCATTAGCTGCCGTACCGCGTACAAGATCGCATCCATAAGGTCGGGGTGATACTGGTCGTGATCAATTTCTCTGATAATCTCACCACTCTGCCCCCTTTTCCATACAATCTGATTGCATTCGTCAACAAATGTTGAGCCATGCAGAATCCTTAACTCACCACTGTTTACCCATTCTTGCAAAAAGTCAAGCCCTAATTTTTTGTCTCTCTTTAGAGCCGGCAGAATGTCAAGGTCGAATGTCTGCGCAAGTTCATAAGCCGACTTCTTTCCGCCCCCGCCCGTGTCGGTGTAGATCGGGCATTTAATCGACCTTAGGTTGACGTTAGATCCTATCCACTCGATACCTCGCTTGATCTGTCCGGCAAGATCGGAAACTGTTTGCTTACGCCCCTTGTGCTCATAGAGTAGCCATGCCCCAGGTTCACCGTTACGATACGCAAGTGTCACAAACCCATCCGCATCATCATATCCGAGGTCTAAGCCCCCCACAAGTTGCACGTCATATCCCGGCCCCACCCATTCGGTGAGTTCCTCAAAGGTGTATAGCCGTGGCGGTTTGAACACTAATAGCTCGTCTGTGCTTGAATAGTTCCCATCCAAAAACCGGCTTCGTTCCATACCCCTGAGTGTTTCGAGCTTGGTTAGAATGTAGTCGGCTGGAAGGTTGTCGGCATTATCCTGCGGGTTCATCTGGATGAAGGCGTAGTCTTTGAGGTTTGGGATAGGCTCACGTGTCTTGGGGTTCACCCCTTCGATAAACACCTTATGAGTCCAATGTGCTTTAGTCGTCGGGTTAAGGTCGCAGATAAACCGATTGACGTCCCCAAAGTTTTGAGACAATCGAGTCATCAGTTTTTCAATGGTCGGGTAGTCAACGTCATGCGACTCGTTCACGTAGATGGTTGCGAACTCTTGCCCAAGGATCTTGTCTACACGTTCCTTGTCATCAAGCCCTGCACACTGGATAAGGGAACCGTTCTTGAATAGCACTTCCATGAAGGTCGTGTTAGCAGTCCAATGCTTACCCCGGAGTAGTCCGAGAAGGCTTAGAACTTTTGGGATAGTATCGAGAAATATACTTGATCGAATGTCCACAGCGTACCGTCTGGCTATCAGTTGTTTACTTCCAGGGTACTTGATAGCAATAAACACCATTGCAACGATTGTCCCGAATGTCTTGCCCGATCGAGCACCCCCGTAGGCAAGGATTGCCCTATGCCCTCTGATAAGCTGGACAAGCTGCCCTTGCTTACTCGTCAGTCTTAACATTATCCCAATCCGCAAAGAGTAGGGGGAAGTTGATCGGCTGCCCGTCTGTGGTCACGTCGATTGCCTGAGCAGCTTTACCGTATACTCGGTCAAGTATCTTGTCCGCCACTTCTGCCCGTAGCTTACTTGGTTCCTCGGGGTTGTGCAGTATCTCTAAAAGCACTTGAGCTGCCTTTGGTGTAGCAGCTCGTAAGATTTCTTTTACTTCTTCTGGTATCTTTGGTCTCCCGCTTGGGTTCCCGCTTTGTCCGGGTTTCCACGGATTGAGGTGATCTGTTTTAGGCTGACTGTTTCTTCCTGTGTTTCCACTCACAGATAAAACTATATAGCCGTTATTCTATACTGTCAAGCTATTCACTTGCCTCGACCATTTCCTTAACGTGCTTGGTTATCGCCCGAATCCGCAAAAACTGTATCTTCTCTGCGCAGAAAGGGCAGTAAAGCATACGTTTAAGTGTCGCATCGCCGAAGTATTCTACATTGTGTTGACATTGTACCATTACCAACCCGGTAATGGCGGCCTTGATCCATTCACACATTAGTTTCCCCTGGGTTTACTTGGATGACTTTTATTGACCCCAACAATGGGCTATCTGCAATGACAACATATTTTTCTGCATCATCGTAATAGCCTATCAAAATATCTTTAACGTCTACAATATCACGCCATACTCTGTGCCTCTTCCCATCATCGCCCTTTGGCATCCTGTAGTATCTTGTTTTGACCGCTGCCATTAGCTCTCTCCACAGTAGGGGCAGTAGGTGAATTGAATTGCTGACTCCCCCGGATTGTATACAGCGTTACCCAAGCACTTAGCGATTGACACCCCGCTTAATGAGGTTATAGCCCATTCACACATTAGTTCTCTCCACCGTGTTTTTCGATCTCTTTCTTGATCTGTTCCTCAAGTATCATCGCCATTACTAACTTCAACTTTAAATCTGCAACTCTCGCTTGAGCCGTGACCAAATCTTGTCGAAGCTCTTTCAACTCACTCTTGACTTGTTCCCACATCATCACCCCCCTTTGGCTCCCACCGATGTTTGTATGATCCTGTCGCCTCGTGCTTGTAGACCGTCAAGGTTTCATCCCCGATGGTGAACACCGCGTCTTTTCTCCACCCAGTATCTTTTGGCCCTTCGAAT
>ERZ869907.172-NODE-172-length-30824-cov-6.656440_pt1 | contig 30824 bp, 38 predicted proteins | sample MGYA00579309_ERZ869907 | MGnify/ENA primary metagenome ERZ869907 (study PRJEB32216, sample SAMN09231814) | wastewater metagenome | place: USA: Maryland | collected 2016-07-30 | study: EMG produced TPA metagenomics assembly of the PRJNA472060 data set (Reclaimed... | reverse complement strand
AAGTAGAAGTAGAAGTAGAAGTAAAGATATTGGTGGCACTGCCACCGATGCTTCAAAAGAGGAAACACCGGAGCAATTGGAAAACAAACGGATCGCAAAGCACATACTGGAATACTTCCCAAAGGCAGCAGAGGCAATCCAAGGAATCAGCAAAGAAAGCATCGCAATAGAATTCGGAAAGGTCAACGGCCTACTCAAGACCCGGATAAAACAACTCCGGGAGTCAAAGGTCCAAGACCTAGAAACGGCCATGGAGCAATTGGTGGTTTATTTCCTTTGTAGAAAAAAATGGAAAAAAGACGCCAAGGACAACTGGTACATGGTCCCAACTGAAGCGCCGAACCTTTCAAACATGCTGGCACCAAAGACGTGGAACGAACTCATGCTACTGAAAAGCAAAGACCGGGACTACCGAGCAACGGTGTACGACGCAGCAATAAAACTCCGGGGCATTTACGCAAAGCCGGAACTCGAGGAGCAGGACAAGAAAACAATGGTCGACTTGCGAAGCATGCTGGACTTACTCGCAAACAAATTCACAGCAAAGACATTCTAGGGCTAGTGCGACATTAGGAGATTTGATATAATAAAAACACTATGGACGACAACGAATCAAAAACACTAGACCTCGGAGAAGCAGCCGCACTGCTCGCAACAGGTTTCAACTTGCTCCGCTTGGAGCCAACGAACCGGGAGCGACAGCGTGCCTTTGTTTACGAGGAGGTCCACACGACCACGGGAGCAAAAGCACCCGCAGTCATTCACGACTACCGACGCAAGAAACTGCAGGTGGACGCATACGGCTTCTACCTTTCAGTAAAAGAACTTAAAAGCCGACTCCACGACGAGTTGGAATTAGCAGGAGAGGAATAATAACAAAACACACAACATGGAAAACACAAACACAAAAAAATTCAAGCCGACAATTTGCGAGTGCTGCAAGCAAACAACAGACTACGCACTCAACTTAGACAAGGGGACCGCGCATATTATGATTGCGATCGCCAACGCAGTAAAATTCAAGAACCTAAACAGAGTACACCTCCGCAACGACATGGAGGCGAACGCTAAAGATTTTTCAAACTACAGGGAAATGATAAGCGAGGGACGCATCACTTCCCGCATGATAGACAACATACTCCGGGCCAAGTACCACGGACTGGTGGCACAGGTAGACGGCGGCGGAGCCGGCGAGTACCTGCTGACACCAAAGGGCGCACGCTTCCTCAAAGGCGAACCAATGCCACGAACTGCAGTCGTAGACAAAGCAACTCACAGCAAGAAGTACTACTACGACGAGGACGACAAGGTAACCATTTTTGAATTACTACGCAAAGAGGAAATGTGGGACATCCCGCAATTCACGGTCGAGCATGAACAGCAACAAAATCTTTTTTCATAAAATTTATGCAACGAGAAAACACATTCGGAGATTACGTATTCCCGGACTGGGTACCGGAACACACACAGGAAATAATACGCAACTTCTGGGGACAAATGGGGAGGACATACAAAGACTGGCTCAATGACCCTCAAGTTCAAGGAGTGCGAGAAGTTTGCCATCACGGACCGGGACCAAACGGGTTTGGAATACCAAAAAACGGCGCAACGGTTTATTTTTATATTAAGGACTGGGCAACTTCAAAAGAAAAAGGAGTGGAACTATTCAGAGAAGTAAAAGGTCGATACGTCCACAGGTGGAATAACATGGGTTCACTCATTGACGAAAAGGGAGTGGACCACACAGTCTCCTCCTGCGATCAGTGGGTCCGATTTTACCAACAAAAAGAATCACTATTCTAGTATGAAAAAATCATTCCACTTGTGCGTTGAAATAGACGTAGCACTTGCAAAACTAGCAAAAGGAGAAAACATTTTCACTGGGACTCCACTCGAGGCATTCCACGACCTCATGGACGCAAAAAATCAAGGTAAAAAATTCTATACAGGCTGCGACAATATGAACGCAGAGGGTCGCTGCGATGGACACGTAGTAGAAGCTGGACAAACAACATAAAAAAATGAAGTACCTAACAGAACAACAAAAAAGAAAAATTGCAGACCAGCTCAACCCTCCCGGAAGCAATAACAAGGAATGCAACTTCTTCAAAATAATAGAGGAGCTGCCGGAGGGATACAGAGTGGAAGTAGGATACTGGATCCAGTACATTGGCTGCCGACCTAAGTACGAAAAAACAATAATTTTTCTAAAAAAATAAGTATGAAACTATCAAACATTAACCCATTCAAAAAGAAACCCGAACCAAATCGCGCACAACGTCGGCAAGCCGAAGCAAACTCCCGCAGACCATGGCACTACGGGATACCGGGCTACAGGCTGGCACGAATGACCGACAAAGAAATCAAACGCCTCAAGGAAAAGCATGCTCAAAATTAAATTCACAATTGACGGCAACCAAGAGGACCCGAACGGAAATCCGCTCGGGTACAAGCGAACCCTCAACCATTCGTGGAGAGCGGACAGCACACGGTACATGAACTGGGAAGCATACGTGCGAAACCAGTACCAGCGGACAGCGACAACAGTGGGCAACATTCCGATGAGTTTCTATGGCTTCCCGATCCGACTCGCAGAGAACGACAAGCCATACCTGAACTTCAAGAAACCACCGAAGCCGATCGCACTTGGCAAGAAATTCAAGATACGCATGGACTTAATGATTTATTTCAAAGACGACGTGCGGTCCGACCCGGACAACGTCTTCAAAGGAATCGCCGACGCATTGTTTGAGAATGACAAATACGTCGCAGGGTCCTTTGACTACGAATTCGCAGAAAAGGGTCGAGTCGAAGCATTACTAACAATAACCGAAACAAAAAAATGACATTAAAAAAATTCTTTAGTTGGGTCGCAATAGCATGGGGAGCGCTGGCCATACTCGGTATTTTTTACGGACTATGGCACACGCTTGATGGAATCCTGCAGTTGGTCGCCGCAATGTTCCTATTTATTCTAACGAAGCCAAAAAATTAACATGGCAGGAAACGAGAAAAAAGATAGGGACGGTCCGGGACCAAAGACAGAGGGAGCAATCCCCTCGCAGATACAACCGGAGAGCGACAAAGTATTCTGCCCGAAGTGCGGAGCGACGCTCGACAATTTATTCCTCAAGACGTACTACCACCACTTAGTCGTCACAATAGTAGCAGCCTGCCCCCTTTGCCACACGGCCATCGGAGCAGCGGTTAAATAAAAAAAGTGGTAGAATAAAATTATTATTTCCTAACAAGTAACAAAACAAATTTATGGATACAACATTGCAAAAAGAATTCGGTGCGGAATTAGCAAAGGACCTACGAGAGCAGGCCTTCAGACAATTCGCAAACGCAGCATTTGACATGACAAAAATTGCTGACATTAAAAAACTGCAGGACGCTAAACTTGCAGAGATAAACGACGCCGGAGGCACACGTGAAAAGCGCGACGCTTTGAACGAAAAGGTGGAGGGAATCAGAACCACACTCAAAGCAAAGCAGGAGGAACGCAATGCGGTCCCACACGGCGACGTACCTGAAAACATTGAGAAGCGAAAAGCCCTCAAAATTGAGATAGAGCAACTCAAGACTGAACTCACTGAAGCGTCAAAGGAGCGCGACGGCCAAGAACTTCTCATGCAGAAAGCAGAGGAATTCATACTCAGTTGCGACGAGGCAATCCAGCAAGTGGAATCAGCCGTACAAACTGCAAACCAAAAAGGTGGCCAGCACCTAGACCGTGCGAAGTTCGTAGAAAATTACGTGTGGAGTGGAGAAGAACTAAAGGTCGAGGAAGCAAAAACAGAGGAGCCAGCACCTCAAGAAACTGCAGGCTAATTCTATGCACACAACTAGCGGGTACATAAACATCGGGAAACTGAAGCGAGCGGACTACAATCCCCGCCTCATGCCCGACTCAGAGATGGCCTCCCTCATGGAGAGCATCAAACAATTCGGCTTTGTGGAACCGGTGGTCGTCAACACGGAACCTACACGTGACGGCGTACTCGTTGGAGGGCATCAGAGAACCACAGCGACGGAGCGATTACTTGCAAAAGGAATCGTCCCGTCGGGCATCATAGAGGACAAAGACGGTGGCTGGAAAATACCGGCCACGTTTGTCGTTCTCACACTAGAACAGGAAAAGGCACTCAACCTCGGACTCAACAAGATCCGTGGACGCTGGGACGACGAGAAACTCGGGGCAATGATAGTGGAACTCAAAGACAGCCCAGTCATTCCCGCAACCGGCTTCAGAGAGGACGAGGTCAGCCGAATCCTTGACGGAATCTTCCCGGAGGACGACGAACCCGAGGACGGAGAGGAGGGCGACGGAGAACCGGAAAAACCACGCTCACAATTCGGCGAGGTGTACGAACTCGGACCACACCGCCTCATTTGCGGGGACTCAACGGATCCAGCAACGTACGAAAAACTATTCGGAAAAGAGCAGGCCGACATGGTATTCACAGACCCACCATACAACGTGGCATACAAGAGCCGGGGCGGGGACCTAAAGGACCAAGGCAAGCAGAGCATCAAGAACGACGACATGAGCGACGAGGACTTCCGAAAGTTTATTGACGGTGCCTTTTACTCAATGCTCCTACGTGCAAAGACAGGTGCGAGTTTTTACATTTGCTCGGGCTGGTCTTCATACCCGCAATTCTTGGAGAGCATGCTCAAAAACGGCTTCCAACACTCGGGCGTTATTATATGGGTCAAGAACGTGGCAGCGATGGGCTGGAACGACTACAAGTACAAACACGAGTGGATAGCGAAAGCAAAGAAGCCGGACGCAAAAACTGCAGAGGCGATTATTTACGGATGGAAGCAAGGCACTCACACATTCTATGGCGAGGGCGAATTTGACGTATGGGAAATGCCACGCAAGAGCGTGCAGAGATACCTACACCCAACCGAGAAACCCGACTGGCTGGCAATGCGTGCGATACGCAACTCAACCAAGCGCGACGACATAGTGCTGGACCCATTCGGAGGTAGTGGAAGTACAATGGCGGCTGCCGATAAGGTGGGACGCCGAGCATTTATGATTGAACTGGACCCAAAGTTCTGCGACACAATCCGGGACCGCTGGGAAAGGTTAGAGAAGTCGAGATTAAAAGTAAGTGACGAAGCCCAAAAAAATGATACAAAAAAATCTTAAAACAGCGGAGTGCGTAACACCAAAGCACCCGGACAAAATGTGCGACAGAATCAGCGACGCCGTGCTTGACTACATGCTAGAGCGGGACCCAAACGCTCGGGTGGCAATTGAAACAATGGGAGGCCACGGCCGAGTTTTTATAGTTGGAGAACTTACAGCCAACAACATACCGGGCGACGCAGAACTAGAAGCAGTCCTGCAGGCGATCGTAGAGAGAGTAACCGGCGACCACAACATAGACCTAGACTGGACCATAGTGCGACAGTCCCCGGAGATTGCAAACGGAGTGGACAAAGGCGGAGCAGGCGACCAAGGAATTATGCGAGGGTACGCAACAAGCGAAACACCAAGCATGATGCCACTTGAATACCACCTCGCTCGGTCCCTTTGCCGTTTCATTTTTGCAAACCACCCATACGACGGAAAAACACAGGTAACACTGAACGACGGAAAGGTGGAAACAATCGTGGCAAGTTTCCAAAACGTGGAGCATGACGTGCTGAAGCAACAAGTCCTCACATTCCTAGAGTTATACAACCTCACAGACGAAAGCATAGTCATTCACTGCAACCCTGCAGGCGACTGGTCGCAGGGAGGATTTGAGGCAGACACAGGACTCACAGGCCGAAAACTTATGGTGGACAACTACGGCCCACAGGTTCCGATCGGAGGCGGTGCTTTCTCAGGAAAGGACGCAACCAAGGTGGACCGGTCCGCAGCATACATGGCACGCCACATAGCCGTGAACTACCTCATAGAACACAAAGCCAAAGAGGTAAGCGTGGAACTAGCATACGCAATCGGAGTAGCAGAGCCGGTACAGGCCACAGTTACGATAGATGGCGTAAAACAGCCCGTAGAGGGCTACAACCTCACTCCTGCGGGAATTATTGAGTACCTAGGCCTAAAGACGCCCCAGTACGAAGCCACGGCTTGCTGGGGGCATTTCGGGAACGGGTATGCATGGGACGAATTGGCCCGCTAGGACCTGACAGCAAATGACAACAAATGACAGTCAGCGGTAAACCAAGGGAAACCAAAGAAAACCCTTGTGTTTACTCGTTATAAGCACAAAACACACAGCAGAATAGATACACATAGATACACAATGAAAATACGCAACGAAGTAGAAAGTAGAATAAGGCGAATCATTCGGGACTCAGTTGTGCTGGAGCCGCTTATTTCGTTGCGTCAGTTGCAGGACATACTAGACCGCAGAGGTTTCAAGATTGCCTCACTGCACTACATTGCAAAACTAAAAGACAAGGTCCATAAAGAATCACTCACGGAAATAGACCGGGCAAAAATTGCACCACGCATAAGCGAAACACGGGAACGCTACCGCCTTATTTTCAATCAACTCAACAAGATAGCATTCTGGTCCCCCGACCCAACCAACCCACAGATGCCGCCAAGTTACAAAGACCAAATCGCAGCACTGCGCGCACTGGGACAAATGGACCTCGCCCTCCTCAATTCTGAAATGGACGCTGGCATTTTCACTCGCCACATTGGAACGATAGAGGAGCAACGACGCTTCGTGCCACTACCACCCGAGCAGGTGGACCTAATTATGGGAGCATTCAGAGCGTGGGGCATTGGACCCACAGCACTCAACACCACCCGCAAAGTCGAAGCAAAGGTGGTAAAAGTTTATAACATCAAACCAGCGCATGGAGCAGACCAAACAAAACGAGATACCGCAGGACCTAAGTTGGTGGGATAGCCAATCGTTCCTGCACGACCACAACTGGCGTAAAGAGTACCGAAAAACCCTCAAGGGTTTCTGTTTGATTTACCTGCCCCACTACCTACAACTTGCACCGGCCGAGTTCCACCCCGGACTCGTTGACACACTACAGGACCAAGCCGAACGCTTCCTCGCAATAGAGGGGTTTCGTGGATCCGCAAAGAGTACATTCGGGTCCCTTGCCCTGCCGTTGTTTGCAGCACTAGAGCAACCCGAACACTACCCGTTTATTATTCCTTGTGCCGACACCAGCACGCAGTCAGCATTGAACGTCGCAAACATAAAGCAGGAACTAGAACACAACGAACTCATACGTCAAGACTACGGCAAGATAGAACTCGGCAAAGTAAACGAGCCGGTCCCCGAGCCAACGCTTGAGAGCGAGGAGGAGTGGCAAGCAAAGAACATGCTCCTGTCAAACGGGGTCCGCATACTCGCCCGCTCACGTGGGCAAAAGGTCCGTGGACTTAGACACCGACAGCACCGTCCGAAACTCATAGTGGTAGACGACCCCGAGGACCTAGAATGGGTACGCACCAAAGAGAACCGGGACAAGACAGAGAAGTGGCTCACGGGCGAAGTTATACCGGCACTGGACGAAGTGGACGGTCGCCTTGTCGTTATTGGAAACCGACTCAACAACGACGCATTGATGGCCCGCTTGAAAAAGAATAAAGCGTTTAAATACATGGCATTCCCGCTGGTCAAAGACAACGGCCACATAACATGGAAAGCGAAGTACCCGGACCAAAAGGCACTGGACCGACAGCGGGACCTCGTGGGAGTGAACGCCTACATGCGCGAGTACCTGCTCAAAGTGATACCCGACGAGGGAGCGGTTATTAAACCCGAGTGGATCCAATACTACGACAACGAACCGGATACCAAGAAAGGCGAGGGCGTGGAGGGACTCACCGGGACAGGTGTGGACCTTGCCATTTCAAAAAAGGAAACGGCAGACTACACGGCAATGGTTACCGGTAAGGCATACACCGTAAGCGGACAGCCCCGCATTTTCGTGAAGCCAAACCCAATCAACGAACGCCTCGGCTTCCACGAAACGATAGCAACGGCCAAGGCGGTAACGATCGCAAACGCTTTCAGTTTACTGTTTGTGGAGTCGGTCCAATACCAGCAGGCAGCGATTGAGGAAATGGAGCGCAACATGCTCCCAGTCCAAGGCGTGAAGCCAACAACCGACAAGCGAGCAAGACTGCAGAGCATAGCACCATACGTGCAGAACGGGACCGTACGCTTTGCACGCAAAGGGTGCGAGGACCTTATTATTCAAATACTAGGCTTCGGAGTAGAGGAGCATGACGACCTTGTGGACGCCTTTGTTTACATGGTCCTCGGCTTGATACAACAGGGCCTAGAGAATGCGGAGGTGGTCGACCTCTTCGCAGTAACAACAACCGACGAGGACGACGACTAACATGCCACCACTACCAAACCTTGAATGGCAAAAATTGATGCGCCAAATTGCCAAGATAGCCGGGAAACTTCAACACGGCGAAATAGTAATAAAAATACAAGAGGGCAAGCCGGTCATTACCGACTACACCGTGAAGCGCAAAATCACGGACCCTGAAGCGGACGATTTTATTGTGAAAGACTTGGACGACTGACCAACTCCTAACGTTATCCACAGCGGAGTGCTTGACTTTCTATTGTGCAACTTTTTGAAAGGGTGTAGAATTGAAATGTGGAAGCACAGTCCCGCTCAGTACATTTTTTTATTACAAACAACTTTAGTCTGAGCGGAGATACCGCAGGACCTACTCAGCTGAATCAGGGCAGCATTTGAGTGGGTCCTTTTTCGTAAAAAAACATTATGCAAAAAAATACCATTGTAGATAAAATACTAGGAGCAGTCGGACTCGCAAGAGCCGTCAACCTACCGCTTGCAAGCGGAGTGAATGGGTCCGACCCGTTCGCTATTTTTTCAGGCAGTGCAAAGAGAGTGAGTGTAGAAGCAGCCATGGGTGCAAACAGTGGCTGGGTTTATGCGTGTACTCGTGCCATTGCGGAGGAAGTAGCAAAAATACAATTCCGACTTTTCAAGACAGGACCAAACGGCGACGAGGAGATTTTTGATCACGAACTCCTAGACCTACTAGACAGCGTGAACCAACACCAGACACGCTTTGAACTTTTATACAACACAGCATCACACCTAGAACTTGCCGGCAATTCATACTGGCTCATGTTCGGTGCAAACGGCGAACCGGTAAAGAATGAAACCGAGAAGCCGTCCTCAATTTTCGCAATCAGTCCAAAGTACATGAAGCCAATAAAGGCACCATTGCCTGAATTCATAAAGGGCTACAGTTACCGAGTGGACGTAGAAACAAAAGAATTCAAGCCACACCAAGTCCTCCACCTTAAATACCCGGACCCAAACGACCCATACGAGGGACTAGGAACGGTCCAAGCAATCGCAGAATGGATTGACGTGGACAACAGCGCAACCGACTTCAACAGTGCATACTTCAAGAACGGTGCGAAACTAGGAGGCACAATTAAAACCAAGCGCAAAATGAGCGTGGACCAACAGAAAATCCTCAAGAAATCATTTGAGGGCTTATACAAAGGGGCCAACAACGCTCACAAAGTCGCAATTCTTCCCGAGGACATGGAGTACACAGAAATGGGTACCACACCGCGCGACATGGAATTCGCAAACTTGCAAACAGTCAGCCGAGATAAAATCCTCGCTGGCTTTCGTGTTTCAAAAACAATACTCGGTACAAGCGAGAGCGAAACAAACCGTGCCACTGCAGAAACTGCAGACTACGTATTCAGTGAGAGAACCATCAAACCTAAAATGGAAATGCTGGTCCAAATGCTCAACGAGTTTCTTGTGCCACGTTTCGGCGACAACCTATACCTAGACTTCCACAGCCCAACACCTGAGGACATAGTAACCAAGATTGCACAGGTAAGTGCAGCACTTCCGGGACAAGCAAGCATGAGCATAAACGAGGTCCGTGAAATCTTCTTCGGACTCGGACCAATTGAGGGAGGCGACGCAGTGCTTGGAAACTTCTCACTCGTTCCGATCGGCGAACCAAAGACGACAAAGAGCGTGAACATAGAGCGAGCAAAAGGAGTCCGAGAGAAAGGATCCCGCAAGCCTTCAGTTACCAAATTTGCAAAGGCAGCAAAGACACGCAAGAGCATAGCCGACGACATTGCTGAAGCGGTCCTCAAGACTGTAGAAATTGACAGCAAGAAACTTCAGGAGATACGAGCAAAGGCATTGACCGACGCATCCTCACTCACAACAATGAGCGATGCCGACTTTGAAATGGTGTACAAAGCATTCTTCACTAGAGTTACACCATATGAAAAATTAATGCTGGAGAACGTCCGAAAGTTCAACAAGCAACAGAGCGAAGTAGTTGCAGAGAACCTAGCAAAGAAATGGCCACAGAAAGGATTTGCACCGGGAACCAAGAGCGAAGCAACTGACCTCGTGGACGAATTGCTCGGAGGTAAAGACTGGCCACAGGTGCTGATACAACTCGCAGACCCAGCACTCTCGGACCTTTACGAAAAAGAGGGACAAGAAGCGGCCGCCCTTATAGGTTCGTCGTTCGCAATGACTGACGAAGTACGAGCAGCACTCAAGCGAGCAATAAAATTAATGAGTGATAGTTATACGGCAACAACCCTCACACTCCTCGAGGACACGATCGGAAAAGGACTCAAGGACGGAATCGGACTTGACGAGATGGCACAGAACATTCAAAACATTTATGAATTCAGTGACACCGTACGGGCCGAACAGGTCGCGCGGACCGAGGTGTTCCGAGTCGCAAATGAGAGTACGAGAGTGGCGTGGAAGCAATCGGGAGTGGTTACCTCAATCAAGTGGTACACCGCAGCCGACGAGAGAGTCTGCCCATTCTGCGAACCAATGAATGGCAAGGTAGTAAGCATTGACGACACCTTCTTCAACAAAGGAGATACCGTCAACGGAAGCGACGGACAGACAATGGACATAACCTATGACCACGTCGCCAACCCACCGCTTCACGTTTCCTGCCGGTGCTACACTAGACCAGACAAGGTCACATTGCAGCCATAACACAAAACACCATTAATAATAAATAACAAACATAGATTAATTATATGAAAAATGAAGCACTCAAAAAAATGAATACAGAGGTCCGAGAAGCCATTGAAAAGGCCCTCGGTTCTTCTGGTATTCAAGACACGATCGCCGCAACTCGTGCAGCAACAGCAGAGGACAGCGGAACGTTTGAGGTCATAATTTCCACCGATGCAGTAGACCGACAAGGAGAGAGCATCAAGCAGGATGGATGGGACCTTAGTTTTTACAAAATGAACCCAGTGGTCCTATGGGCGCACGACTACTACAGCATGCCAATTGGAGTGTGCGACAGCATCGGCGTAGAGAACGGCAAACTCGTAGCAAAGGGACGCTTTGCACCTGCTGAAGCCAACCCATTCGCACAACAGGTCCGCGCGTTATACGACGCAGGAATGATGCGTACAACTTCAGTCGGCTTCATTGCCAAGGAAGTAGACGGCGAAACAATCACTAAAGCGGAACTCCTAGAGTTCTCATTCGTACCAGTACCAGCAAACCCTATGGCATTGTCACTCCGCCAAATGAAAGAACTCGGCATAGACCGTGAGGCGTTGTCGTTCAAGGGAATTTCAATCAAAGAAAAAGCAGAGGGCGACACTTGCACACTCGCCGACGGGACAGAGGGAATCATTGACGCAGAGGGCGTGTGCGTAGCAATTGAGGGACCGGACACAGCAAAGGCAGACCCAATGCCGGGAGATACCTGCACATTGGAGGACGGCACTGAGGGAGTTATTGACGAGGGTGGAACTTGCGTAGTCAAACCAACCGAAGCAAAAGCAGATCCGAAGCCGGGCGACGTTTGCTTGCTAGACGACGGAACCGACGGAGTTATTGACGACGCAGGAAAGTGCGTGCCAATGCCTCAGAACACCGACGACGAAATGAAGTCAAAGGGTGCGGTCCAAGACGAACTAGACGCAGAGGAAGCATACGAAGCGAAGTGGGACCAATTGGACCCAATATGCGAAGCACTAAATGCTTTCTTTGACGTTTACCTAGACGAGGAAACAACACCGGACCAGTTCGCAACGCTCGTGAATGAACTTGCGACAATCCTGCAGGGAATCGCAAACGGCAACACCGGCGAACCAGCAGAGGGTCCCGATGGAAGCACGACGGAGGCGTCGTTAAACACCGGCACCATTAAGTCCCTACTCGGGAAAGCAAAGAGCGTAATTTCACGCATACGAGTAGAAAAGGCCATGGGAATGGAAATCGCCACCAACGCTGGAAACAGCAAAACCGGTGCCTCACGGGGTACTGGGCAGGAGGAAGCAGACGGTGGTCTGCCTGCAAAACAAAGGTCGAATGACGTAGGATCGGACGCGCTCACTGCACTCAAAAAGTACAATGAGGAACGCGCGGTCTTGCGGGAAATAGCAACAATAGTGGGGGATGCACTCGGCAAAATTAATGCCAAGGGCAAAACTCGCTAAACAATACTATGGAACAAAAAGCACTCGAAGCAATCAAGTCGCAAATTGTAACTGCAGTAGACGAGGTGATGGAAAAGCGCCTCGGCGAATCAGTTACACCAATGGTAGCGACCGAAGTACGACGCCTTGTGGACGAACTCCGTAAGGAAAAAACACTTTTTGGCTCAGACCGTACAGGTTTGAATGATGAGCAAAAAAACCTTTTTGTAGATACCGTGAAAGCCGCAGCAGGCTTCAAGGTAAAAGCAAACGAGGCGCTCATTACTGAACAGGATAACCGTGGAGGTTTCCTAGTCGCTAAAGAAGTGGAGTCTGCAATCGTACGTATTGCTGCATCAGTTGGTCTCGTTCTTGCGCAAGCACAGAACTGGCCAATGGGAACGGATGAAAAAGCCATTCCTAACTACACAGGAGCCTTCCTTGAGGGGGAATTCCTTGGAGTCGACGCAGCCGGTTCAGCAACCGCTTTGACATTCGGAGAGGCAAACCTTATCGCCAAGAAATGGCAGCTCGCATTCGTAGTCGGAAACGACCTCCTTGCAGACGCTTCACCACAACTTGCTGATTGGCTTCTTGCCCTCGCCGGAGAATCATTGGCGAACATGACTGACAAGCAGGGTCTCGCAGGTGCAGGTACACCATTCGTGGGCGTACTTAACCACCCAAGTGCTACTGTATTTACAATGCCAACAGGGGAAACCACGTTCGCATCGTTCTCAGTAGTTACTGACGCTTCCGACGTAGTTGCAAACCTTGACGAATCAATGCTCGACGGCGCTGCATTTTATATGCACCGCACAGTATGGGCAAAACTCCGCTCACAAAAGGATAGTGCTAACGCATTTATTCTTCCACAAGCCGGAGCAGTTTCAAACGGGGTTCTTGCAAATTACAGTCAGACAGTAGGCGGACCTAAGCCAGTGGGTGAAATGCTGGGTTACCCAGTCTTCACTACACGTCACCTTCCTGCAAACAGCGCTACAGCAATTTCAACGAAGTACATAATCTTCGGAAATCTGAAAGCACTTGCATTCGGTGAGCGCTCAGGCATGACTGTCTCACAGTTTGAGTCAGGCTCATTCGGTGGTAAGGAAATCGGTCTCGCTGACCAACGCGCCCTTGTTTACAAGAAGCGCCTTGCGTTAGTCGTGGCCCTTCCTGCGGCATTCGTTGTAGTAAAAACTGCAGCATCCTAGTCCCTAGACTAGGCGAGTAAAAAATAGGGCGGTCCCTTTCCTCGGACCAAACGACGACATACTCAAAGCGACCTCTTGGCGCAGCAATGCGAGGTAAAGTGAGGGACAAACCAAGCAAAACCCTTTATTACAAACCTAACCTTCAACTTTATATGGAATCAGAAAAATCATACAAAGTCCTCAAAGCAATCAGTTTCCGAAGCGACAGAATCGAAGCCGGTTCAGTCATTCACGCAACTGACGCAGAGGCGGAAAACATCGGCATCGGAGAATACCTCCAGCCTGTCGAGGCTCCGGTAGAGGATCAGGGTACCGACACTAACACAGGCGACAGCAATGACGCAGGTGCAGGAGCTGGAGGTAACGACGCAGGCGACGGTAGCAATACTGAAGCAGGTGCCGGCTCAGATACCACAGGAGCAACCGAAGTAGGTAGTGGGAGTGGCGACGACGCAAAGACTATCAAGCACGTAGTCACACAAGAGGACCTAGATGCAAATCCAGACCTCGTGACTAACGGCGTGAACGTTGGCGACGAAATCGACATCCCTGCACCAGCAACGGATGGCGACGCAGGTCAAACTGCGTAGGGGAAATTATTAATTTTACTGCAGCAAGACCCCAGCTGGCACTCTCATTTGATAGGCCGTCCGGCCCATTCAAAAGTCGGTGAGCAAGGCAGGTCCGACCGGGCCTCAGTAAAGAGTAAGCAAACAAAATTATGCGTTCAGTATATGATGCAATTTTGAGTCTAGTAGGTATTGCTCCGATCGCAGCATCGTCTGCACAAACATCGTCAGCAATTGACACACTTGGCTACAACTCAGCGACTTTCGTCGTTTCTAACGGTGCAGCAACAGGTACGCCTTCAAGTTACACCGTAGACGCAAAGGTCCAAGAGTGTGCAACCTCAGGCGGTTCATACACCGACGTGAGTGGTGCAACGATTACCCAAATCACTGCCGATGGCGGTACAAAGGTAATTCGTGTAGAGGGACTCGGCACAAGCCGTCAGCGTTACCTTAAGATTGTTGTAACTCCAGCATTGACTGGTGGTACAAGTCCAAAGGCACTGATTGGTGCAACCGTGAACCTTGGCCGTGCATACAACGAGCCAGTGGGTAACACCAACTAGGCTAAAGTACCAGCCACTCCCCCCGTGTACGCACGGAGGGAGAATCGGGTACTTTAACAAACACCCGGGAAAAATTTATGGCAGACACAATTTATACATACGCACTTAGTACAGTGGCCCGACTCAAAGCGAGAATGGGCATAACAGAAACAGGGTTTGATACCGTGTTCATTTCGTATTTGAATGCCGCAACAGACTTCATAGAAAATTATTGCGACCGCCACTTCGCAGAAAAAACGTACACCAACGAGGTGTACTCAATCCCGGACGCAGGCAAGAACCACCTCATACTGAAGCAAGCACCGGTGTCTTCAGTAACAAGTTTTCAATACCGAACGGGCATGCTCAATGCCCCCAACTACACAGACTTCCTCGCTTCAGACTGGGCAATAAGCGAGGATGGAAAAGCCGGAATCATTGAGTACGGCGGATCCATTCCACAGGGTCCCAATTCGGTCCGTGTGAGTTACGTCGCTGGGTACAAAATAGACTTCACACACTACGGCGACAACACACTTCACACATTGCCGGCCGACCTCACAGAATTGTGTGAGCGGTTAGCAATTAAACGCTTCAAGCGTCGAGAAGCGGAGGGGAAGTCAAACGAGAGTTTCAATGGTGCCTCAATAGCGTGGGCCGACTTGCTCGACGAGAGCGACAAGGACATTCTAGACGGGTACTGTAGGGACCAATTCATTTAATTTATGGCCGGAGATTTCAAAATTGAGGTACAAGGACTGCCTGGCTTGATGCGAGCATTCAAGTCATACCCGAAAATCGCCGGACCAGTGCTGCAAAAAGCATTCGTCGGTACACAGGCAATCCTTGCAAAGCACACCCTCAAAAACAACCCGGTGCCGTGGGTTACAGGAAACCTCCTCCAGTCGTTCCGCTTCAAGGTAGGACAACTAGAGAGCCGATGGTTTCCAACAGCCAACTACGCACCATTCGTGGAATTCGGCCGAGGGTTCGTGTACCCGAAAGGTAAGGCGCTCAAGTTTTCAGTCGGTGGAGGTGGCAAATACGTTACTTCAAAAACATCCGGCAAGAAATACTACAAGAGCGGACAGAGCAATACCATTTTTGCAAAGTACGCACGGCCAAGTAAGCCTAACCCATTCATGCAGGCAATCGCTGACAACTCGGTCCCAGACGTTACAAGAATGTTCCTCGAGGCCGAGAAAATTATCAACGACGAAATCGCCAAGCAAACAAACATAAGATAAAAAGACTATGAGTACACAAATAGGCACAATTAAATCCAAAATCAAACTACACCTCGACGCTTTGAAAACGGCGAGTGTTCTAGGTTCCGTGATTGAGGACGACTTCAAAACAGATCCGATCGGTGGACTCGGCAAGAACGTGTCGGCATGGCCCGCAGCAATTCTCGGAGCGCCAAGCATAGACAGTCAGTACGAAACCAACCGGGACAACCTCCGCACGTACAACTTTGAGGTGCTATTCATTCTCAAAGGAGAAAACATAAGCGGGGTGTCCGTGGTCGAGGACTTGATGGAAACCGTGCTGAATGAATTTGACAACGACCCAACACTGGGAGGAGTAGCGAACGGAGCGGTAGAACCGACCGCAAGCACACCCTCGCCGGTCACGGGTCCCGACGGTACATTCATAGTGTTTACTGTTACAATTAAAGCGAGAGCGCTGGTCACGCTAACGTTCTAACCATTAGGAATAATTTATGCCAAACGAAAAAGAAAAAACAAAAGAGCCGTACTTCTTCGCAGGCGGGATGGAGTACAAGCCAGTAGAAATCCTAGCAACGAGCCGGGAGGACGCTGAAGCACAATGGCTCAAGATACGCCAACCGGTGGCAGAACCGGAAACACAGAAAACCACACCAAACACAAACACAGAAAAATAAGTCGCAATTAATAATAACTAATTAAAAAAAACATTTATGAGCAAAGCAATCGGTAGACTATTACAATTCGGAATCGCAAAAGAAACCTCACGTGGCACACCAAACGCCGCTGCGGACTTTTATATTCCATTCGCTGAGTTGGACCTCAACGAAAAAATCAACCTCGTGAACGACGAGCAATCACGTGGAATTATTGAGGAATCGGTCAGTGCTTCAGTAGTGAAGCAATGGGCCGAGGGACAGTGGAAAGCCCCAATCGGCGACAAGCACTTCCCGCTCGTTCTTTACAGCATACTGGGTTCAAAGGCCGTAACAGGTCCAACCGACTCAGCATACACACACACAATCACGGTCGGACAATCAGCACAGCACCCAGCGTTGTCGCTTTTCATTGACGACCCAGCAGCAGGTCAGGACTACAAGCACGGAAACGGCATGCTTTCACAGGTCCAAATCGACTACCAAATCGGACAGTTCCTCACTTACACTGCCCAATTCAAGGCAAAGAAAGGAGCAACTGCAACCCTTACACCAGCGGCAACTTCAGAAAACCGCTTCCTGCCACAGCACCTAACATTCAAACTTGCTTCAACATACGCAGGTCTCGGTGCTGCAAGTCCAATAGTGATAAAGTCGCTTCAATTAACAATCACTCAAAACCTTGAGGACGACGACGTTCTCGGATCCGTAACACCGGCAGACTTCCTAAACAAGCAGTTCACAATTGAGGGAACTGTGGAAGCCCTATGGCAAAACGAGTCAGACTTCAAAACTGCCTTCCTTGCAGGAACTGCACAGGCAATGAGAATAGACCTCGTGAGCGACGTATTGATAGGAGTTTCAGCAACACCACAACTTCAAATCAACCTTGCAAAATGTATTTTCAAGGACCTTACTCGCCCGGTCCGAATCAACGACCTCGTAAAGCAAACGCTTTCATTCAAAGCCCACTACTCAACAAGCGACTCGTTGCTCGTGAGCGTGACAGCCAAGAACACACAGGCGACTTACTAATTAATAATTTCTAACAGAAAACAACACCATGGAAACAACAAGAGAAACCAAAAACGTAGCAACACCGGCCGGCAAGAACCTCGTCGTAAAGACGTACCTAACGGCCCGAGAGCGCAACGCATTCCGTGCGGTCTTTATTAAGAACGCAGACTACAACGTGGACCAAGTAAGCGGAGCAATGCAAGTAACAAAAATTGCAGGCGAAGCAACCGAGGAAGCAGAACGCAAAATCATTGAACTCGTGGTCGTTTCATACGACGACAAGACCGAGGGAATTGCAGACTTGCTCCTTGACGGGTCCCCTAGTGAGTACGACTTCGTGACGGCTGAAGCAATGAAAACAGTCGGCTCAAATTTAACCTCAGCGAAGTAGAGTACGAGTGGCAGCGCTACTTCGCAGGACTGTCTGCCGACCTCACACCCGAGATGCTGGCAGTGGTCATTTGCAAAGAAATGGGGTGGAGTTACGAGGAGTACCTCAATACACCAATAGGAATCATTGACATAGTCGTAGCAATGGTAAAGGAAAGGAACGCAGCCGAGGAAAAGGCGTCCAAACAAAAATAAACCTATGGCACAAACCGAATCAACAGCAAAACTAGTCATTCTCACAGAGTTGCGCGACCAAGCGTCCGACGCAATGCGTAGAATGGGCGACGTAGCCGGCGACCTTGGCGGTCAACTTGGATTTGCAAGTGACAAATCGGGAATTCTAGCATCGGGCCTCGCCGCAATCGGCGGGTCCGTTGTTATAAATTCCATCAAGGCATTCAACCAGTCGCAAGAAACCCTCGACAAAGCACGTGGGATTTTTGAGGCGTTACCGGACGGAATAAATAAATACAACCAAGCACTAGCAGTCGCCTCACAGGCGCAGCAAAAATTCGGCTTTGACGGCGAGGACGCAACACTTGCGATCGCCCGCTTTGCCAACGCAACCGGCGGAAACATGACACTCGCACTGCAGGCATTCCAAGCAGCAATGGGACTGTCAGTGGACCGCAACCAAGACCTCAACTCCTCAGTTGCACAACTGCTCCCAACGTTCGCAGGAGGCGGTAGAGCGGTAAAAGCACTCGGAATTGACATAGACGAGCATGCGAACGCACAAACAGCGTTTCAGGCCGTTATAAAGGCAACCAGTGGCGAATTAAAGGCCTACGGAGAGAGTGCAACCACTGCAGGCAAGGTATTCAAGCAAAACCTGCAGGACACCATGGAAAACATGGGAGAACCCCTCGCATTCGTTACCAACGGGCTTATGAAAGGCGCAAATCAGATCCTAGCGGTCGGAAACGCCTCACAGGCAGCAAAACCGTTCATAGAGGGCCTTGGAATCGCAATTGCAGCGGTAAGTACCTACATAGCCGTTATAAACGCACCAGCAATGCTCACAAAACTGCTCACGTCCCTCGGACTTCTTGCAGCAGGAGCAGAGGTAACACTCGGGTCCATAGCCGCAACCGTGGCCGTGTTCGCAGGGTGGGTCCTCGTAATTGCCGCCGTTGTCGGTGCGATTATTTGGATGGTCCAAAACTGGGACACCGTAAAGGAAAAGGTCCGGGAGGTGTGGGAGTTTTTGTCGCAATTCATTTCAGATCACTGGCGAACCATACTGCAAATACTCATGCCGGGACTCGGCTCGCTCGTCGTTTTCTTTGTGGACAACTGGGGCAAAATTAGCGACGGCGTGAAATTGGTGTGGGATACGATAACCAAGAACGTCAAAGAAGCATTCACGGGAGTGTACACATTCATAAGCACAACGCTCGGAGCGATTGGTACCATTTGGCAAACCGCATGGGGAGCAATCGGCACATTCTTCGCATCGGTGTGGCAGGGAATGGTTGGTGCTTTCAAAGGAGCAATCAATAACATTATTTCGGGAATCAACTCGTTTATAAACGGCTTCAACAGCATCAAAATAAACGTGCCGGAAGTAAAGGTCGGCAACTTCACTGTCGGCGGTTTCAGCATTGGCGTTCCACAGATCCCAAACATTCCTATGCTTGCGAACGGTGGAATCGTAAACAAAGCGACACTCGCAATCATTGGAGAGAACGGTCCTGAAGCCGTGGTCCCACTTTCAAAGGGAGGCTTCGGAATGGGTGGCGGAGGCATAACGGTCGTACTGCAGGGAGATTTTTATACCGACAGCGAAGTAGCAGAACGCTTCGGGAATCAACTTGCGTTCGTAATTAAGAACCAACTCAACCTCTCAGGAATACGAGCATAATTTTTATGGCGCTACAATTAACCACAACAAATCAAACAACAAACGTCACAACCGACATAAGCGCATCGGTAAAGTGGGACACGCTCGCAAAAACAGAAGTCCTCACAAAAGAAGTGGACCGCCTAGAATTTGAAATCACAAAAACACCGGCCAAGACTACCCTGCCGGACGTGAACGACGCAATCACAGTAACAGAGGACGGTACCAAGATATTCGGTGGAGTGATAGTAGAACGCAACGAGGTCATTCGTGGCGGTCTTTTAGTTGGCTACGAATTCAAATGTAAGGACTGGTCCCAATACCTAGACCGCAAACTTGTGGTAAAGAGTTACACCAACAAAAGAGCAGACGAAATCTTCCGGGACATTTTGTCTAACTTCACAAGCGGGTTCACAAGTGCAAACGTTCCCTCAAGTGGAACGCCAAACCTTACCTCAAAGAAATTCAACTACGAGCAAGTGAGCCGAGCATTTACGCAGGTGTGCGACACGATCGGGTACGACTGGTACGTGGACTACAACAAGGACGTTCACTTATTTGACGAGGAAACAGTGGCCGCACCTTTTTCACTTACAGACACAAACGATACGTTTGAATGGGCAACTTTTGAATTAAATAAAACAATACTACAAATTAAAAACGAGGTGTACGTGCGCGGAGGCGACTACAAAAAAACAATACCACTAGCGTCAGCGGTGGACGTTTTCGTTGCGAACGGCGTGCAGACAACATTCTTCCTTTCATACAAATACGACAACATCGGAGTAGACGACAACGGGGTAACAAAGACGATCGGAACGGACCAGCAAACAGATCCGCTCACAGTAGACACCCTGTACAACTTCAACGAAAAATTCATACGCTTCACAACCGCACCAACGGCTGGCCACACAATCAAAATTTATGGCGACGCATACATTCCAATTATTGCCCTTGTGCGCGACCAGATAAGCATCGGGTCCTATGGTTCGTACCAAACGGCCGTGATAGACCAGTCCATCACTTCAGTCGGAGAGGCACAGAGCCGAGCAAAAGCAGAACTCAAGAAATACTCGGCCGTCGTCAATGAGGCGACGTTCAAAACCACAAAGACAGGACTGCGGACAGGGATGCAAATAGTGGTCAACAGTTCGGTCCGTGGAATAAATAAAACATTTAAAATAAACAGAATCACCGGCAAGGCACGAACGCCAAACCAAATGGAATACACCGTCAGTTTGATTGCTTCAGGGCAGGTAACATTCACAGACATTATGGTCAACCTGCTCACTGCAGACAAGCAAAACCTAGAGTTTGCAAACAATGAGGTCCTGCAGAGATTGGAAACATTCCTAGAATCACTCACAGTAACCGACCTTGTAACACCAACAAAAAAGACAGCCCCATACACATGGGGAACGTTCGGAGCAAACGACCTAGTGTGGGACTTTGGAACGTGGGCGTAATTATTAATTTTTAACTTAAACAACATGCAAGACTTTCAACTAAAAGAAAAAACAAGTGGAGTGAGCGGAATCGTTCGGGTCCACAGATACAAAGGAGGCACAGCGAACCAATACGCTGCGCTTTGTGCTGCAGGCAAACACGTAGAAGCAAACCAACTGCTCCGGGACAATTGGCTCGGCCTCGCAAGCGAGAAAAGAAACATGATTGTTTCAAGTACCGGTTACGGCAAAAACATAATTGCAAAACGCCTAGCGAGCGACAACACCTACACAGGAAACATAACGCACGGCGAGATTGGCCGAGGGTACACAGCACCGGGAGCGCCGACAGTCGGCACCGGTGCAGCAGGCGTTCTAACAGGGGCGTACAAGTACAAGGTCACATTCGTTACAGCAACCGGCGAAACCGAGGGAGGCACAGCAAGTTCAACAGTAAACCCAGCATCCCAGCAGGTCAGCGTTTCAGCAATACCAACCGGCGGAGCGGACGTAACGAGCAGAAAGGTGTACCGAACACTCGCAGGAGGCTCAACGTACTACTTCCTCACCACGATCGCAGACAACGTAACCACCACATACACCGACAACGCAACCGATGCCAGCATTTCGTCCGGGACAACTGCACCAACCTCCACTACTGCAGGAGCGAGAGCAACAACACTCGTAGACACCGGACTGCAGACAGGTCAGATACGTGCAGCATTCACGACAGCGGCCGCCGTGAATAACATTGTTACAATTCGCTTCTTCTTCTCGGACGCAACACTACCAAACGGAACATACTCAGAATTCGGGACCTTCATAGATGGGTCCGCAACACTTGGAACCGGCCAACTTTTCAACCGTGCCACGTTTTCAAGTACGGGGTACGTTAAAGCAACCGGAGAGGACACGTCCATAGAAGTCGAAATAGACGTCAATTAGGAGATAATATGTTAAAATAATTTTATGAGATCATCAGCCACAACCGCTGGAGCAAACGCTCAAGCATCACAATACAATGACCTACGAAAAGACGCATACGGTGGGTCAATGCTTCTAGTCCACGAACAGGCATCACCAAACATGACCGTGTACGTGGAGCCGGGCGTTGCATACGTTGGAGCAACGCGCGTGATTTATGCAGGAGGTAACTCCCCTAGCATCACCAACCCAGTAACGAATCCCCGCATTGACTTAATTACAATAGACTCAGCCGGCACCATTGCAGTTACTGCAGGAACTGAAGCAGCGAGTCCGTCAGCACCGGCATACCCAGCAAACAAACTGGTCCTCGCCGAGATTTACCTACGAACCACAGGAACGACAATACGTGATACAGACCAAGGGTCCGGCCACTACATAAAAAACGACGTCCGACCATTCCTCGGCGGTGCTTACATTGCAAGCAACGCACAGGTGGCCGCAGGTTCAAACATTCAACCGTCAAAGTTAGACTCAGGAAACGTGGACGCTGACTGGTTACCGGACGCAGACAACACCCGAAAACTCGGGTCTTCAACTCGTCAATGGTCCGAAATGCGAGCCGTTGTAATTTACCAAAACGGAGCAGCACTCGGGTCCGCAAAATTCGGAGGCACAGGGTCCGACGGTGCGCTTTCTATTTCCTCAGGTACAACAACTGTGAGTCTTGCTAGTGCGCAATTTGTGGAATTAAACTACACCAGCATTTCAATCACAGGTACAGCATCGCTCGCATTTTCAAACCCGCACGCAAACGGTTCAATAGTAATTATTAAGTGTCAAGGTGCTTGTACGATTACGTCGTCAAACCCGGGCATTGACCTTTCAGGAATGGGAGCAGCAGGAGGTGCCGGAGTTGGTACACAAAACACTGCAGGAAACGCAGGGACACTTCCAACAACTTCATTCAGAGTAACACAAACAGGTGCCGCAGGACTCGGAGGAGCAACCGGTGGAGGTTCAGGAAAAAATGGAGTGGCCTACCCTTCAGGAGGTTCATGCACAACAACTACCGCTCAGGTTTCATTCCACCAACCATTCAACGTAGTAGCAGGAGCCGGTGGAGGTTCAGGGTCCGTCGCAAACGGTGGCTCGGGAAGTTCAGGAGCAGGAGGCCGTGGAGGTGGTGGACTTTACCTCGAAGTCGGTGGAGCAATTAACTTCACAGGTACAATCAAAACAAGTGGAGCAAACGGAGCCGACGGTACTGGAAACTCAGGCTCAGGAGGCGGAGGTGGATCCGCAGGAACCGTCCTCGTTTTATACAACACACTCACTTCAGTCTCGGGTACAATCACAGCGACAGGAGGTAACGGTGGAACTTCAGTAAACAACGGATACGGAAACGGAGGAGGCGGAGGAGCAGGGTCCGCACTTGCAGCCGGTGGGGACTGTTCAGGTGGAAGTCAAAACGGCTTCCCGGGTTCGCAAGGCTCAGGAGGCGGAGGAACTTGTAACTTCGGTGGTACCGCAAGAACGGGCGGTGCGGGCGGAACCGGAGGTGCGTCATTAGTAGCAAAAAATAACTACTTCTCATAAAAAACACTATGAAAAAAACACTAGAAAACATTGTAGGCGATCAAGGAATAAACGACGACGTAATAACGCACGAAATTGAGTGCCGTTTTTGCGGTGCAACAACAGGAAAAATTGACCTGCCAAAAGCAAAGTATGAGGGAGTAGAAATCACAGACGCATCACTCGGGCTAGACGACTCACGATGCGACGTTTGCACGCTCAAGTACGGAACCATTCAGGACATGCGAAAAGAGTACGAGCAGAAAATGCCAAACGCTAGTGAGCAGGAGTTCAGGACAATGCTTGCAAAAAACGGCTTCAAAAAAGACGGCTTCTTCACTGAAGTAAAAACAGAAAGCGACAAACGTACAGCAAAAATCAGAAAGGACCAAGAGGACAAAATTAAAAAAGATAAAGAAAAGGTCGACCCTAAAACAGACACCGGGCCAGCCGGGAATTAAGATGGAGCATTCAATCCTTTCACAATTTCCAAGTTCGGCGATGGGATGGCTCGGACTGATAGCAATGGTGGTCCTTGGAGGCGTGGCTATTTATGGCCTCGTAGACAAGACCATGCGCGACCGACGCAAGGACGTCAATGCGGCTGCTGACGATTTAGTCGGCATTCTTTCAAAGACGGTGGAGGAATTGAAAGCAAAGGTCGGGGAGATGGAAAAAGACCTCGAGAAAACAAACATAGCAATCACCGAACTAAAAAAAGAAAACGAAACCCTCGTCAAAGTGCTTCAGGGGCGGGACGACGCAACGCTTAAATTCCAGCAAGAGGTCCTCGAGGCGGTGCAACTCGGGGAGGAAACAAACCGCTTTGTAAAAGAAATGGCGGAAAGTTTCGGCAACCTTAGAGAGTTAGTGCCAGCATTACAAAAATTAACTGCTACAATTGAAAGTAGCAAGAAATAACATTTTTATGGAAAACCAACCAACATACGCATACGGAGCATTGCTCAACAGCAACGACAACCGTGACATTCACATTGCAGACGTCCTCACAGCCGTCGGCATTGTGGCGCCAAAGCACCCTGCGAAAAACATCACCGACATAAGCGTGCTACCAGTAGAGAACCAAAAAGACAAAGGCACCTGCGTCGGCCAAGCAGAGGGTAAGGGCGAGGAGTACCGGGACTACAAGGAAACCGGCAAGTTTACCCGAGTCTCAAAGCGTTTCATTTACGATCAGAGCAAGGCCAAGGACGGAAGCCCAACACAGGGTACATTCCCGAGAGTTACTGCAGGCATTCTCAAAGACACCGGAGCCTGTGCTGAAGCATTGGTCCCCGACAACAACGACCTACCATACAACGAATACCTCGCAATTGAGGTAACCGACGCAATCAAGACCGATGCGTCGCTCCGTCGTGTTTCAGGGTACGCTTTCTGCTACACCCTCGAGGACGTAAAAAATGCAATAGACCTCCAAGGAGTGCTAAACATAACCGTACAGGTCGGCGATTGGTCCAAAATGCCAATGAAGCCCGTGCCTGCAGGTGGCCTCCACCGAATGCTTTGCTACGGCTACGAGGACGCTGACAACAACGGCAAGAGCGACACCAAGGTGTACGTTCGCAATTCGTGGGACGTAACATGGGGCGACAACGGAAACGGCTGGTTCTGGTGGAGTGAATACGCAAACTTCGTGTACGACATGATTGTTTATACCGACATGCCGAACACCCTCATAGACTATGCCAAAGCACAGACGTTCAAGTTTACGCGCGTGCTTCACATTGGCATGACCGGAACTGACGTAACTGAACTGCAGAAGCGACTCGCAAAAGAGATCGCAACGGACGGAAAGCCTTGCTACCAATACGGCACATTTACTTCATACTTCGGGACAAACACCGAGGACGCAGTAAAACGCTACCAAAGCACCCACGGCCTCGTTTCAAGTGGAAACTACAAGACCACTGGATACGGTCAAATCGGCCCTAAGACGATGGCAATGCTCAATAACGGGTCTCCAACCATTTCACGCCTAGAAGCGTGGGCAGACGCCATCCAGCAACATGAGGGGTGGTACGTGGGGAGCCGTTCATACCGCAATAACAATCCGGGAAACATAAAGTACGTGGGCCAAGCACTAGCGATCGGAAAAGACTCGGCTGGCTTCTGTATTTTCAAGAGTTACGCCGACGGCCGAAAGTGCCTAACAGACATGCTGGTCCGGGCGGCAACGCCACCACCAGAGGGCTACTACCCGGAAATGACACTCCGGCAGTTCTTTGCGAAATACGCTCCGTCGTCGGACAACAACGACCCGGACGCATACGCAAAGTTCGTAGCACAGAAAACAGGTGTGACAGTCGACACACCAATTAGCCAATTAATATAAATTATTAAAATGCAAAACATTAGTTCGTCGGCTTCAAAATTGGTGCTCCTTTACATTGTCGGGGTCCTTGGACTCCTCACATTGGTCGCCGGGATTTTCTCGGTCGTAACGGGTACCTTCGGAGAAGCCGCAAAAATTATTCTCGCAGCGTTCGGTGTAGCACTGAACTTCGTCCTTGGTTTCTATTTTGGAAGCAAGGGCGACCCAACACTTCCCAACGCTGGGAAGTAACAAAATAGCCTAGCCGGGGAGAACCGGCATACTATGAAAAAAATCTTAATAGGCATCGCCGTCGGTGCGATCGCAGGAGTGATAACATTGCTCCTCGCTTCGCACTCCGCCGCTGTCTCAACATTGCCTCCTGCCTCGGCAGTAACGGCACAGAGGGAACTCCCGATTTTAACCCACCAGCAAGAGGTATGGATTTATGCCTTGGAATGGTGCGAATCGCACGGAGTAGAAAGTGCAGTGAACCCAAAGGACAAGGACGGTACCCCGAGTTATTACTCATTCCAATTCAAGCCGGGGACGTTTCGCTCGTACGGGGAACTTTACGGAGTAATTCCTAAAGGACTAACGGACAAAGAGATAACGGACAGACTAAAGGACTACAAACTTCAAAAGGACATTGTGTCGTTTATGGTCCAAGACAAAGCGGTTAATTGGGAGCAGCAATTCCCTGACTGTGTGAAAAGAAAAATCGGACGGCCACCACGGCAGTCCCCCACTCCCCCACTCAAGACATCACCCCAAAACGCAAGTAAATAAGCGTCGGGGGAGTAGTCCGAGAGGGCAGGGGAGGGGTCAAAGAGCCACCGGAAACGGTGGTTTTTTGTTTGCACCATTAGGAAATACGTGCTAGATTTAGAACACTATGATACCAAGAAACGAGAAGCGAAACAGCCGACTCCTCCGACTGCGCGACGGGAATCCGAAGCGTTGGACGTTTGAGGCACTCGGCGAAAAATTCAAAATTAAGGGCAGTACCGCATTTGAGATTTACCATAGAGAGAAAGCACGAAATGCTGGCCGATCCACAAAGGCACCGGTCCCCTCCTTTATTGCAAAAAAATACCCGGCACTCACCCACGGCCGTCGTGTTTTCAGTGGTCGTCGTTCGGAGGCGTAAGTTATCCACTGCCATACCAACGACAACCACTTGCTGGCATTAGGAGATAGGAGTATTATGTGAGTACGGCCGAACGGTGGCAGGCAGCAATTAAAATAAAAGTCCACCGACAAAAAACATGAAAAACACAACACAAAAAATTATAGGAAACATTCTAGCCGGAGCATTCATTTTGCTTGCGGTTTTTTTATTTTTCACAGCACTCGTCGGTGGCATCAACAAGCAAGAAGTGAACGACTGCAACAAGTGGAATCGCCAAGCAAAAGAGTACCCGCTTTTTTACAACACAGCGAGCGAGAAAGCACAGTGCGACGCTCACGGAATCAAACTCATTGCACCAATAAAATAATTTCGCTATCGAGAGAGTGCCGGCCACGGCCGACATTCCACTCGGGAGCGAAACCCGAAAAGGTCGAGAACCTTCTAGTAAGCGGAAGCAAAATGCTTGCACAATTAACAAGAAAAAATTAATCACACAAAAAACATTTTTATGACTATTCAAATTAAAAAAGCACAGCGACGCAGAGCAAAACTCCGCATCGGTGCATCGGGTCCTTCAGGATCCGGCAAGACCTACTCCGCCCTCCTCATTGCACAGGGACTAGCCACAGCATGGGACAAGGTGCTCCTGATAGACACCGAGAACGGATCGGGCGAACTTTACTCAGACCTCGGAGCGTACAACGTGATAACCCTGACAGCACCATTCACGCCTGAAAAGTACATCGAGGCAATCAAGGCAGCAGAGGAAGCAGAGATGGAAGTAATTATTATTGACTCCACCTCACACGAGTGGGACGGCAAGGGCGGATGCTTGGAAATTAACGAGCGACTCGCAGCAACAAAATTCAAGGGCAACACATGGGCCGCTTGGAGCGAAACAACCCCACGCCACCAAAAATTCCTCGAGGCAATCACTACAAGCGGATGCCACGTTATAACAACAGCCCGCAGTAAGACGGACACGATCCAAACCGAGGACAAGAAAATCAAAAAGGTAGGACTCAAAGAAATCCAGCGAGAGGGCTTTGAGTACGAACTCACAGTCAACTTCAACATTGACCGAGAGGGCCACTACGCAATCGCCTCAAAGGACCGTACCGGCATTTTTATCGAGCGCGACCCTTTCGTAATTACAAAGAAAACAGGCGAGGAGTTGCTCGCTTGGAATAACTCAGGAGCAGAACCACTGCCACCTGCAGACCCAAACCTCCCAAAGAAGCAGGAGATAGTAACAAGACTCAAAATGCTCGGGGAGAACGTGGTAACGGCCGAGAGCATCACTGAAGCAGTAAAGCGACGCACTCAACTAGAGTTGGTCCCTGCGAACTTCAATGAAATCATTGGACGCCTCGGAATCACGATCGAGGAAATAAAAGAAGCGAACGGCGGAGTGCTTCCAAAGTTCCCTTCAAAGCCAAGCACACCGGCAGCACCAGCACCAACAACAACGGTAGCACCTGCAGAGGAAACAATGACGCAGGCTGAAGCCGACGCACTACTCGGCACATTCGGCGAGGACGACCCAAACCGCCCACGCACAAAGGAGAACCTAGACGGGAGCATAGACATGCTATTCCCGGACGGCTCAAAGAAGCGCATCAAACCCGCACCCGGGACTGAAGCACCAAAGGTCGAAGCACCAGCAACACAGCCAACCCTAACGGAGGGAGCTGCACAATAGCCATGCCTGCGTCAATGAAAACGGAAAAGGAGCAAGCGACACCACTAGAGCGATGCTTCAATTGCAAAGGCAAACAGCACATTCTAGTAAAGGTCCTTGAGTCCGGGGCCAAGACGCAGAACTTCATAGGATCCTGCCAAAACAAAGAGTGCTTCAGATACACAGACGAGAGCATGCTGGAAACATGGGTCCGAGTACCGGACACGGAAACGGTCCGACGAGAAGTGGCAAACATTAATCGCATAGCAGAAAAAAACACACATGAACTTAAACCTAGCAATAATAATAGGGAGATTGGCGAGGGACCCGGAACTGAAAGCATTGCCGAATGGCACGGCCGTCGCCAGTTTCAGCGTAGCAACAACACACCGCCGCAAAGACAAGAATACCGGGGAGCAAGTGGAAACGACAGACTGGCACAACGTTCAAGTTTTCGGGACAATGGCCGAGAACGCCGCAAAGTATTTGAAAAAAGGCCAACTCGTGCAGGTAGATGGGAGAATGACGACGAGGAGCTGGGATAAGACCGACGGCACAAAAGGCTACCGATTTGAAATCATAGCCGAGGACGTGCAATACGGTCCAAAGGTCGGAGGCGACTCAAGCAACGGGGACAGACCACAAACAACCGGCAGAGTCGTGAAAGGTCCTGCAGTAGCGACAGGGGACGCAGACGTTGATACGATTGAGTACCCTGACGAGGAAATAAACCCTGAGGACATACCATTCTAGCCATGGCCAAGACCAACAACAAAACCGAGAAGTGGCTCAAGAGTTGGCTGAAAATCAAAGCAACGGCATACGCCAACCGATGCACCTACGACCACATGACCGTCGGTGCATTGATTGGAAACCTTGACGAGATTTATAAACAGGCACTCGGCCACCTCAAGGAAGTCAACGACGGATCGGTGCGTCGCCTCAAAGAAAAACGCCGGGAACTAAAGGTCGCAATTACCAACCATAACCAACAACACCATGCAAAAAAAAGCAAAGACGAAAGCAATGACGGCAGCACCTCGCAATAAAATGCAGACTGCAGGCAAGACAAAGGCCAAGAAAACATGCACACTCAACCACGAAGCACAATGCGTCAACGGTAACAAGGACAAAGCAGGCCGATGCGAGTGTGCGTGCGGAGGCGAGAACCACGGATCCGCAAGAAAATAGGATACCGTCGGCTCCTCAAACGGTCCCGAGGAATCGGGATCGAACCGAGGAGCGGACATTCCACAATTTATGCACTAGGCCTCGCTAGATTTATTAGGAGAATAGTGCGAAAATAGCAATACACCACATTATAAATTAAACACAAAAAACACATGGCAAGAGGTAGAATCATAGACAAAGCAATATCGAACTCCCGCAAGGTCAACAGCCTGACGGACCGAGCCGCTTTGATTTTCACATGGATACAACCTCACACCGACGACTACGGTCGGATTGAGGGAATGGCGGAGGACGTACTGTACACAGTGGTCCCTCGCAGGAATTACACAGAGGAAACGGTGGAGGAGGACCTGAAAGCAATATGGTCCGCCGGTTTGGTCCGATCGTACAGGGTAGAGAACAAACGCTACCTAGAAGTTATTGATTTTGATAAGTACCAAATACTAAGAAAAGACCGTAAACAAACGGCAAAATGCCCGAACCCCATAGAGTATGACACCCAATGGCATACCATTGACATACCAATGACAACCACTGACACCAGCCTTACGTTGCCAACTGTCAACGTAAGTAGAAGTAGAAGTAGAAGTAAAGATATTGGTGGCACTGCCACCGATGCTTCA
>ERZ869907.171-NODE-171-length-30850-cov-4.718428_pt1 | contig 30850 bp, 33 predicted proteins | sample MGYA00579309_ERZ869907 | MGnify/ENA primary metagenome ERZ869907 (study PRJEB32216, sample SAMN09231814) | wastewater metagenome | place: USA: Maryland | collected 2016-07-30 | study: EMG produced TPA metagenomics assembly of the PRJNA472060 data set (Reclaimed... | reverse complement strand
GGAATGATTACAAGTCCTATTGTTCAATAACACGGCCTGTTGTGGCCAATTACAAGGCTTTAAGCCTAAAAGGATTATTATGGCAAGTTACAATCGTATTATTTTGGTAGGGAATCTGACGAAAGATCCTGATGTAAAAATTACTGAAGCTGGATTAACGATCTGTGGATTTGATATTGCAGTGAATGATGGGTACAAGAAAGAATCCAAGCCATTATTTATGCGAGTATCTATCTTTGGTAAGCAGGCTGAGAATTGTGCAAAGTTTTTGACTAAGGGTAGATCAGTTTTGGTTGAAGGAAGATTGCAGATCAGTGAGTGGGAAAAGGATGGAGAAAAGAAAAGTCGGCCTGAGGTGATCGCACAAACCGTAGCATTTTTAGGTTCAAATAAAAATGCAAATAGCTCTGGCGAGGAAGTGTCTGACAATGAAATTCCGTTTTAGGGGTTGTTATGATTAACCAATTATTGAAACAGGTTTTACTGCAAAATGAGCTTGGCGGGAATAAATCATTGGCCTATAAACTAAGTCTTGCGCATGGTGGCAAGTCAGGGCCATCGTTTGGTGTTAGCCAATTTGATATTGCCAATAATCAATATGGCAAGAATTTACTGAGGAGGATTTGTAAGGATATCCCTGATGTTCTGGATAAATACCTTTCCAATGGATTTGCATTTGGATGGGATAGGGTAGACCAAGTATTGGTTGACCGAATATCTAAAGAGATTAGATTAAATTCAGAGCTTGTTGATTTGGCTGACGAGAAGCAGGTAAACGATCTTTTACAGTATTGCTACAGCGTATGCAATTTGCCAAAGGATCCGAATCTGTCTTCATTCCAGAAGGAGGTAATAATCGTTTTGGCTGATACAGTGAATCAGTTTGGTAACGGTGTATCTGGAATACACAAAGATTCTGGTACAGTAATCTTATGCAAAGATTTTCTTGGCAGGGATAGTGTTATTCCTGGAGAATTTATTGAGGCAATGAGAGCAAGGAAGTTAAGCTGGAAATGGGGAAAGAAAGAACCGCATGATGTTAATCGCAGGCTGAACAACATATTGGACGTGATGAATATAGATTTTACTGGTGATGCTGTATCTGTGGATGATTCTGCTGATGAGCCGATTACTCGCGATTCGGCATCATGGATACTTGGAGAGGAATAAAGACATGACAGAAAAACAGAGTAGTATTTTAGACAATCTTCTTGCGGGGCACAGAAGTCACCGTGTTACAGAAAAGGTGGTGACTTTTTTTGTGAATAATTTCCCCGTCTATAGGAACTATAAACCCGGTAAGATCATTTTAAAGGCAATTCGTGACTGGATGAATGGCCTGAGTTTTAACAGCGTATTTCCGCCTTTAAAGAAGGGGCGATCGGCCTACGCTGTATTCACAGAATCAATCTGTAGCAAAGGAATAACTTCTTTTCAAGTTTGGGGCTTGAGGGATAACTATAAAATCTTTTATATGTTTGCAGAAAATTTTGATGAGGCTAAGAAGATTGCGGAAGGATGGGCCACTGAAACAGACCTGGAGGATTTCATTCTAAAGTTCAGCGCAAGATTAAAAAGGTGGGGCAGGGAAGCCAACAGGAACAGTGAAGTACCTAAGATGGGATCCTTGGTAAGGTATGGATACTTCGGGAAATTCACATCAAAGATAACCGAGTTCAGTTTTAGGGGGATCTTCTTCTCAGACCGTTTGGTGAAGCTAAAGAAAAAGGATTGCCCGTGGTACGCAGATGAGGAGGACGAGAAGGAGGAAGAAGTAAAAACAACGCGGAGAAACACCAGATTGACCGCAATCACTGACAAGGTTAAAGACTTGAAAGGACTGGACTTTATTAGATGGATTGATGTGCATTGGAATACGCGGCCACAGGATCAAGGTTTTGAACAGTGCAATAGGTGCGGGGATTATTACCGCTTAGGTAAAAGAAAAGGGCATCCTTGCGATTCCAGAGAAAGACAGACAGGGCTACTTACGGTTTCAGATTTTGAATCCTTAACAAAAAGAGAGAAGAAGTAAGGCTTGCAAAGAAGGAATAAGAAAAGCAAAAGAAAAAAGTTGCGTACAGAAGCAACAGGGGTAATAATAAAAAAGACCTCTTAAGAGAGTAGTGGACTTAAGAGGTCTAAGCAGAACGAAAACTAGGGAGGTTGTCGTTTTGTATTTAATACAATAAAGGAGTAGAAAAACGATGTCAAGAGAGAAGAACGTATTAAGAATATTAACCGTGTATAAAGGGATACCCAAAGCAGGATACCCGACCCCACCTGAACCCGTAACCTGTTTCACGTGTAAGCATGAGAGGGTTAAATGTTTGTGTGCCTGTGGGTTCTCAATTGACCCACGGGATTTTAATACCACGCCAAGTATCTTGGTACTGGGGGCGATATGAGATTTAGAGACGAGCCAAGGATCCGTAAATTGATCTTCTTTGGTTTCATGTTTTGTTTTGTTCTTTTAATATGCGTAGCTTTACAACCTTCGCCTGTGTGGAAAGGGGGATGAATCATGAAAAGAACCTATACAGGGGGATTTGTACACGAGGATAGGTTAAGGGCCTTATGTTCTTATTTTAATATTTACCAGAGCCACGAGGATTTTAGCTTGGTCTATTCCTCTGTTTACTGCATCAAACTCCTTTGGGAAAAACTTTCTGAGGGATCCGTCTCCATCAAGTACCGTTGTTTAATTGGATCCAAATACAACAAGGAGTATTTAACTTTTCGCTTTAGGCAGAAAAACAAAAACATTGCACGTGAGATATTTGTTGAGATAAAAGGCCCGGAATCTTTTGATATCCTAATGTTTTTCAAGAGATGGGATCGTCTTCTTAGAAATAAGCTTCTTGGCGAACCTACCCCTTTTGAATGGAAGGATTCGGTACAAGAGTTTCACGGCAGGAAAGATTTTTATAAAGACCTGGATTTCTCTTTTTGTTCGCAGAGGAAGAAGGTTCTAGAAAAACTCCGGGAGTCCTTTTTAGAAACAGCACACGAAAAAGAATTAGAGATTAAGGAGAATGAATCATGAGTTGGATGCCATTTTTAGATAAAGTAATTGAAAAAATTATCCCCGATAAAGGGGCACGTGACAAGGCCAAGCAAGACCTTGCAATGTTACAGGCCAATGGTGAGCTGGAAGCCATGCGAATGGAATCCCAAGCCCTCAATGCCCAGGCAGAGATCAATAAAGTTGATGCTGCCTCAGGTAACTGGTGGCAGGCAGGTTGGAGACCAGCCGCAGGGTGGATCTGTGTCTTTGGTATGGGGTACAGCTATTTATTACAGCCCCTGTTGCCTTGGTTTATGAAGATAACCAGTCTCTGGTTAGGTTTCAAGGTAGAGGTTCCAACGTTGCCAGACATTGCAACAGGGGATTTAATGGTGCTGATGATGAGTCTTTTAGGTGTGGCAGGTATCAGGTCGTTTGACAAATTAAAAGGAGTAGCGAAGAAATGACCACAATACAGGAATTTGCGCTTGCTATCGAGCGATTGAACGCCTGCCAGATCGATATTGATATGGAGTTTTTCAGAAAATTCTTTGTTGAGTGGGCAAGGTCTGGATTTTCAAAGAAAAATAATCAAAGATTTGAAAAAATGATTGAAAGAATCGATAAAGAAATTGAAATAAACATGCTCAAAGAGCTTGATTTGAAGCTGAAATGATGAGAGAAGATATTCTTTACAATGAATGGGCCATGAGAGAGCACGGCAAGATGCTTGAAAAACAGCATCAAGAACGATTGACTGCAACTGAAATCGAGATAAAGAAGTTCGGGGATTTTTATTTTCAAAAAATCCAAGAATGGATGTCTGATAAATTTCAAAAACCAATCGAAAAAATCAATCAAATGATCTGGTCTGGCCAGATCAAGCTGTTCCTAGGCACTGAAAGACTTGTAGACTTTCTTTTTGAATACTTTGAAATCAAAGAGCATCAAAAAATCTTTATCGACAGAGATCGAATGCTGCATCTGATCCGCACAGGTCAGATTGATGACTTAAATTTTGAACTTTTTACCAGATTCGGCACAAACATTATTTTTTTTAAGTGAGGCTGAAATGATGCAAGAAGATCTTGAGATCGCAGCACACAAGAAAATTGTTGGGCTGCAAAACGAGATGGGGATAATCCTGTCAAGGATAAGGGAATTGGAATGAAACACTTAAATGAGTACATTGAAGGCTACGATTACAAACTGATCCAGATCCACCGAGATCAGATCACATGTTACGAAATGAGAATCCGAGAATTGGATTCCATGAAAAAATTATCCCCGGCTGGCATCGACGAAATTGAGAGTCGAATAGGGCGGGCAAAAGGAGAATGAACCATGAATAAAAGAAAAAAATCCCCATCAAAAAATTTATACAATGCTTTGAAAATTCGGGGCGTAAGAGTAAAAACAGCGAGCTCTAAACCTGAACCTGATCAAGGTGTTGGGATAATTTGTGGGGAGGGGCATGAAAAATAAAATACTCTGCACCTATTACAAGGTTCAAAGACAGGTTAATAAACTTGAATATATTGAAAAATCAGAACAGGAAGAGTTCAAAGACAGGCTTGACGAGGATGACTTTGATTACGATGTTTGTCAAAAATGCGGTTCACCGAACATTATTTTATCAGCTATATTCCGAGACACTCCGCACCCGGATCAGATTCAGATCTTGATGGCAATAATAACCTGCATCGACTGTCACGCGGTTGAGGACGCAGAACTTGAGAATGCTTTGGAAAATGGAACAATGTGTATTGATGACTCCAGTGACAGCTTAGTGGAGAGAATACTCTCCAGTAAAGCTGAAATTCTTCTGGGGAGGCAAGTTGATCCCTGTGAACACGCTTGTTGTAATGAAGAATGCGCCGTTGAAGGGTGCTTAGATTGTTAGAAGGAAGAGTAAAAAATGAAATCAAATCTGATTCTGGTTCACCAGACAAGCAAGCTTGCAAAGGTTGTGCAGAAGCTGACAGGCAGTAAATGGAACCATGTGGCAGTGATCGATGGTCAAGGGTTCATCCATGACTTTGACGTGCCAGGTTACAGATCCTTCCCCGTAGATATGTATCCGCATGAGTGGGAAAGGACAGGGGTTATATCCGATTCCTGTAACCCGTTTAATGCGGATTACAGCAGACTTTCTTTAATCAGCTTCCCCTTATGGCATTACGGGTTTACAAAGTCTGCAAAGTTTTTTCAATCCATCGGCGGATTTAATTGTGTTTCATGGTCTTTATCCGTGATGGGAATAGCGAATACGGGGTCAGGGTTTAACCGGTGGCTGGTACAGTACCCAGCTTACTTTGAACAGTTTAAGGTAGAGAGAAATGATTTAGGAGAATTGTTTATATGAGCGACAAATTACCGGCCCTACTCTGGGAAAGTTTTACAGACCTGCACCGCTTCAGGTTAAAGCTCACAGAGATAGAAGAAGCATACACTTTAAGCGGTGACAGCAGGGGTTTGAAAACAACAAGGAAACTAATTGAAATGTCAAATGAGATGGGTGCAATTTTTGCTGGTGGGTTTGGGGCTAAGGAAGAAAAAGGTAAGGCAATACATGAACGTAATAGTTGTATGATCCCAGGCCCCCTTACTAAAAGGATATAACAAAAAGACCCCTGATACATTAAGTCAATGTATCGGGGGTCTTTTTCATTTCAGCAACCTTTCTTCCCGCCCTTCTTTGTGCCCGGTTTAGTTACTGGTTTCGGTTTCATTGTACCTTTCATATTCAGATCACCCCCTGCACTGTATAGATTCATTGCAAGCAATTAAACAGGTTTTTAATTATACAGATACACATACCATTGCCACAACACAGTTAATGAAAAAACGAGGCTACTCCGTGAGCCGTTTTTCAGGTTACCCATCTTTGGGGATTGGCTCTTTCAAAATTCTGCTCAACGATGGTGTAATCGCTAGATGGGCAAGAGCAAGACCAGATCATAGAAAAATCTCTGTGACCTCTTTTATCCTCAAAATGTATTAATCCAGAATCCTGTGCAATAAATCCCTGTCGCATATGTTTTTTACAGTATGGGCATTTTGGAGATCTTACGGTTACATCCTTAAGTTTTTTAACTTTAGGCATCCTTATATTCCACCCGCCAATTTGATTATAATTTTGGCAACAACTGGATTTGTTGTAATGATATTCAAACAATATCCAATTGCAACACCAATGCACACAATCCGAATCGTCTTGATGTTTGATGCCAGATTCTCCAAAGGTCGCAAGCGATTGTCGACATTCATTACAGCCTGTTTGATCTCGGTTAATGAATCAGGGATATCCCTGAGCTTCTCAAGCTCGGATCGGTGAATTAATATCTCCGCATACATACCATCAACCCTTCTTCTTAATTCGTCAACATCGCTCTGTGTACTCATTTTATGCCTTTGAGTTATTTATTGAAGTTGGCTATGGCAAATTGTTTTACAGCCTCTTTGATTGGATCAAGTCTATCCTCTCCATCTTGAGGCTCAGGCACATCAACAGGAACGATATTATCTTCATTTACATTTACAGTTCTGAAATCCTGATCGAATGGAACACCGTCAATATACCTGATGGTATTGATGAAGTGTTTTTGATTATCCTCAGAGGATCGGATGTTATGGACATAGGTTTCTACTGGCATATCTCTCCTTTTAATGAAATAACAGTTTTAAGTCACCAGTCGATGGATTCCCAAGAGTGGCATTGTCTTTAAGTAAATATGTAACGTTGTTGTCGGATATCCCTCCAGAGTAAGTCTGTGGCGTAGATGCCCGGACGTTCCAGATAAATGTTTTGGCAGCTGTGGCTGCTCCTTTGTTGTAAAAGGTACAATTAAAATAAATTATGTAGGGCTTTGGAGTCCCTTCTTCCTGAATCCTTATGGCATAGTCATCGGTAAATATATCTTTGAATATCTCACAATTTTTGAACCAGACAGAAGGTCTGGCATTGCCAGTTGTTCTATTAACCTCAAAGTATTGACTGGCTCCAGAAGGGTAGTCTAGGGTTGAACTATTGACAATAACATCTCCCGTTACAGAAAGTAGCGCATATCCAGTGATATTGCATGAATTAAATCTAACGGTAGCAATACCTGATTGGATAAAATAGGAAATTTTACAATTGTTTAGAATTGTTTCAGATGCAAGAATTCCAGCGTAGATATCAGATGCGAAATATCCTCTAACGTTTTCGATTGTTGCTTTGACGATCTGACCACGCATTGCATGCGTGATTGTTTCTGTTGAATTTCCGCAATTCCTCAGCACATACGTACAGTTTGTCGGTGCTTGGAAAAAGTTGATTGTTGCTCCGCCAGTGAAGTAAGAGGAGGCGATTTGTTTGACGTTATCAATTTCGAGATAATACAGATTGGCTGCATTATTAGTTACAGCAATTAGTCCTTGGGATCCAGAAGTGCCTACAATATCCTCGCCAATTACGTTTTTGATAATGACATTGCCTAACCCAGCATTAATCGATAATCCGCTTTGAGCGGATTTTATGTAAATGTTTGTCAGTGATACGTTGGCGAATGTTTGCGATCCACCCATGTATGCGCCTAATGGAAGTCTAGTTGCACCGCCCTCTATTAGGATGTTTTCAAAAACAAACTGCCCGTTGGCATTATTGCCTCCGCCGACCATAAGACAGCCATAAACTCTACCTGATGTTTGTCCAGCGTTGCCAGATAGCTCGTATCCATGGAAGTTTTTAACTGTTCCTGAATTGGTATTTTCAAGCCAGAAGGCTGCGTTGTATTCTGTTGCTGAGTTGTCGCAGTTGTTTGCATTTTTAGCAATACAGTTAATGAAGCTGATGTTAGAGGACTTTGCTGCTCCGTTACCTTCTGATACAAACCCGATCCTGCGGAAGTTTTCGACCATAGAGGAAAAAACAAGATTATCCTGGCCTCCTCCGAAGTAGAACCCATCAGCTGCTACACCAGCGTTTTCATATCGAATATCATTTGCGTAGCAATTCTCATATGAGCAGGTTTGCCCATTGTAACAATTGAATCCAGCAAACACACAATTGAATGCTTTACATCCAATGAATTTGCAGTTGCTTTCGCCATCAATAGAGAATCCAGCGCATTTGAAATTTGAGTTAACAGACATATTCATACAATACAGGCCAGTCCCATCAAGCCTGATTGTTCCTGCTGTAGCATCTGTGGTAACGTCAGTTCTTACTTGCAGGATTGTTGCACCGTTGCCAAAAATAGATACCCTTGAAACGAAAGACCCTAAGTAATTGTAATCCCCTTCAGGGAAGTAGAGTACTGCGCCAACCGAATAAGCATAAGTTTCGGCAGAGTTAATGGCTGTTGTATCGCTGGCAATTCCATTGCCTACAGCCCCAAAATCTTTAACCGATACAAAATCATTTAGCTTTGACTGTAGAGTCCTTGTTGCTGAGCCTGTTTGATCGATATTGGCGGAAAGGTATTTTGCCTTCCATTGCTGAATGATATCTCCGGTAGATCCAACACCCATGCGCTGTTCTGTTGTATCAAAAAAGGGTTCGGCCTCGACTGGTGGATTTCCAGCAATTTGTGCAGTTGTTCCCCTGCGGAGTCTTACTTGAGTTGTTTGCGAATAGCTTGTCATATTATTCCTTCCTTAAAATATCCCAAAATCAACGTAATCTACAATTGAGCCAGTGAAAGATCCAAAATCAAAAGAATCTATGAATGGACAACAAAAGAATCCAAGGTCGATAAATTCAATAACCGTCAATTGCAGAATGGCTGCCAATTGTTCAGCGGTTACAAGGGTAGGGTTCCCATCACAATCAAATAGCCCTAAGAGCTTCTGGCATCGGTCAGTTGCAAGACCTAAGGTAACAGTCATATCATCATCAGCTCTAAGGTTCCTCAGAGTTCTGTTGACTGTATCGATGTTTATCGATGCAGAGCCAAGGCCATAGACTCCATTTTGTCGGTATTGGAAAACCCAATTTTGATCGTAAACCTCATAATCAGCAGGCCCAGTGAACCATATATCTGCGGATCCGTTGCCATTGAGGACGATAGGATTGGTGTTTGGTATTGTCATTGACGAATCAATGTACGTGGTTTTGTACGTTGAGTATGATCCAGACTCAAATATCTTTACGTAGCCACCAGAGTATGGCTCACCATTCGGCCTTATAAATGTTGGTTGTACGTAAATTGTCATATTATTTACCCATTGTTAGTATACATCAATCTTATCTTACAGACCCATAAAATCTCTTCCACCACTTTTCACCATCAATGACCATGCTTCTTTGCAATGGAGTCAATGAAGACATAAATCTATTCTTTGATATTTTTGTGCCCTCAAGTCCAAAATATGGAGATGTTTTTGTCATATCATACTTAAGGTCAGATGGCTTTCCACCAGCATCAATGAATTCTTGCCTCCATTTTGTGGCTGATGCTTTGTCAGAATAAAGGATAGACTTCCTGTACATGTACTTTGCAAAATCCTTTTCACTACGATCTAAAGAAAATGATATTTCCGACAAGCCCTCAGACTTGCGAACCTTATTAACGAGCGACTGAGCGTATCTGTAGTTTGATTCTCCAGGGGATACCATTTTCACAAGAGGAAGTGCGGTAACGACCTCTCCTGCGCCTTTTCTAGGTTTGCCAGAAATCCAAGCATATGGAGTTCCAAGTCCGAATAGCTGAGCTACTGCCTCATCTCTTGCAACATCCCTTGGATTGAAAACATCAGGGAAATACGATTGACCGGTAGCTATGCCAATGATCGACATTCCGCCAGACGCAAGGTTAACTGCTTTTTTAGCTGAAGCAATTGGCCCAATTTCTTTCGCCAATTCATCAGGGGTATATTTGCCACCAAGAACAGAGAGCAACTTGTACGGCGTTTCTATTCCAACCCAAGAGAGGTAATCAAAAAAAGCATCTGACCATCTGAATGTAGGAATGTGTCCGGTTACGGGATCTTTTCTTCCGATTGGGATCAGTAGTCCAGACTGGTTCTTGTCTTCAGTTTTATAGAGCTCCGCCAGTTCTTCAGGGAATAAGACCCCAGCCGCTAAAACAAAAGCCATTGGAACAATCATTGCCGCCCCAGCGTCTTTTGTTACTTCTCTGAAAGCCTTTTTTCTAAACTCCCACCGCTCTTCATCAGAATTAAAAGACCCATTAAAACCATCTGGCAAAGCCCTTTCAGCCGCATTGATGAAATAGTTATTCCATCTGCTTAGGTTTGTTTCAATCCAGCCATAAAACCAGACTAAAGTATTCCTAAGATACTGACCATTAAGAGATATATTCCCGTAATCCCCAATTGCATCTCTTGTAATCTTTGCCGCATAGGCATATTCATTATCGGGGATCTTGCTTAAAGCGTCCCTGAAATGTTTTGGGGTTACTCCAGCAACAAAATTACCCTTCTTGGCCTCTTCATAAACCCAGTCAAAAATAACAAGCCTTTGGTAGTTTTCCCTTATCTGGTTGATCTTGGTCGCCGTCTTGACGTATTTCTTAAATACTTCTTTTGACTTCCTCATGAAGGAATCAAAATTGCCCTTAGGCTCAGTGTTGGTTAAGAATGCTGAAAGCTGCTCATCATCATCAAAGTAATTTCTTATGCCCTCAATATCACGCATCCATGCGCCAGAATCAATAACACGGAAATACATAGCATATTCAGACAAATCATCATATTTTCCCATTGATATATCAATTGCTCGTTTGATTGATTCCTTGTTGCGCTCTACGCTAAATATAGCCTTGGGGAAAATTACACCAGCAATACCAAGGTCTGATCCTGCGTTCATTGTCACATAGTCCATAACCTTAAAAGGATTGAAAAGTATGCTAAATCTGGCCCAAGAGCTTAAAGGCCCTAATATCTTCTCAATTGGAGTGGAGTTCTCCCATGCAACCTTATGTGATGGCTTGAACTTCTCAAACGCATTGATCAACTCAATGGGCATAATCCATTTATTCTTAGACCCCAAAACAAGGGCCTTTGTAAGAGATTCTGGATCAATCGAACCACCATTGATAAGGGCTTGATTGATTGTGAACTCGCTGACGGTCGCTGTGTAGAAAAAGTTTGGATTTGCTGAAGGATCAAATACATCGTACTGAGCAAATGCCTTTGACTCTTTTGAGGCTTTTTCTCCAAGAAGTGCAACGTCTGCCTTAGAGTCAGCTATGATTTTCTCTGGAGAAAGGAAGTCATTGCCAAGGATTTCTTTCATGAACTTCCTGCGCCTTGAAATGCCGCTTAGAATCAGCTTTGCCCCCATGCTCAATTGTTCATCTTGAGATAGATCAAAATCTCTGAGGATAAAAGAAGCCGCATCTACTGGATTCATTTCATCCTCATAGTAAATAGACCCTTCCTTGATCATCTGCTCTTTAGCCAGATCCATTCTCTGTTTTTTGGTAATGCTTGGCTTACCTTGAGCCTTGAGATCCTGCTTGATTATCTCGGCCCTGTCTTCTTGCTCTTGTCTTGACTTCTGGATGTTGTTCATCAAATCTTGGGTATTGTAATTTTCATACCTCTTATTTGTCATAATCAAAACATGCGCAAAAATAAAAGGGTCTTTTTGCAAAATATCAACACCAGACGCAATCATCCTGCGGAATGTCGACATTCTGGTATCGGCCATTACGCTTTTAATCGTATCCACAATCCAATCTTTGGTTTCATTGTCAGTGTTTGGATTGACAAGAAGAGCCATAAATTTATCAAGATCAGGGATAATCTTCTTCAGCTCTCTTATTGTAGCTTCCTTTATGTTTTGCTTTGATGCTTTTGCGGATAGCTTTTTCTTGATGTTGAATCGAGATCCGATCTTATCGAAAAGCTCTTTGAAATAAATACGACTCATAGAGTCAGAAAGGTACTCAGTTTCAGCCTCGATGTAATTGGTGAGGTATGCCGCTGATTCTGACTCTGTACCGATACGGCCTTTAGAGAATCCTGGCTTGAAGATCTTGGCCGAACTTGTGGCTATACCGATCTTGTCATCCATGTACTTCTTTACATTGTGATGGAAGTATCTTGCATCTCTGGATGTTTCCGGTGGAATCAGCTTTAGCCTTCTCAGCTCATCCCCAGTCTGGATAACTAAAGAATCCCTTCTTTCAACCGCATCCATAATAGCTTTATTAGCGTGAACTTTTGCCTCTAATGAGGAAAAGTATGCGTTAAACTCATCTTCAGATGTGAACCCATGCCGAGTATCCTCACCAAACTTTGTAATCAATCCAGCCTCAATATCCTTCTGCAAGTCACGAGCATAGATATATTCGTTGAATTGTTCGTACAATACCTTGTCGCCAGCCAGTGGAGATAAAACATCCCTCATCCTTCTTTGAGCGTCAATCTGCCCTACCCGTGAAGATTCTGTAATAAGCCTTAGAATGTCATCTGCAATAGCATATGACTCATTGCCAATTGGAGAATTTCCTTTTGTATCAATACCGAATTGTGACTTCCATGCCTTGGCTGAAAGCATTGGGTCAATTGTTTTCATAAACGATCTGTATGCTTTTTCAGCCACTGATAACGCATCATCAGGTGTAATCTTTCCTTTTTCGTAACGCTCTTTGGCCACTTTGGGCAGATCTGATTCAATTTTTGTCGGCTTTGAGTTTGTGGCCAGAGCGTAGAAATTCCCAGATACGGAAAGATTCCCACGTATTCGATCAATCAAGAAATCAATATCAAGTACATTTAATGGAGAAGATCCAAATACAGCCCGAAAGAACTGGTCTAACCAATTCAGGAACTTGCGATACAACCTAGGCTTAACGTTCTCTGATCTATAAGCCAGCCATTCAATGGTTGCGGATCTAAGGCCCTGAGGGGTTGAGATATCTAATCCGTAGTCATCGGCAATCTGCTCAACCTGTGACATGTTATCTTTGGCTGCAAGGTCAATAGTCTTCATTAAGATGCTTAACGCTGCTGTATCATTTCCAATCTTTTGTAGCATCTTCTCAAAACCAAGATGGGTAAGCTCATGTAAAAGTGTAGAGTAGACATCCTTAACGTCAGTCATGTTGTTGGCTACAATGTAGATCTTGCCCTTTTGGTCTACGACTCCCTTCAGGTAAAGCCCCTGCTTAATCTGTGGCAAGTTCCTTAAAATATCGTCGGGCAGTTTCTGCACATTGAATACAACCTCAACATCAATATCAGCCTGTGACGTGTTCTTCATTTTCTGTACAATCTCAGAAACTTGAGCCACGGTCATGTATCCGGGTGGTCTTTGCGAAATGCGCAAATCTGGCTTTTCAGACAGGATTTTATCCAGCCTTTCTTGAATTTGTTTAGCGTTTAATTCAGATCCTGCGATCTTAGAGGAAAGCGAAACACCATCAGGAGTGTATAAAATTGATGTTCCTGCATCAAAGCGTGTGTTTTTTAGGATTTCTCTGGCTCTTTTTTCAGCAGAAGCCTTTCCTGAAACAGTGCCAATAACTGCTCCTGATGGAGAAACCAAATCATACACTTTGCCATTTTTTTTGATAAAGATCTTTGAGAAGTTTGTACCTTGAATGCTACTTGTTGCCTGACCATCAGAAATAAATACCGCATCTGGCTGTTTGATTGTGACCATGTCGGCCTTATCTTTAAGCTCTCTGTTCCTCAAAACTTCAACTGTTTCTTCTGTAGGTTCTTTGATAAGCTCTGAATCAGGAAGATCGGACAAAGTTTCACCGCTGTTTTGCTTTCTGATGTAGTTATAAACATCTAAAAGCTGAGGATAAAATTCATGAATGTAGTCTAATTCCGTTATGCCAAAAGGATCCTCTTCATCATATGTATATTCAGACTCCAGCCTTGCAACAAAATCAGGTGCATTGGCAAGACGCTCTCCAAGAGAGTGGAAAATCAAAGTGTTCCCATCGTATCGGATAGACTTCTTTGGCCTTACAGACTGCTTGGCATTGTTATAAGCATCCATAAGTTCTGGCTTAAACAGCTTGATGTATTCGTACTCCCTTAAGTCTTTGACACTTTTAAGGATTTCAGCCATGTATTTTGATGTTTCGTCTTTTCTTTTTTTCAAGGATGCAAGCGTGTATTTAATGTCTTCTTTCAATGTTTTTGGTTCAAGTATGGAGTATTCCCTAAGTAACAGATTTTCGGCTTGCTTGGCTTCCATATCTTCCACAGGAAGATCTTTATTCATCTTTGAATAGATCGTTGACTCAGCCTTAGCCTTCATCTCTTCTATATGCTTCTTGAATTCTTGTCCTTCATCATATTTCTGCTGAAGTAAGGCTTTTAATTGATTCCAGTCTTTTGTTGGTAGAGACTCTCCAGCTTTATCTTCTGCATCTTTGAATGCTCTAACATCCTGAGGATCCCTGAAATTTACAGGATCATTCTTCTGAAATACCATTACCTTTGCTTTGCCTGGCTCTGGCTCTTTTCTATACCCGCCTTTGTCGATTACAAAAATGTCGTATCGACTATCAATCGATGAGTAACCTGTTTTAATGTAGATTCTTTCTTGGCCGTCTTTCCCTTTCCATAGCTTTGCATTTTCTATAAATTTTGACTCTTCTTCACTTATTTGTTGCTCAAAAGGGTCATCCAGATCAATCGGACTCATTTCCAAGTCCCATGCAGCAAATTCCTCTTTTGCCTTATTTATTCTTTCTTCTCTTTGTTCTGGAGTTTCAGGCCATTTTTCTTTTTTTGCGTAAGACATTATTGAAGCTAAAGTACTTTCTTTATTTTCGTTAAAAATCTCAATGCCAGATTCAGGAACAAATCCACGTTCTTCTAATGTTGGCCGATAGTCATCGCCAAATTCTTCATCAATTAAATTTCCATCATCATCAAAATTTAGGCCAGTATCGGACTCATCAAGAACAATCTTGCCTTCAGACTCTGCCTTAGCTTTGGATATATCAGCGGAGATTTCGGAAATCTCTAAATTAACAGCATTTAATTTATCGGTATCCTCTTTCAGGTATCGATTAAGGTTTGATAGTTCTTGTGGAACATCAGCTACACGTTCACGGTCAAATGGCATTGGCCCAACATTCTTCAATTCATTTTCGTTAAACTCGATAGAGCTTTTGATTTTGTTCAAAGAGCTTTCAAGATCAGCTTTTTTTTCTGCCAATATATCCAGTCTTTTGGTTCTGGTTTCAAGAATGCCTTCAGGTGAGCTTAGGTATTTTTCTCTTGCTTCGTCTTCAGCCTTTAACTTAGCCTGCTCAGCCAGCTCATCAGCCGTGAGGTATTGATAGCTTTGGGTTATATCATTGAAAACCCTTTTGCCTTTGGCGGATTCCTTTATTGTGTCTATCTTTTTTCTAAGACCATCTGAATATCCTTCAGTCCTCTTGTTTTTGGTGAGGTCTGGATCGGATACATGGGTAGAAGAAATGGAGCTTGAGTACTGCTCTTCTGGATTAGGCTTAATACTTTGGGCATTTTCAAAGTTAAACCGCCTAACTGCTTTTGAATATATTTCACGGGAGGCATTAAATAATTCGGTGTAAAAAGAACCCATTTCATAATTCTTTTGCCTGAATCTATCTAGCTTTTGTCTTATATTTTTTTGAAGTTTTTTGTCTTTAGAAAAAACATTAGCCCTTAGGTTGCTGATAATATCGGATATGCCTATTACTGTTCTATCAATCGCCCAGTTTTTAATGCTATCAGCAATCTTTGATTTGTATTCAAAATCTTCTAATGTGTATTCAGACAGGCTTCTAAAGGCATCAAAAAAATCTCTGGATATCTCTGCGTCTATCAGAGCCAGTTCTTTATATTTTGATGTATAAGATTTAGCTAGATCTGAATCAAGATCAGCTTTTTCATTTATATGACGTAATAATTCAAATCTAACTTGATAAAGATCCTTAAATTTTTGATCAGACAATTTCTTTTTATCTTGAAGGCTTTTATCAAGAATCTGATCAAAGCTATCAGTTAATGGATTGAATCTTGGTTTAGATAAATTTTCTTCCTTAGGCTCTTCTTTAGGCTTAATGCCCTGCTCATTAAGCATGGACATCTGCTCTTGAATTACATCCTTCTCGTAGTCTGAAATAGGAGCTTCTGAAACTTCTTGAGCTTCTGAAATAGACTGATCAGCTTCAGGCCGAACGCTCTCAATCAAAGCATCCCAATCGTATGATGGAAGCTGTTTTTTGGCTTCATTGGCAATCGTTTCTATCGTTTTAGGCTTCAGCTTTGTCTTTCTATTTTCGTCTGGAACAATGCGTAATTTTATCTTTCCGGTATCCTCATCCTTTTCCGCAAAAACATCTGCTTTCCCTTCAAAGAAATATTGAACAACCTTTATTCTTTCTTTGCCATCCTCATCTTTAATATATTCAAGCCTGAACGGAGAGTCAGGATTAAACACTTGTTTTGGTATTTTTGGCGCAACCTTAGCAAGGTTTGAACCTTTTACTGTAGGCTCAACATCGATTGCATTTACAGGTTCAACCGCATTTACAGGCTCAACATCTGGCTCAGAAGTAACGGGCAATGCTTTGGGGGATGGAAGCATGGATTGAGTATCTGGAAGATCTACATCATCGACCAATCCCTGCTCTACATCCTCGACCTGCTCAACCTCATCTTGTGAAGCCACATCATCTTGCAATGACTTCTGGTATTCCAGAAAATCCTGCTCAAACAAGTTTGCATATGCTTCATCTTCAGCCTGTTCATCTCGGTTGTCTGGAATCTCAATCTCTGCCTCATCAATCTCCTTGATCGCGGCATCAACATATAAATCAAGCTCTGGATTATCAATCTCATCATCTGACATTTCTTCATCAAGAACAATGCCCTCATTCTCCATCAAATCAAGGCGTATCTTGTTGGCCTTGTCTTCTGGCAAGTCATTCAAAACATCTTTCAATCTTTCGCTTGATGTTTTCGACTTAGGCTGAGGCTGAGGCAGTAAGTTTGTGGCTGTAGGAATATCGGCCAGTGGAGAATCAGAGCCTTGAGAAGATGAAATACTCCCTGCGCTTGTACCCTGCTTCCTTTTCTTGTAAGCATCATAAGTATAATATGACGCATCCTTGATTACCTGCGGAGCAGAACCGCCAAGGAAAGCTACCGGCCCTACCTCTTTAATTGCCTCTACGATGGTTTGTCGATCATCCCTCTTGCGAATATCTGGATGAGAATCAATCTCAGATTGAAGAATCTGCGTCGCTGTTTCTTCCCCAACCTCTACACCACCAGCTGCTGAAGCCTTTAATGCGCCAGATACAGCAGGACGACTCAAAACATTTGACATGATTTTGGTGGCTTTTTCTGTGCCAAACTTTGAGGATAAAGTATTGAACTTGGACATGATTGGCCCAAGGAATGGAGTAGCCGCCTTTCCACCAATAAGGAGTGGCCCTTGAATTAAGAATCCAATTGCCGATGGAACCCCTTCAGAAAGGCCATAGTATATCGATTTTTCGTTATAAGTCTTCCTGAGCTTGTTCCAATCTTCTTGACCAAAATCCTTGATATCTCCAGACTCAATTGCAGATCGGATAAATTTTCTTTGCTCATCTAAAAAATCATAGCTTGATGAAATGCCGGCTTGACCAAGCGAAAGGCCGGCCCCTGCCGCTATTTTCCCGGCTATCTTTGGAGCCGTGGATCCGGGGATTAAAAGCGTTGCCATTGCGGGCAGATTCTCAACCAATGACTTTGTTGCCTCAAAGCCAATCTTGCCTTCCGTGTCTGTTGGGGTTGATTCTTTGATCGACTTCTCAAGAGATTCAATCTTCTTCTGCCCTTCGGTTGGCTCAAAAGACTCTATGCGATCTCCTGCAAAGGATTCGTATACCTTCCTTCCAGCAGATTCAAGAATCTCTGGCGATTGTTTTATGGCCTTATATGCGCCTGAATATGTGTCAGGGTCAACCAGCGCCGATGCGACTGATTTTGCCACACCAAACAAAGCCGACGGTATGGATTCATCGGATGTTGAATCATCTACTCCAAAATGGGATGAAAATGAACCGCCTTCGTATTCAGAATTATTTTCTGCTTGTGGATTTATGGCCTTGTCTTTTGACAAGAAATCAAATTCATCGCTCATTTTATTCCCTTCTGGACAATCGGCCAGCGTTTGGGATTATTCTAGTTAAATTATTGCCGTCTGGCAATAGCGTTATTCAAATTCGTCATAGCCATAAGAACGGCTTTAATATTTGGTTTGATCTTGTGATCAGACCTAGCCTTAGCCAAAGCTGTTCTAGCCATAGATATATCTTCTTCAATATCGTCTTTTTCATCATCATAGTACCTATCTAAAGATTGGTCTTCAACGGAAGAATCATCATCGACATATATCTTTGGTTTTGATGGTACAGATACATCTAAAGACTTAACCATTGGCTTTTCAATTTTAGGCTTAGAATCTATCTTCTCTGTAACGATTACACCATCAGAAGATTTGTAAGGTTCTGACTTTGGAGATCTACTACCGCCATAATTTCCTCGCTCAATGAATTCCGCAAGATAGGCAATGCCATCTTTAATCGGAGTTCCTTCTGATGAAGTCGTAGCCATAGATGTTATTCCTTTTGGTCGGTAGAATTCTGAAATAATATCTTGAAATGACTTCTCTTGCTCCATTCCAGGAACATTCTTTACAGAATATTTAGTAGAGTCTTTTGGTGAGTAGAATTCAGCTATCTTTTCTTTGGTGGATAATTGATCGGACATGCCGGGGATGTTTCTTGGTAATTGCGATTTTGGATCTGCATCTAATTGGTCTGAATTGATCCACTCCACAAACTTTTTTTTAATGGTGCTAAGGAAATCGTTTTCTTGATTATTGCCTGACTTGGTCTGTGTATTCCCTCTCCTGAGATCATACAAATAATCCATCGATGACGGCCTGCCGGAGTCTTTTCGCTCTCTGCTTGATCCGTAATCAACTGGCATCTCTTTCTGCTGGTCATACTTTGACGGCCTGCCTGAGTCTTGATATGCGCCATTTGATTTCAGCCATTCCATAAACTGCTTAAACAAAACTTCTTCATTCATATTATTCCCCTGTAGATTTTCTCAACGACTCAACGGATTCAAGTCTTTTTTGTAACTGGCTTTTCGGCGTCTTATCCTGCTCCATTCTTTTCTTCTTATCCAGATGATCGATCATCTTCTTAATCTCTGCTGAAACATCTTCGGCATTTGGATACTGACCAAACTTCTTCTTAAGGTGCATCTGTAAATCCGCTGAAAGCTGGTAAGGGTCAATACTAGACTTTGAGAATAAAAGCATAATCATCGGCTCGGCTTCTGTTTCCTCAACTCCAATCGACTTAACAACGGAATCAGCAACAGATTTAATCGCCTTCTTTGAAGAAGCCTCAGACTCAGCCATTTCTCTCGCTGCCTCTTTATCTGCCTTTTCCTTCTTATCAATCTGCCTTTGAATCTGATCCATCTCTTGTTGTTGCAAAAGATTCTGAAACCTTCTTTCTGATAAATCATTACCAGAATACCCGCCTGACGGCCTGTTCATCCTATCCTGCTGAAACTTAAAAGGAACCATTTTAATCCAATTAACCTGAGGATCGTATGGCTCATTCCCAAAAAATTCATGATGAACATATCTATTCGTTGGCTCATCGGTCTTTGTATTTGAATATAAGGCATTCATGGCCTTTTTAGATAAGGCCATTTGCTGAGAAAGTGATTGCCTGTTCTGGTCAAACGATTTGAAATTGTTCGGGAAAAAATTGGACATGCCAAACTTCTCAGCCGTCTGAACCAAAGCAGGATATCCAGACTCATCTATATTGGATGATGCTTCTTCAATAATTGAAATCAAGTCATGCTGCTGTTTGGCAAACTGACCCATCTGGTCAGGGTTCAATGATTCATATTTTGGAAGAACTGAATTGGCAGGCTTCCTTTTATTCAATGAAGATTCATAGGCATTTGCTAAATCAATAAACTGTTTCTGTGACTGAACATCTCCATATTTTCCAAGTGCTTGCAAAGTCTGAGCATATGTTTCTGGTTTGGACAAATCAGCATCTCGCATAATTTCCTGACCACGAGAAGACCTAGCCAATGCCTCAGCCTTATTAATTGTACTCAGAAAATCAGATAACCCGTATGATGTTGGCTGCGCCATTATTTGAACCAGCCTTGAATCTTACCACCAAACATTCCACCCTTTGCCGACCCAATCAAAGATCCAACCGTATCCAAAAGTCCAGCATTCTTATTCGCCGATGCATTCGCAAGCATCGTCTGCTGATTCAAATATCCAGATGCTCTTTGATTGGCTGCTGACTGTGTGGCCTGTGCCTGATTTTGAGCATTGCCTGAGAGGATATTGGAAAGGTTATTGGCGTATGTTGATCCCATATTATTAGCAGTATTGACTGCCTGTTGGCCAGACTGTCCGGCCAGAGCATTCAAATAATTATAATAATCTCGATTAACTGTATTCTGGTAATTCTGGAAATCTTGAGACGCAAGACCTTGTCCGTATGATTGCAAAGCCTTTAATGTATCTCCTGAATCAAGACGACCACGGGCTGCTGCATTCCTCTGGATCGCTTTCAATCCCTCATCCATTTGGAATTGATAACCAGGCGATTGCTCATAAGATACAGACCTTGGCCCTTGCTCAACACCAATGCCACGATTAAAGGCATCGGTAACTTGTGCGCTTTGGTCGTATGATCGCCTTTCCATTGCAATGCGTTTAGCATCCTCATCTTGAAGACGTTTAAGCTCTGCCTGAGCTGCTAAAACCTCGGCATTAACTGGTGCTTGTGTTGGTGGGCTATAAATGACAGAGTTGCTGTATATATTGCTTCCCATGCCAGAAGATCCTTTAAGCTCACGGGCAAGATTCTGCAATTCTCTTTGTCCAACCTCTGTACGATAATAGGCAGGATTTGAATTGTATATTTGATCTAAATGAGAATTGCCAGTTGGACTTCTATTCGCATCGGATTGCGCCCTCTCTGTCTGTATGTTGTATTTGTCTACATTTGCCTGAGCCTGCGCCAATCTTTTTGAGAAATCCTCAGTAGCAGGAGAGGCAATAAACTCTCCCATATTTACCTGTGTCGGAGCTGTATATTTCCCTGGAGCCGGATTATAAGACTTGAAATCTTTGTACGTAACAGTTGGTGGGCCTGAAAACAGCATTGCCTGAGCCCTGCCGTATGCCTCCGATCCTGACGTAAGATATGGCATCAACATCTCAATGTTCTTGTTGAATTGATCACGCTGAAGCTTGATTGATTCTTGTGCTGCCTTGTCTTGAATAAGTGCCGCTTTTTCTGTAGCCTCAGCAGACATGCGTGCGGATTCTGCTGCTGCATTGGCCTGCGCTTCTGCTGCCTTGCTTGACCCTCCACCAAAAAGATTGCTTAAAAATCCCATATCAATTAAGTGATCTTATTGCCTGAAAGAAGTACATTGATTGATGTTGCCGCTGACGCAAGAGCCTGAATACTGTCACCAGGGCCAAGAACCTGATTCAGAAGATTGCCAATAATCATGCTCTCCCCTGCTGCCAATGGAATAGCCGAAACCACCTGATTTGATGCAGTTGCACTGTCACCACTAGGAACCACGTGAACTGTAAAAGTGACAACGCCTGCACTCTGGTTATTCGCAATCGCATTGCTGATTGCCGTTGAGGTCAAAGCTGCACTTGTATAAAGCGTTGATATCGTTGTTCCAAGCTGTATTGGGCCTGCAAGTCTTGCGGGTTTTACTGCCATAATAACCTCTATTATTTGCTATTAAATCAATCAATAATCATAACACCATTGCTACACCAAAGCAACGGATCCGATCTTAACAGTCCCATCTGAATATTTTACCTTTACTTTTAGCTCATTCGTTGCCTGATCAATGTATAGGCACAGTTGACCATTCGACAAAAATGTGTCATCAGGAACAGCATTCGTTGCAATCTGCTTGACAAAGTATCCACTACTCACAGAATCTTGAGCAATCTGAATCCTCTCAGATCCATTCTGCAGAATACTGGTCATGTGGTTTGATACTGTGCCAATCCAGCATACACGATATGACCCATCGTCATAAGATGCCCATTGAGCCTGAACACTAGATCTATTAAGATTAATAAGATTTCGACTGCTTCCAGTTCTTATCTCAGAAGCTATCGCACTCGCTGAATCTAATACCTCAAGAAACTTGCCCGATCCGGCCTGCTGAATCAAAACAGTGGTAACAGCGCTATTCCTATAGAACAATCCAGCATAGTTTGTTGCTGATGTTATACCAGACTGAAATGACATATTCGATGGAATCTCAAAAGCATTTGCCTTCAGATACTGATTCAATAAATAATTGTTATCAACAATACTCGATGTGGCCTGCAATACCTCAAGACTTGAAACACGATTAGCAAGAGAAGATGAAATACCAAGCCCATTGTCATCAAAACAAAGAGCCTCTAAATCCGATACACGACCCGAAAGGCTGTTTATCAAACTCATCGTCTGCAAACCAGAAGCATTCACCTGATCAACATTCAAAATCAGGCTCTGAGAAAAAGAGTCTCCTACTGTGTTTATCGATAAATTAGTAGCCAGATCCAACGAATTATCAACACAAATCGTTTGATTCGTTATCGATTGACTCGCATCTACATTCAACGGCTGAACCATGCTCAACACATCTGATTGATTCACACTCGATGCAAAAACCTGATTCAACCTCTGCTCAAGTCCAAATACCCTTGATTGCAATTGCTCAAACTCTGCCGTACTGAAAGCTGCATTACCTGCAAAAAGAGCTGATGTACCATCATCAGACGACTCGTATGCCTCGTTCGCAACATCCTGAACCTGACTCATCCAGATAATCCACTCTCGCCTTGGATACCCATTAGCATCCAAAAAACTAGATGGTGGCGGTGGTGGCTTCTGGATCAACTTCAAAGTACTTGAACTCATTAGTTTCCACGCTCCACCATATCCATATCCGCAACTGCCTTAATGAAAACTATCGGCCTTCCCGTGTTCGCCTCAACCTCAAACAGTCTTGTTCTGAACATCCCTAACCTGCGAAACTCTACCTCAGTATTAAATTGACCTATCTTACCAAGAGAAACAATCATTGGATTAGACCAATTGTTGCCGTAATCATCTGAATATCTCATACCAATCATTGGGCTTTCATCCTCTGGATCAGATGAATTTGAACCAATACCTACCTGCATTACGATTCGCAATGAACTCATCTTCAATCTAATCTCTTTCTCATGCACATATGGTGTTGTCATCAGCCTTTTTATCTTCATGCCATCTTCAGAGCCATACTCTTCGCTCATTCTATAAATAGATCCAGTGTTAATAGAACCTATAAAATGCTTGCCGTCTATCGTTGCATAGCATGTAGATAAATGCCTTGTCATTCCTGATGAAGCTCTCTGATGCCATTCTCCTGTAGAAGCATCATATACCCATGTTTTACTCACGGAAGGAAATGTTAAAACATAAAATGCATGTCCTCTATCATAATAGGAATACGCTATAGCGTCATCTATGCGCGAATACTTAGATATCTCATTACTCAATGCAGAAGTACTTACAATCACTGGTGAATATCCCTGCGCCCTCACAACAGTAAATTGGTTTGTCAACCAGAACACAGTGTTATCAAGCTTAGATACTGAATACTTAGCCGATATCCCAACCTCAAGTATCGCATCTAACCTTCTCTCAAAAGGGAATCCGCCAGAACTTGCTGAGTTATACCAAATCTCAGCACTCAATGGCCCAAATAACCATAGTTCCCTGTGATCAATGAACAATGAGGATATCGCATCTGGATTCGATTCCGCTGTCGCAAAATCCAATATGTTCAAACTTGTTCCATCGTTCAGGCCAGTAACAAAAAACTGGCCTGTACCAACATTATTCAAAATAAAATACCCATCCAGAAATGCAACTGAATCTGGTGTTGGAAATCCAGCACCAGTAACAAATGCCAAAACATTCGATGACAAAGTAATGATGTACCATCCACCTGAAAAACCGCCAACAACTATAACCTGAGTCAAATTCGTCTGCATCTGGACAACGCCTGAGCCTGGAATTACTCCAATCACAGTAACCGCTCCAGTTACAGGATCAATCTTGTATGCATTCGTTCCACATACGGCATACAAAAAACCATTATGGCCTGCGCAAATTCCACGAACATTCTGACCCAAAGACAATGTTGCCAATTTCAGAAGTCCAGGAGTTCCATACATCACAACACGTGATTTAGCCTCCTGTCGCTCAATCTCTGGATAAAGATTTAACCGTATCTGATTGTTGGAGAACTTCGATCTTGATACAGCAGAACCGCCATTAAATGGAATTTCAACAACCATTAAAACGCCCGTCCATTGCCATTATATCCATAACGACTGTACAAACTTGTTACACCCATCGTGGTTACAGCGCCATCAAACTGCGCCGCTGGAGTGGGCATTGAGCGCAATGCGTGGATCTTCTGCATACCATCCTGCAATATCATCGCATCCGTTGCACTAAGCTGACCACCATATGAGGAAGCAAGAACCTTGGCCATCTCACATTCCAAGGTCAATGTATAATTATCTCCCAAATCAATTTCCGCATTAACATTCTCTTGCAATATCTGCACAAATGGTTTCAGATACAAAATCTTCCACGCCATTTCCCATCCTGAGCCAGGAAAGAAATGCAAATAACTCGTCACAGTGCCGTACTGATACGATGCAATTGCAGGCCAAGACAATACCTGCTTTGAAAACTGCTCCGTATCAATACGGTTTACAACCTGTATTTGATTGCTGTATGGCCATGTTCCGTTATTCAAATTTCCGTTTTGATTCGTCATATTGAATATAGACTGGATATTCAACGGATTAATCGATGAAACATGCCCAACTGACTGATCACATTCAGAACAAGAACTACCCGGATCTTTACCAAAAGAAACCTTGTAAAGACCAATAGGAACAACAATATCCATCTCGTCTTGTTGCTTAAAATACTGATCCATGTACCAAGATGACATGATATTGTTCAATACCTTTAGTCCATCGGAAATCTCGATTGAGGTCAACGGCTGAGATGGATCAATCGCCCCAATCTTCATCAATGCGCTTCGGATCGAACTATATGCTGTCGTTGGCATCGCCTACACTCCCTTATTTTCTCCTGACACCACGTGAAAACTCTGGAGAAGAAACAATCAAAGGCTCCTCTGGCTTAGCCTCTTTCTTATATGCCTCAATCTCTTCCTCAGTAAATTTTCTAATCTTCTCTATACCAGATCCTAAATCAGGTACGTCATTGAAATACTGTGGCCCTGTGACCCATCCTTCAGAAATTAACTTGGCTTCGTCTGATCGTGAAACCAATGTGCCTGATACAGCCTTTATCTTATGGTAAAGCATAATAAGATCACCATACGGCTCTGAACCCTTTTCTTTATCTCGCACATCATTCAACTTTCTAAGCCTGTCTGATTCCAGAATCTCATCAGGAGTCTTGCCATACTCATGTGGCCCTGTGGCCCAGCCAGACCTAATCAATGATTCAAAATTAGAGGCATCATGGATTTTTCCATGTGGTGCAAATTCCTTGTGGAATAAATACAGTGCATTACTCATTTTTCTCCTAAAAAAAAAGACCGCCACTGAATAATCAATGGCAGTCCGTTAAATGCCATCAGGCATTTATCATAACACAAAAGTGTTGTTAAATACTCTTATCCTTGCAATCTCGATGCAAACCAAGGGCTTACAACCTTAAACCCAAACAAAGCGTCCACTGAAAGCTTATTTGTTTTTGATGCAATATCATAGAACATTGTCGCTCTTAACTGAATCGGAGAAACACTTCCTCCACCAACACTGTACGACTTCGCACCGCCAATAGGTGGCTGTAATGGTGCTGTAACCATCGCAATTGCATTCTTATGCCACATGCAATTCTGAAACGACGCCTGAGCATTAGCTGCGCCAGCCGTGAGGATGGTAACAATCTGATTGGTCACTGGAAGGCTCGACACAGAAATGTACTGCGAATACAAACTTGTGGATGCCGAACTTACAACCCTTGGCTGTACAGTTACAGTCAATACTCCAGATGAATTCGCTGTGGCATCTGCTTGAACAACAAAGTTCTGAAGCAATCCAGTAGATTCACGATTCGCAAAGTTCATCGAATAAACGCCAGCAATACTAAAAGAATCGCCTGCTTTCAGGCTTCCAGTTGATGCCGTAAATCCCTTCAATGAAATTGTTGTTGCATCCTCAGCTACGTTTGAATTGACCTGAATAGTCTGACCTGTATTAACATTGCCTGCTGTATGGCTTGGAATGTTGTTCGATACAAAAATATCTGTTCCAGCCAAATTGATCAGCTTGCCTGTTTTCAAAAGCTGCTCTGTTACAGATTGATTAAATACATTAAGCAAGCCGTTTGTCTGGTTTGTAACCATACTCGTTTTTGCCTTCGACTCAATCACAGCAACACGATCCGCCATTGGCGCACCGTATTTATCCAGAAACAAGCCAGCATTCATAAAAGATGCAAAGGTCGATGGGGGGGTTCCTGGAGTTCCTGTAGTATTATAGATCTGCTTATAGATTTCCTTGAATCCAGTTTTATCGATAAAGGTCTTAATCGATTCTGTCATCGGATCCATGATCGTTTTATTGAAATCATCAACATTCAAAGTCATCTGCTTGCTAGTGATTGCAACATCAATCGTTGGCAAATGGTTCATTTGAATTTCTACTGGAACAACCTTGATATCCTTATTAGTTACAGATACACCATTGAAATCCTCAGCCTCAAAATACTGTGGCAATTCAGTTTGAACCTTATCGCCATATCCAGCATAATCCTCTGAGTACTTTGTAAAACAATTATTCACCAGTGCAGTTTCAACATTTACCCTTGCTGCCATTCTGCTTAAGGCAGTAGGGAGAGTTACGTCAAGAAATGTATTAGCCACTTATGGCCTCCTTATATTTTACCTCCTGGTTCACGGTATCTTTTTACAAGCTCATCCACTGATGGAATCTTGCTTGGCTTAAAAGATGCCGGTTTTGACTCGGAGATTGGTTTGTAGTTCTTTAATGGTTCTTTAGGCTGATTTGATTTACGATGCTCTACATGACTTTGATCAATATCGTGTATCGCCTGCCCCAGCATGTGCGCCGGAAGCCTAGATAAACGATTACGTTTTGACTCGTCAGATAACGCATCTACAATCTTTTCAGGATTCTTAGAGAAAGCTAAAAGCTCAAAGAATTCGCTTGGCATTCCCTCTAATGACTTGATCTTATCGGTGTTCGATTTGGCGTAATCTCCTAATCTCTCAGACAATGTCTGCTTAACAAGGTTGTACGCCTTGGCCTTCGTCTGGTCAGACTTGGCTAGCTCCATCTTGTAAAGCATCATTGCCCCATCGAATGAATCGTCTGAGGAATAATTCGCTCTTTCTGGCCTTTCAAGATTACCTGACTCTGATAGGATGGAATAAAACTGCTCTGTTCGCTCAGAAAGCAAACGCTCAGCTTCCTTCTTGTCAGCCGTAATCTTGTCGATCCTCTTCTGTACGTTTGATTTCTCTTCCTGTTCTGGCTCAATCTGGCCATCGGAAGAAATATCTTCGTCAGAAGCTTCTGAAACTTCTTCTACGCTATCAGATTCTGCTACATCATCTTCTATAACAGGAGCTGCTAACTCTTGGCTTGTGGTTGATGATTCCACGATATCATCAATTACCGGAGAAATATCCGTATTACTCATATTCTACTCCTTGGGATGAATTTTTTCAACCCATTTGTATATAAATTGACACACGTAAATCATATATTTCCTGATGGATTTAATGTGCCTCCACTCTTCATTACCCTTGCAATAGCCTTCACAATAGCCTTATCACTAACTCCCATGCCACGTATCTCCTGATCTGTCAAAATCGACTGCTCTTTTGTTTTCTCGGTTTGCTGAGCCAGCTTCATCTTCTCGATCTCCAGATCAATGCGCATTTTCTCAAGCTCCATTTTCTGCTTTTCAATCTCAAGCTGAATCTTGATCAAATCTGGATTTGGTGGCTGCTGTGATTGGTCTTGATTATTTAATACAGGAAATAATACCTTAGCTTCTTCCATTACATCTTGTTTGGCCATCTGCATTAAAATCTCTGTCTTTGCCATTTCCTCTGATCGACTCATCGCCTCTTGAGGACTTAACATCTCCAATGGCAACCCACGCCTAACCCTTTCCGCTATCTTGTCAGAGTCAGGCCAGTCTTGAGCCTTCGCAACAATATCAACCAATGCAGAAGCGGTCTGAGGAGTCTGCCTAACAAAATCAGTCATGTTTGCCAGTATCTCTTTTCTCTGCGTCTCATACTCTGGGCTTGAATCAATATCTATCTCATAATTGCCTGAGCCAATGCCGGAAAGACTGTACATCTCAATCTTTCCATTATTCATGTAACTGAAATTCGTGCCTTCTTTATTCAGCTTCTTGATCATGCTCAAGAAAATCTTACCCGTGAATATAACTGCCCTTTCCAATGAACGGAAAAAAGCAAAATTCGCTTTCATAGTTCCCTGCGATCTCGCATTTATAGCCCTCGCTGATACCTCATTTGTGGTCGCACCACGGGCTGCATCATAAATGCCTGTTGTCGTCTTAATCTCTTCAACGCAAATCATCGCTTCATTCGCCAAAGCCGACTGAACCTGTGGCGGATCAACACGCTCTGGCCTGGCATTCGGAGCCATTGGATCAGGGTTGTATAGTAAATATGGCTTTGGTATCGTATTAAGATTATTCCAATCCGACTCATGGCCATTGATCATATGAGAGGTAACAAGGTATGGAACCTTCGGAGATAAGGCCACATTCTCTATACTTGTTGACCTCGAATAATTATATGCCCTCGCTGAATCCTTGCTGTCACGTATCAACGATACATAATTCTTTACGCCTTCACGTATCTCCTCAATTCCAGGGCAGAAAACAACAGGAATATAATCACATGGAATCTCTACAGGATCCTCCAGAACCTCGCCAGATGTAATCTTTGACCACATTACACGCTTATTCAGAACCTCACGGGTTCTTAATACTCGGTATTTTATACTCTTATCCTTCTTCAATGCCTTATACTCAGATGATTTGAATACCGAAATCTCTAAAATACCCTGAACTTCAATCTCAACCTCGTACAAAAGATCCTTCTTCTCCTCAATCCAGAAATACTCTGTAACCCAACAAGTCTGATCTGAACCTGAAAAATAAAAATTGTATCCAGTTGTATCGTATCCAGGAGTAAATAATGGCCCAGCCTGTCCAGCATCCGCATCTGGATACCTTGACTGGAACTCTTCTTTGCTCATTGGCTCAATTACACATGCATATCTCGCATCCGAATAGTCCGCTTCCTTCGCATATGGGTCTATAGCGACAAGAAAAGAATCATTTACACGCCTGACCACAGGAATCATCGAAAACGATTCCTCGTTCTCGTACTCTGGAACAACCCGCCAAAAACCACGGCCGCATATTAAAGCCTGACGGAATCCCCACTCGTATGCATACCCTGCATTACTCTTCCTCTGCAAGTCAATCATATACTTGCCAAGAACATCCGCTGATAGCTTACTCGCATCGTCTTTCGGTATCGGGCTAAACCCTATCCTGCTCTGATTGTAATCACCTAAAATAAGCTCAACCATTCTTCTAAGCGGGTTGATTGTCAAGCATGGTCTTTGCTGAGATAGTCTTGTCTGCCTTACAGCTGGATCCCACTGATCTCCTGAATAAAAATCCCTGTCGCTTTGAGCCTCCAGGCGTGAATCTACATCCCAACATAATGCCAATGACAATCGTCTTTTAGCTTCCATCAAGAAATCTGATTCAGTCATATCACTTAATGGCTTAGCTATATCACGCATGTTTTATTCCTTTGCATGTCTGAAATATTATTGCTATCAATCTTATGTATAGCTCTGCACATTCACAACAACATTTGCACTTGATACAAGACTGATACTAACCAAGTTCTCGACACTGTATGCGACTCCAGACATAACCTTAAATGAACTGAATCCACCAGTTGTATCGCCAGCAGGAATCACAGCGGTTACTCCTGATTTTGCCCAAACACTATCGGTCGCTCCCAATGAAAAATCAAAAATAACAAACTTTGTACCCAGTGCAAAAGTATAAGTCTTCGCCGTTGACGCTGTAAGCGCTACCGCATCCGAATACGGCAATGGAAGAACTATCAGACCACCGCCACCACGCTCTACACTCGGAATAATTGATGCCATTTTCTTCCCCTGTTTTAAGGATTATTAACTAAATAACTTATTTAATACAAATACACTTTAACTAAAGTGACCATTTATTGCAACAATTGTCATATATGTAACTTTATACCTAAAACATACAATGTTATCATATACTTAACAAACTTTAATAAGGAACTTAAAAATTGGGCGCAATTATCTCTTATAACTCTCGAAAATCTAACTACGAGAAAATGAAAAGGGATGAAACTTTTGGCGTCGTCTCTGAACACGTAATACTTATGTGCAGGGAATACGCCAAATCAAACTCCATCACAAAAGCTGCTCAAGCTGGTGGATTCTCCAATGATGAAGTAATGCTTCTTTTGTCAAAGCCAGAAGTGGTCGACACCCTCCACGATGAAATCAAGTCAAGAGCAGATGCCGCTAAAGCCTCAAAAGCAACTCTAACATCTCGACTAAATATTATCTCTGAAGCAATAATGATCTCCGTCAACGATGCTCTCAATAACCCTGAGGAAAAA
>ERZ869907.169-NODE-169-length-31111-cov-7.500773_pt1 | contig 31111 bp, 40 predicted proteins | sample MGYA00579309_ERZ869907 | MGnify/ENA primary metagenome ERZ869907 (study PRJEB32216, sample SAMN09231814) | wastewater metagenome | place: USA: Maryland | collected 2016-07-30 | study: EMG produced TPA metagenomics assembly of the PRJNA472060 data set (Reclaimed... | reverse complement strand
GCGGAGAAGCTCGACTACCTCGCCGCCGGGGGCCGTGACCTCACCGTCGCCACCCCGGTGCTCGAGCGCGAGATCGCCGCCGAGCTCACCGCGGGCCTCGCCGCCGTGCGCGACGGGGCCCCGCCCGCGACCGCCGCCGTGCGCGCGGGACAGGCTGTGCTGCGGCGCCTGCGGCTGCGGGTGGCGCAGGGCGGGGCAGACCTCGCGGTGCGCCCGCTCGCGGCGTCGACCATCGCCCGCAAGGGCTCGGACCGGCCCTTCGTCGCCACGGGCGGACTGCTCCGTGCGCTGTCCGCCGCCACGGTGCGCGTGCTGCGACGCGGCCGTTGACACCCGCCCCCAGGGCACCACCCATGGACATCACCGTCGATCTCGACTGGGTCACCACGCACGACGACCTCGCGCGCCTGCTGCGCTACGCCGTCCCCGGGGCGCGCGTCGCCGTGCTCTCGCTCTCGGCCGAAGCCGCCGCCGACGCGCTCGACCGCTCCGGCCGCTACGTGATCACCCTGGAGCGCGTCGGCCACGCGCCGATCACCGCCACGAGCACCTACGCCCTGCCCGCGCTGGCGGAGCCCATCGCCCGCCACGCGCGCCAGGAGGCGGAGGACGCCGTCGCCGTGGCCCTCGGGGGCCGCCCCGCGTGGGAGATCAGCGACGACGCGATGGCCGCGCGGCGGCGAGGGTTCGTCGGGGAGCTGGGGTTGCAGACGCGGGTGCGCGGGTAGCACGGGCAGCGCGCCGACCGCACGGCACCCACCCGGGCCCCGGACAGCGCGCGCGTTTCTTGCCCCGCATGACGCATCGCGTCACACTCCATGACGCACATGGATCTCGCCCAGCCGACGCCCGCTCCCGCCCCCGCGACGCCCGCTCCCGCGGCGCCCGTCGCGCAGCCCGCCCCTGCGGCCCCTGCGCCCGCTCCCGCCCCCGCGGCGGCCCCGGTAGCGCCCGCGGCGATCCCGACGGCCGCTCCGTCGCCGGTGTCGGTCTCCCTCGACCTGCGGGGGCTCGTGGACGCGGCGCGGCCCGCTCCGGCGGCGCCTCCCGCGGCTCCGAGCGCGGCCCCGGCTCCGCCCGCGGACGCTCCGCCCCCGGCCGCCGCGCAGCCCGCGCCCACCCCGGCGCCCGCACCCACGGCCACGGCCACCCCGGACACGGACGCCGCCGCCGAGGTGGCGAAGCTCCGCGCGCAGATCCGGGCCAAGGACATCGCCGCGACGGTGAAGGACGCCGCGCGCGCCCTGAACGTCGTGGACCCGGACGCTCTGCACAAGCTGGTGGCGGACCACCTGACGACCGACGACCGCGGCAACGTGGTCGTGATCGCGAACCCCGCGGAGACCCCCGCGGACTACCTCGCGCGGTTCTGCGCCACGCGCCCGTACCTGCTCGCCCCGCGCATGCAGCCCGGGGCCGGCGCGCCCACGACCGTGACGCCCCCGGCTCCGCCCGCGCCCGCGCCCGCGCTCAACACCGCCGCGGGTGCCACCGCGCACCTGCACGGCATCCTCGCGCAGCGCGCCGACGCCGCCGTCGGACGCTTCGGCGGGATCTTCGGTCCGCGGCCCGCGCCGCCGACCGCGACCGCACCCGCACCGACCACCGTGACCACCGGGGCCCGCTGACGGTCCCCTGACTCCCCGCCGGGTTCGCCCTGGCGGTCGCCGCGAAGAGCGGCCCAATGTCCCAGACCAACGCACTCGCCGGTTCCGTTCTCGTCCGTCCGAACATCGCGCAGGGGCTCGTCGACGCGACCTCGCGCGCGACGGACCTGTTCGACTTCTTCCTCGCCAACGGGCTCGTGCAGCAGCTCCGCGGCGGCGCCCCGCTGAAGTGGGGCGTCAAGACCGCGGGCAACGGTTCCGCCGAGGTCTTCGTGGAGGGCCAGGCCCTGCCCGCCTCGGGCCGCCGCACGCTCGTGCAGGCCTCGCAGTCGCCGACCTACTTCCGCGCTCGCGCGGGGATCACCGGCCACCTGCGCGACAACCTGCGCACGGGCGCCGTGGTCGAGGCCGACGCGTGGGCCGGCGAGCTCGCGGACGCGCAGCAGGCCGTGCTGTACCAGATGGAGTCGAGCTTCCTCGGCTCGACCGCGGACCTCGGCATCGCGTCGATCGTCGACGCGGGCGACACCTACGCCGGCATCGCGCCCGGGTCCTACGCCGCGTGGGCCGCGCTCGAGACCGCCGTCGGCGGGGCGATGACCGCGGGCAACCTGCAGGACGCGTACGAGACCCTCACGGGCGGGACGTACCTGGGGTCGCCGAGCGTGATCCTCTGCAACGTCAACCAGCTCGGCAACTACGGCGCCCTCGTCGGCCCCGGCTCGGGCACGTCCTCGCAGACGCGCCTGATGCTGCCGGCGTCCGCCCCCGGCGCCTACGACATCGGCGTGACGCGCCCCGGCGTGCAGCAGTTCAACGGCATCCCGCTCGTCGGGATCCGCGGGATGACCTCGACGGAGGTCTACTTCCTGTCCCTCGGCGCGCAGAACCTCGGCAACGGCCAGGTCATCCCGGGCGTGTCGATCCAGGTCCACCGCGACATCCAGGTGGACATGCTGGGCAAGACCTCGGACTCGGACGACGCGCAGGTGTCGATGGCCGCGATGCTCGTGGTCGCGAACCGCCGCCGCCACGCGAAGCTCACCGGCGTGAGCGCCTGATCCGACGGACCTGAACGCGCTTGAGGGGCGGCGCAGAACGCCCCTCCGCCCGTGACGCCCCGGGCGCTGGTCGGCGAGGACCGGGCCCGAAGGCCCACCGACGACCCGACAACCCGGCGGGGCCCGCGAGGTACGCCCTCGCGCGGCACGGTTCGATCGCACACCGGTACACCGCGGCGCCGCGCGCGTCGCACGCATCACAGGTTCAAGATGTCCGCATTTTCCGTCGCCTCCACCGCCCAGGCCTCCGAGATCGACAAGGGCGTCAAGCGCGTCATCGTGGTGCTCACGGGCACCGCCAGCTACGACACCAACGGGTCGACCGCGGCGTTCACGTCGCACTTCACCTCCAAGGTCTTCGGCATGCGCGTCCTGGGCGTCACCGCCCACGGGTCCGACCGCTACAAGCTGGAGCTGATCCCCGCGGCCAGCTACGGCCTGTCGCCGACCATCAAGGTCCGCGACGCCGCCGCCGGCACGCCGATGGCCGAGGCCTCCTCGACCGCGGACCTGTCCAGCCACAGCTGGACCATCGAAGTCCTCGGCACCTGACCCGCGCGCCGGGAGCGGGTTGACGCCTGCCCCCGGTGCGAGCGCGTGGCTTGCGGGGGCTCCGCGCGGCTTTACACACCCCGCGACGGAGTCTCCCGGCCGATGATCCAAATCCCCTCCTTCTGCGAGCAGTGGCCCACCTACGCCCGTCACACGGTGGACGAGCAGCGCCGCTACGTGCTTGCGGAACTCTCGCGCCTCGACCGCGCGGGCCTCCCCCTGCTGCTCACGGTGCTGCAGCAGCAGAACCTCGAGCTGCAACAGATCGCCGTCGACCTGCTGCGGACCAACGGCGGCGACCTCGCCGACGGCATGGCCGAGCAGCCCTTCCGCCCGCGGCGGACGTGGCGCCTGCGGCTCGTCGCCGGGGAGAAGCCGCACCCGCGGGACCCGCAGGGGCGTGAGCTCCCCGAGCACCTCCGGGGCAAGGTGCTCGTGGTCAAGACGGGCAACCTCGGCGGCGACGTCGTGGGCGCGACCGAGGCCGCCCTGAACATGACCTACGCCGCCGAGGCCCGCGAGCAGCGCGTCCGCACCGGACGCCCGCTCTACAAGCTCCGCCAGGTCACCCGCGAGGGCGACGACTACACGCTCGACGAAGCGGTGACGATCCTCTCGATGTGGGGCGTCGCGGTGTCGCCGCGCCAGTACCGCCGCCCGGACTGGTGGCGCCCCGGCATGAGCATCGACCCCTCGGACCCGAACTCCCGCGGCCTGTGCAACTGGCTCGTGGAAGAGGTGCCCTTCGAGGCCATCGACCCGAATGCCGCCGGCGACGACGGCTTCGGCGGACGCCGCGCCCCGGCGCGCGACGAAGGCGACGGCTTCGGCGGGACCGATCTCGGGCCACGGGCTGGCGCTGGCAGCGCCGCCGCCTCCGCCGGGCGCCGCAACCGGAACCCGCAGCCCCCGCCCACGACCGACGACGGAGCCTGACGATGCACTGGGTCCAGTTCGCCACCGCGCGCACGTTCTCCGTGGACCTCCCGCGTCGGCCCTCGGGCGCGGGGACGTTCCTCGTCTACGCGCCCGGCGGCGGCGTGGTCCAGACCTCGACGGCGGCGACGCTCGACAGCGTGAACACCACGCTCTCGGGCGCCGCGGCGCAGGGCGCCACCAGCGTGGCCGTCACCAGCGCCACGGGCATCGTCGCCGGCCGCAGGTACCTCCTCGGAGGCGCCGAGGCCGACGGCGGCGAGGTGGTGCTGGTGCGCGCGGTGAGCGGCACGACCGTCACCCTCGCGCGGGCCCTGCAATACGCGCGCGGCTCGGGGGCCGCCTTCGCGTCGGCGCGCGTGTCCTTCGCCGTCGGGGCGAGCGCCGCGGCGGCGATCGGTCGCGGGTATCGCGTCGAGTACGCGTGGCCCGAGGCCGACGCGCAACCGACGTTCGTGCTGCCCTTCGACGTGACGCGCTTCGCCCCCGAGAGCGCGCTGACGACCGACGACCTGCGGTCGCTCGACGCGCAGATCGGGAAGAAGATCAGCTCGGGCGTCTGGCTCCCCGACGTGATCGAACGGACCTGGGCGATGGTGCTGCGCCGCGTGGCGCAGAAGGCCGCGCCCGGTGGCTTCGCGGGCACCATCGACCTGACCACGGCGCACGACTACCTCACTCGCGCGGTGCTCTTGGAGTCCGCGGGCGACGAGTTCGCCGCGACGCGCGACGACCTCCGCAACCGCTTCGGCCAGGAGTTCGACGCGGCCCTCGCGGCGGCGGCGTACTCCGACACGAGCACCGGCGGCGTGAAGACCGGCGGCGGCTGGCATCGTGGCGTGCGGCTGGTGCGCGGATGAGCGTCCAGGCCACGCACCGCACCCGGGCCTACGCGATGCTCTGCGAGGCCTACGGCGCCACCGGGTGGACCATCACCGCGGGGCGCTTCCATCGCGGCACCGGGCAGACGCTCGAGGCCGCCGCGCGGGACGCGTGCGAGCGCATGGTCGAGGTGCGCTTCGGCGTGCGTCGGCCGGTCACTGGCAGCGGTGGCAGCGGCAGCGCGAGACACAACCCAATCGACGCCCGCGGGGTGTTTGAACAGACCCTCGACGTGCGCATCGCGTACCTGCGGGGCGAGTCCGGCGACGGCATGGGCCCGGACCCCGCGGAGGCCGAGGGCGAGGCCAGCGGCGGCGCAGTGCTGGACGCGGTGGAAGACCGCGCGGAGACCGACGCCGACGTGGTGCGGTCCACGCTCGGGTGGCAGCCGAATTGGTCCGGGCTCACGCCTACGGTCATCGACTGCGCCCCGGTCGACGAGGACGAGATGGAGCGGCTGCCGGACAGGGTGATCCGCACCGTGCGCTTCCGGCTGCTGACGTGGGGCGCGATCCCGGCGGCGTAGCGCTGGCGGGATGCCGGGGTTGACAGCTTCCCCCTGTGTGCGGCCCCTCGGGGCCGTCGGCCCGCATGCCGCGGGTTGCTGCGTGGCGAGGACCCGGCGGGTGCGCCGGCCGTAGACCCACGAAGGTGCCACCGCGAGGTGGTGCTGATCCTGTGTGATGGGCGAGCCCGGTGCGCAGATAGTTGCAAGGGGTTCGTCCCCGCGCACGGGGAGGCAGGCTCCGCGCCCGCGTGGCGTTGGTACCCGAGCACGGTTCGTCCCCGCGCACGGGGAGGCAGGGTACTCGGGCGACGCTGGCGCGCACGGCGCGGGGGTTCGTCCCCGCGCACGGGGAGGCAGGCCGTGTACGCATCGACATCGTCGAACTCCTCGGTTCGTCCCCGCGCACAGGGAGGCAGGCACCGCCAGGTCCTCGGTCGGCATCGCGACCGCGGTCCGTCCCCGCACACAGTCCGGCAGGGCATCGAGCGCACCGCCATTCGCGCGTCACAGCCGTTTCCGTGACGCCCACACCCCCGCGCGCTACGCTCTCCACCGCTACCCCCGTCGGGCACGCCCCGGCGGTCGCCGCACGAGCGGCCAATGTCCGGTACCGACTTCGTCTCCGGCCGTACTCTCGGCGCCGTCCGCGTCTCCGAAGAGTCGTCCTTCTGCACCACCGGCACCGAGATCCGGTGCTACCCCGTCGCGGGCTCCGTCGAGATCCAGCGGATGCAGGCGGAGATCAACGTCTCTGCGCTGCGCCCCCGCCCGTGGGACGCGCAGGATCCCGTCCTCGGGGACAAGAGCGCCACCTGCAAGGCGAGCTTCTACCTCCAGCCCCCGACCACGCGCCTCGACGCTTCCGCCGCGCCCACGGACTACGACGACTCGGCGTGCCCCTCGCACGTCTTCCTCCGGTGCTTGATCGGCGGGCTCTCCGTCGCCGTCGGCACCTCCGTCGAGACCGCCGTGACGCCCTCCGCGGCCTCCGGCGCGACCGTCGAGGGCTCCCAGGGCTCGCGCCTCCCCGCGGGCCAGCTCTGTCTGGTCACGGACCCCGACAGCAGCATCGGCCTCGTCCCGGCCCGCATCCTCACCCGATCCACCGACGCGGTGACGTGGTGGCCCTCGCTCTCCGGCGCCCCCGCCGACGAGTCCGCCATCGTCGTCCTGCCCACGTTCTACCCGACGCGGACCAACACCCGCTCCCTGTCGCTCGCCCTCGCGCCCACGCAGGCGTCGTCGCGGCAGGAGCTGCTCAACGGCGGCACCGGGTCGCTCTCGCTCACCTTCGAGCGCGACGGCCTCGCGACCTTCAGCGTCGACCTCGCGTTCGCGCAGTGGACCGGGCCGAGCTCGCAGAGCTACGGCACCACCCACGCCGCGGACCCGATGGCCGCACCGCTCGCGTGCCGCACGGCGACGCTGTACCTGCAGGCGCAGGCGACCACGACGCGGGTCAACTACATCGTCGACACGGCGGCGGTGTCGTTGAACCTCGGCAACGCCCACGTCAAGACCCTCACCGGCGGGACCAATGGCGTGCGCGGGGTGATCCGCAAGGAGAACCTCAACGCCCCGGCGTGCGAACTGGACCTCACGGGCCCCGACGATTCGCAGATCGAGACGTGGTGGGCGGCGCGGACCGAGCTGTCGGCCATGCTGTTCGTGACCGCGGACTACTCGGGCGGGCGGCGGGCGATCGTGCTGGACGTGCCCCGGTGCGTGATCGTCGGGACGCCGGAACGGTCGGATGGTGACGGGGCGCTGGTGAAGATCAAGTGGAAGCTCGTGGCGCACCTCGACGACACCACCAGCGGTGGGGGCGTGGAGTTGGCGGAAGCGCCGTGGCGACTGGGAGTGGGGGGGTGACCTTGTGGCGCTCGAGCTCTCGCACGCGCTCGCGCCGACGTTCACCTTCACGTCGGCGTCCCCCGACCTCCGGCTGACGTTCGCGTCGGGCGCGTCGCCGGTGGACGTCACCGTGCCCACCGGCACCTATCGCAACGTGCTCGGGCCGAGCTCCGGCGCCGGCGCCGACTTCCTGCGCGTGCTGCAGGGGCGCATCAACACCGCGCTGAGCGGTGCGGGGCGAGGGGAGACCGTCGCGGTCACCTTCAGCGCGACGACGGGCAAGGTCACCCTGACGATGTCCGGCGGGTCGTTCTCGTGCGTGTTCGGCTCCTACCCCGCGGCGACGCTGTTGGGATTCAACGCCACGGTGTCGGCGGTCACCAGCGCGACGGCGACGTACCAGCCCAAGTACCTTGCGTTGTTCGTCGCCCGCGACGGCGGGGACTTCGTCGAGCGGGAGCCCCTCGTCGGGCGCGAGACGGCGTCCGGGTCGCAGAGCGGATGGCGGTCGGGCATCACGACGTGGGAGGACGAGCTGATCATCCCCGCGATCCCGCGCGACGCGTCGTTCATCGCGTCCTACCTGCAGACGCCGTGGCAGTCCGAGGACCTCTCGACCACGCGCGGCGCGGGGCATCTACCGTTCACCGTCTCCGACATGCTCGCGGTCTCCCTCGGGAAGGTCGTCGCGTTCGCCGACGGCAACCTCCGCGAACTCGTCGCAGGGACGCAGACCCGTTACTACCTCGGGACCATCCCCGCGGAGGACATCGCGCGTCCCCGCACGGAGCTCATGGCCGCCGGGTACCAGGCGCTGCGCCGCTGGCGCACGCGCTTCATCCTCCGCCAGACGCCGACGGGGACGACGTCGTGACCGCGAGGTTGACGCTCGCCCCCGTGCTGTACCCCACCACCCACGGACTCGCCCATGCCCATCAACCCGTCCATCACCATCGACGTCGTGCAGGTCGCATCGCTCGCTCTGGCCCCCACGCCTACGTGCGATCCGGCGATCGCCCTGGAAGCCCAGCCCGACGGGCGCTCGCTCGGCCAGCTGCTGACGGAGTACGTGCGGACGCGCGACCCGGCGCTCATCGACAAGATCCCGACGCGCCCCGGGCAGCGCATGATCCGCTGGCGTGTGTCGCCGCTGAGCCCCGCGGCGTACCGCTGGGCGATGAGCGCGACGGGCGTGGACCGGCTGCAGCGCGCGTTCTGCGCGGCGGTGCACTCCTACGTGGACGCGGACGGCCACGAGGTCACCGCGTCGAAGTTCGGGCCGCTCGACACGCAGACGCGGGGGATGGTCCTCGCTCCGCCGGAGTGGCTCGACCATGTGCAGATGACCGCGGGCGCGGCGCTCATCGACGAAATGGCGGCGGTGGCCCTGGAGAGGGCGAAGGCGGGGCCTCGCGCGCTCGCCCCTTTCTCGTTGCCCCTCGGGTTGGATCTGCTGCTCTAGCCGACGCGGAGAGCGCGTGCGGGTGCCTCCGGCTGCAGAAGGTCGCGGCGGAGTCCGCGGACCCGCGCGCTCGCGAGGTCCTCGAGGACACCGCCCGCGCCGCGCAGGCGGAATGGCGCTGCCCGGGGGGCGGACACGAACCGGCTGCACGCGTGGAGGACCTCCCCGCGGCAGAGCGGCGCGGGCTCGTGCAGATCGCTCGCGCGGTGGCGAAGCTCACCGGCGGCGAGCCGTCCGCCACCTGTCCCCTCGCGTGTCTCATGGCCGCGGACCCGTGGGTCGTGGAGATCACCGAGGCGTCGTTGTTCATGGGCGAGAGTTTCAACCTCGACGCGTTCGTGGTCGCCACCGGGCGTGAGCCCACGCAGGCGGACCGCGACGCCTGGACGGCCTACCGCCGGGCCACCAACGACGCGCTGCGCGCTCGCATGGATGAGGCCCGCGCGAAGGCTGAGCGCCAGAAGGCTGACGAGAAGAACCGCAAGGGGCACCGATGACGTTCCTGGGAATCGTGGCCGTCGAGCTCGACGCGCCGACGGAGGAAGCCGCCCGGGTCGCCCTGGCGCGGCTCGTCCAACACCTGCGCCACCGCATCGAGGCCGCGGGGGCGATCACCGGGCCGGCCGTCGCGATGGTGCTCCCGGGCACCACGGCGGCCGAACTCGGATCGGCCCTCGACGCCGCAGCACAGGCCCTGCGCCCCACATCGACGTCTGACACCACCATCGCCACGTCGAGCCCCGATGCCTGAGGTAGATCGTCTCGATATTCCGGTCCGCGTCGCCGCGGGCGACAGCATCAAGGTCCTGCACGATTTCGCGGAAGCGTGGCATGAGGCCACGGTTTCGATGGCCGCGGCGGAGAAGGCCTCGAAGGCTGCCGACACGCAGATCGGGCGCTCCGTCGCTGCGCTGCGGGAGGCCGGCCGTGTTGGTGACGCGAGCTTCGCGCAGCGCGCATCCGAGCGACTGAGCTCTATGGCCGGGGCCCTCGGCGCAGTCACCGGCGCCGCTGGTGTCGCCGCCGCCGCCGCGATCCACGTCGGGCAGGCGTGGGCGTCGAGCGCGGCGCAGGGCGAGCAGCAGCGCCGCGCCCTCGGGGCCCTCGGGGACTCCTGGGCGCTGGTCCAGCGCGCCACCGCGGGCACCATCACGGTGACCGACGCCTTCAACGCGCGGCAGACCCTCACACAGTCCGGGCTCCGCGTCTCCGGGCGCGAGCTCGCGACGCTGACCCGCTACGCCCGGGAGCACGGCGACCAAACGCGCACCGCGGCCGAGCGCGTGCAGCGTTTCATGGAAGCCCTCCGCGAGGGCGAGCAGGGGGGCTTGCGCCAGTACGGCATCGCCGTGTCCAGCGGGGCCACCCGCGCGATGACCTTCGAGAGCGCGATCCGACAGGCGACCCGCGCGACCCGCGACGCGGAGCCCGCCACGCGCACCCTCGCGGAGGACACGCAGCGCGCGAGCGATGCGATGGGTGAGGCCGGGACGTCGTTCGCGGCGCTCGCCGGGCATGTGCTCGGGCTGCAGGGCATCCTCTCGGACGTCGCGGACGGCATGCAGCGCGTGACGCGCGAGGTCCGAGACCTCATCCAGGCGGAGCAGGACCTCCCGGAGATCCAACGCGCGAACGCCGCGCGCAGCGCCGCGAGCCGTGCCTACTCCGAGGGCTTCGTTGCCCTCGCGCGCCAGGCCCGCGCCGCGGGCGTCGACGCCTCCGCGCTGGGCGACATCCGCAACCTCACCCCCGAGCAGCAGCAGGCGCTCGCCGCGCGCTTCCGCGCCCTCGCGACGGCCACCGCCGCGGGGCAGACCGGCGACGTCGACCTGGGCCGCGAGCGCAGCGCTTCGGCCACGGCCGGCATCTTCGGGCCCTCGCGACGGATGACCGACGCGGAGCGGGCTGCCGCGGCAGCTGCAGCCGATGCAGCGGCTGCAGACCGAGCGGCCATCGACCGCGGCGGGGCTCGCACCGCGTCCGCGGCAGACCGCGCCGCCGCCGAGGCGGCCCGTCGTCGGCTTGCGTCCACCGCGTCGTCGGGACTCTCTGGGATGCGCGACGAGCTCGACGCCGCCGCCGCTGCGGCCGGTGCTCGCGGCGGCGGGCTCGAAGCGCAGAACCGCGCTCAGCTCCGCGTGGGCGTGCAGCGCCTGCTCGCGGACGTGGCCGAAGCCCGGCGCGAGACCGAGGCCGCGGCGCGGCCGGCGCAGCAGCCCCGGGACAGCGCGCAGTCGGCCCCGCTGCAAACGTCGCTGGTCACGAAGGAGTCCCTCGGAGGGATGGTCGGCGCCGGCCGGGCGCTGGCCGTCGCACGCCTGCTCGCCCAGACGGGCAGCACCCGCTACATGGAGTCCGACGAGGAGCTCCGCCGCAAGGCCATCGCGGAGGCGATGGGCCTCGACATCGGCGAGGTCGACCGACGGCTGATCAGCGACCCGTCCCTGCTCACGGGGCAGGCCCGGATGCGCACGGACGCCGCCGGGCGCTTCGGGATCGCGGCCACCCGCGAGAACGCCGACCTGCTCGGGTCGCTGGTGGAGAGCGAGGCCGGCAAGCGGTCGGTGTCGGGCGCGATGGACGACCGGGACGCCGAAGGCCGCTACGCCGCCGAGCGGTCGATGGACGGCAAGCGCTCGCGCGAGGGGCAGCGGGTCCAGGACCTGGAGCAGCAACGCTCCGCCCTCGAGGGCGTGACCGAGACCCTGAATCGGTACGGCGAGACGTGGCGCCACAACCGCGACCTGGCCGTCGGCGCCCTCGAGGATATGACTTCCGCCTTCGGTTCGCACATCGAGGCCGTGGTACTCGGGCGCGAGTCCCTGGGCGAGGCCCTGCGAGGGATGCTGTCCGACTTCATGTCCGCCGCGGCGAAGCGCGCCTCCGTGTCGGCCGCCGAGGAGTTCGCCGCCGCCATCGCATCGATATTCACCAACCCCGCGGCGGTCGCGACCCACACCGCCGCGGGCTTCGCGTACCTCGGTGTCGCCGCCGCAGCCGGAGGCCTCTCGCAGGCGGTGGCGCCCTCGGCCCCCGCGGCGGGCTCTGGCGGTGGTGGTGCCGCCCCGCCGCAGTCCGCGGCGCTGCCCGCACCGCGCGACACGGAACGCGGCGAGGGGCAGACCATCGTGGTGCAGATCGGCGCCCCCGTGTACGCCATGGGCGCCACCAACGCGGAGGCCGGGCGGAACCTCGGGCGCATCATGCGCGAGGCCGTCACCCAGGGCGGCTTTCAGCTCCCCGCAGGGGCCATCGCCGGGGGGTCGCGATGATCCGCCTCCCGAACACCGCCGCGGTCACCCGCGCCATCGAGCGGTTGGAGCGCGACCTACGCGCCGCATCGCGCCCGCATCGGGTCGTGGTGCAGCTGGACGAGGGCCGCGCGATCTTCCTGGCCCGCGTCGCCCCGAGGCTGCTCCCCACCGCGGAGGCCGCGGCCGGCGACGCGCTGCAGCGCGCGGCCGAGGCGGGCGATGCGACCGTCGCGGACCTCCCGGAGATCGCAGGCCGCGCCCTGGCGCAGTCGATGGCTGACCAGATCGCCGGGGGAGTGCTCGGGCGCCGCGAGGGCCGCGCCGTCGGCGTTGACACCGGCGCCCTGGTAGGAGCCCTGCGCCGCGCGCGGGTGCGGTGACATGGCAGACCTCGGCTACTACGTGCGGCACCCGGCGAGCTCCACCACAGGCGCCGCGTCGTGGTTCGACGATGACCGTCCCCTCGGCGCCGGGCGCTTCCAGATCATCTACGGGAGCAACGCCCTGCACCTGCTCCGCGAGAACCCCCTGCGCACGCTCGGGGCGCACCCGGGCTCGCTCAACGGAATCTGGCGCACCACGGCGACGGGCACGACCGGCGCAACACCCTCCTCCGTCCAGTGGGGCAGGGCCCCGGGCGACGGCGTGCTGCTGGTGGACTGGGGCGTGCACCACGTCACCCGCGTGGGCGACACCGCATCGTGGCCCCGGCTGCGCTGCGATTTTCGCTGGGCCCCCGAGGATGGGGGCGACACGCTCGGGGCCGTGCTGGTGGTGGTCCCGGTGTCCTCGTGGGCCGGGAGCACCGTGCCCATCGTGCTCCCCACGTCGAGCGAGTACTACGACGCGACGACCTACACCGGGTCGACGTCCTACGCCGACGCCTCGCTCACCGTGGCGCTGACCGACACGCTGCTCGCCCCGATGCACACCGCCCCCGCGGCGGGCTATCCGCCCGTCGAGCCCGACGAGCAGGGCGAGCGCTTCGCGTTCCGGGCGCTGCTCGGCTTCTACAACACGAGCGACCAAAACGCCGTCGGGCGCCGCGGTTCCGCGCTCGGGCTGTCGCTGTTCCTGGAGTGATGCGATGACCACCGTACCCTATGGCCGCATCGGCGGGGCGATCACCCTGGAGCACGAAGCGCCGCGCGTCGCTCGCACCGTGCGCGGGGCGCACTCCATGAACATCGCGGATGCCGCGAACGCCGCGCTTCTGGACGGCCCCGCGGGGCACTTCGAGGCGCACGACCTGGCGTCCGCGTCAGCCGCGACGTGGTCCTTCTCCTACGTCCGCAGCGCACAGGCCCGGTTCCTCGAGCTCCGCGCCGTGTGCACCGGCACCACGTCCGGGGCGACGGTGCGGGTCAAGCTCACCGTGACCGACGGCACCACGACCATCTCCCACACCGACGCGCTCATCCCGAGCGGGTTCCGCGACGAGGTGTCCACCGTGGTCCCGGCGATCGCGGGGGCGACGGTCTGGAGCCATGCGACCGAACTCCGCGGGGTGATCGACGTGGAGCTCATGGCCGCGACGCTGAGCGCCAGCACGTCGTGGACGATGAGCTTCGAGGTCACCACCGCGAGCGCGTACGTGCTCTCCCTGCGCGGCGTAGAGCTTCCGCGGTGGCGCATCGATGACACGGCCACCGCGGGGGGCGTGCTCCCCGGGAGCTACCTCCCGCGGCGAGCGATCACCGACGGCGCGCAGGACGGCCTGCAACGGCTGCTCGCGACCATCGAGGCTGCGCGCACCACGCAGCGCACCTACCTCGCGACGGCGTGGCCCCGCGACGTGTCCGCGGCGATCCCCCAGACCACGGGGACGAGCTACGCCGCACTGACCAACCTCGCGGAGGGCGCGACGTATCGCTCGTGGATCGTGCGCCCGCGGGTGATCGCCCGTCGCACGTCCACCAGCGAGGAGGACGTGCGCTTCCGGGTGCTCTACCGCCTCTCGGGAGGCGCTGGCACGGAGACCGCGAGCGTGCAGATGCACTCCAACGCGGCCGCGTCGCCCTTCGTCCTGACGGGCCTCGCGCACACCGGCACGTCCTGGGCCTGGAGCGGGTGGAAGGACGCGAAGCTGTTTACGGGTTCGGGGCTGACAGACCTCGTGGACAGCATTGGGTTCAAAGCCCTCGTGTCCGCCGCCGGGCCCACGCTCTACATCGCCAGCATCCACGTCCGGGAGTCCACCTCGTGAGCATCCGACAGCCCGACTGGTCCAGCATCGACACCGCCGTGCTCTGCGTGCTCATCGCGGGCTACCCGCACCCGATCGTGCACGCGGGGGCGACGCTCACCGCGGTGACCTGGACCGACGACCCGGACCCCGCGTGGCACGTCGGGACCTCGGGGCTCACGTCGAAGCCCTGGCTCGCGAACACGGGGCCGTTGGTCATCGATGAGCGCGCGAGCCCCGGGCGCCAGGTCGTCCAGATCGCGCCGGTGCCCATCGTGCTGCACGACGTCGAGGGAGCCGTCACCGCCGCGATGTACGCCCGCGCCGCCACGTCGACCACGTACCTGACCGCCTCGCTCGCCGCCGGCGCGACGACCGCGACGGTAGAGAGCACCACGGGCTTCCCGAGCTCTGGGACCATCCACGTCGGCCGCGAGGCCATCACCTACAGCGGCAAGACCGCAACGACCTTCACCGGGCTCACCCGCGGGGCCCACGGCACGCGCGACAAGCTCCACGCGGTGACCACCGACGGGCTCGTGCGACCGCAGGTCTACGGCAACCCCGCGGACGACACCGGCGCGGTCCTCGATGGGCTGCCGTCCCTCAAAGGTCGGCGCCTCACCGTGTGGCTGCTGTCGATGAGCGGCACCACCGCGACCGACCCCGTGTGCATGTACGACGGGCGCGTGGGCGCGGGCACCACCCTCGACGGGCCCGACCTGCGGCTGAACGTCGTCCACGTCATCACCGCCCTCGGCGCGAAGCTCCGACAGACGCGCGTGCTGCTCGCTGGGTACAACCACCACGGCGAGCCGTGCGCGGCGTGGGGGGCCAGCACCAGGACGCCGGAGAGCGACGGGCAGCTGCTGAGCGTGATGATCGACCGGCAGTCCGCGCCGGACGGTCGCGCCATCGTCTCCCTCACCGCGGCGGACCCTGGCACCGGCGGGAGCGTCATCAACGGGTGGTGCTCCACCGCGGAGGAGTTCTTCACCCGCTGGAACAACCGCGCGGCGACCATCCTGGGCGGGGGCGGCGGCTACACCGTGACCATCGGCCTCGACGGCTCCGGCCGTCTGTTCCCGTGGGTGTCCAACGGGTCGAGCGGCATCGAGACCCACGTCCGCATCGGCGCGGCATGGCTCCCCGGCGGAGTGTTCGACTACCCCGACGCGGACTCCACCAGCACGCGCGACGCGCCGTTTCCCGTCGAGCCGCTCCCGCCGTTCCCTGCGGCGTGGGTCCCGCTCAGCCGGCCCATCTACCTCTCGGCCACCGACGCGGGACAGATCCCCTCGACGCTCACCGGAACCACTGCGGGGGCGGACGGCGGGAGCTACCAGTTCGGGCTCAGCGTGAAGATCGGTGAGCGGGAGCGGCGCGTGCTGCTCGCGAGCGCTTCCGGGAACACGGTCACCGGGTCCCTGGTGGACCCGACGCCGGGGCTGCTCGACGGCATCGTCACGCAGCCCACCGCGGCGGAGCTCACCCTCGACGCCCTGGGCGATCGTTGGTGGGGTGCTCTGCGCTACGGGGTGCTCGCGGGCCTCGACGGGTGGCAGGGCATCGACCACATGGATGACTCGGTGGCGTGGGACGACCTCATCGCCACCGCGCGACGAACCCCCGCGACGCTCCCGAGCGCGCGCCGGTACCGCATCGCGAGCGAGAAGGACAGCTTTCTGTCCCTGCTCGAGCGCGAAGCCGCCATCGGCGGTTTCGTGGTCTGCATGCGGCGCGGGCGCATCAGCATCGCCCGCATCGAGGAGTCCGCAGCGACGGAGCCGAGCATCCAGACGGTGACCGACGACGTGCTGGCCGACATCCCCGCGATGGTCGAAGCGCCCGACGGCACCGTCACGAGCTACAAGCTCCGCCTCCCGGACGACGCGTCCATCCGCGTGGTCGACGTGGTGGCCGAGGATGAAGCGGGCGGCGGCGAGGAAATCGACGCCGACGCGAGCACCATTCTCCGCGACCGCGTGCGGGTCGCGTCGGTCGTGGGCGCTGTCACGCGTCAGGCGACGATCACCCTCGGGGCCTTCTCTCGCCCCTACCGCGTCGCGACGCTTCCGCTCACCGTGGCCTACGCGGGGGTCGGTGTGGGCGACGTCATCCTGGTGAGCGAGTGGCTGCTCCCGGACGGCGCCGGCGGACGCGGGCTGTCCGAGGTCCCGTGCACCGTCATCGGGCGGCGCGTCCGCCTCGGCGGCGAGTCCAACGAAGGCGTCGTGGACCTCGACGTGCTGGTGTCGCAGGAGAACCTCGCGGGGTACGCGCCCGAGGTGCTCATCGACAGCATCAGCGGGACCACGCTGGGCGTCGATGTGACGTTCCTCGGCGCCGTCCAGGGCCCGCGCGGGTTCTGCGACGAGCTGCTCACCGACGGCACGCCGCGCACCGACGGCGGCGCGTCGTTCTTCTCGCCCGACGACGCCGTGTCCCTGCACGAGCTCGACAACGCGTCGCCCGCGACGCCCTTCACGTCGTCCGTGGTGAGCGTCGACACCGCCACCGGGACCATCGAGCTCGCGAGCGCGCCGGGCGCGACGTGGGAGACCCTCGCGGCGACGCCGGGGAAGGTGCTCCTGGCCTTCGACGGACACGCGTCGTCCGAGACCTCGCAGCGGCGCTACTGCTACATCGCGGACCGGAGTACCCTGCTCATCGGGAGCACCGCGGCCCGGCGCTACGGGTGAGCTACGGCACCCTGCGGAAGACGTACCCGCCGGGGTTGGTCTCGGGGTCGATGCGCAGGGTGTCCCCGGTGATGGTGTACGTGTGGCGCCCGTCGAGGTCGCGCGAGCGGTTCGTGCGGACGGGGGTGCTCACCGCGCCGCAGTCTCGAGACAGCGTCAGCGTCATCATCGACCCCGTGAAGGCGCCGTCCCCTGCGGGCATCCACGTCCCGTCTGTGCCGCGGGTTGCCGCGCGACACCCAGGCATGTCGACCTCGTTGTAGTAGCCGTAGAACGCGGACGAGCCGTCCGCGCCGAACATTCGGCGCGCCGCGCCGCCGGCCGTGCCTGGCTCTGGCGCCTCCCATGCCCCCACCAGCGGGTGCCCCGCGTAGGGCCCCGTCGCGGGGGTGTCGGCGGTCTGCGTGTCCCCGCCAGCGTCGCCGCTCGGCGGGAGGTCGGAGGTGCCGCCGCAGGCGGCGAGGGCGAGGGCGAGGGCGGCGAGGGCGCGCATCGGTAGGACCCTACGTCAGGGGCGGATCCGGTGCTACGGCGACGTTAGTCCGCTGCGACAGGAGCTACGCCGCCTTCGGGCGACGCTTTGTTCCATTTGCCAGTTGGCATACGTACTGAGGCGTTATACCAAATTCCATCGCAACAACATTGATCGGCGTGCCTTCGGATCGCATCTTCCGCACATTGATCACCTGCTCGTCAGAGAGTTTGCAGCGCGGGTGACCTCGTCCTCGGGGCGCGTTTCCTCTGCCCTTTCTGCGCATGTCCTGCATGTTCTCGATGTGGGTTCCGAGGAACATGTGTGCCGGGTTGCAGCACGCTGGGTTGTCGCAGCGGTGGCAGATGCAGAGACCGCTTGGAATCGGTCCGTTTACGCAAATCCACGCCGCTCGATGAGCGAGCCCGCCCATGCTTTTGGCGCCGCTGCGCCGGGCGTACGCGCACGCGGCGCGGCTGTTGGGGCGTTGACAGTCACCCCCGGAGGAGGAGTCCACGGCGCCCGCGGGCGCCATCACACGGAGGCAACGGTTGGAACAGTACGCAGGAAGTCCAGGCAGGAACAGCGACGCGGAGCCGAGCGATCGGCCGAGCAACACCACGCGCGACCAGCGCGACCCGTACGTCACGGTGTCCGAGGTCATCGGGACCGGGGCGGAGGCCCACCGCATGGTGCGGGTGGGGGACTGGGAGATGCGGGTCGAGGGCGCCGAGGGGACGGACCCGCTCATCCGGGACCTCGACGCGGCGGAGCGGCTGGGGTTCACGAGGCCGCGGAACATCCGCAACACCATCGAGCGGATCTGGCCTGAAAACCAGCGTCCGAATTGCCGCTTCACGGTGAAGCGGCAACCCGTCGGGCCCGGGGGCAAGGGCACCCGCGAGTTCACCGTGCGGGAGTACTGGCTCACCGAGGCCCAACTCCTGAAGGTCTGCGCCCGGTCCGAGACCCCGATCGCCGAAGCCGTCCTCGACGAGATGATCCGGGTCTACATGCTCGCGCGCCGGGGCCTGCTCCCGCCCTCGGTGTCGGCCAAGGCCCTCGCGGCGGCGGAGGGCCGGATCGCGGTGCTCGAGGCCGCGGTGGCGCGGGAGACGGAGGTCCGGTCGGTGCTGGTCGCGTCGCTGCGGTCGGAGATCGACGTCCGGCTGTCGGAGATCGTCGGGCAGCAGCTGGCCGGCGTCATCGGCCCCGAGGTGGCCTTCGAGCGCATCGTGAAGCCCACGGAGACGGCGCTGCTCGACGCGTCGTCGTCGGCCCGGATCCGGGCGAAGCTTCGGCGGTCCGTCGAGAACCGCCTCCGGGCCCGGCTGGGCTTCGTGGAGAAGGGCGCCCGCTGGGAGTCCCTCCCGCGCGCGGACCTGGCGCTGGCGATCCGGCACCTCGGGGCCCTCCTCGCGGACGTGCCTGCTCGCGCGGCGGAGTACCACGCGAGCGAGGCGAAGCGCACCGGCGTGGCCGGCCCGCTGTTCGATCAGGAGAAGGCGAAGGCCGACGCGAAGGCGACGAAGGCCGCCAGCGCGAGGCTCAAGGCTCAGCGCCCGAACTGACGGCCGCCACCCCCCGCGCCCCCAGCCACCGCCTCGCCACCTCCGCCGGGCACCCATCGGCCCCCCGGCCCACGCCCGCATCCCACCCGCGTAACTGGCCCACCCCGCCGCGCCCGCGCTACACTCTCCCGCACAACCACGCGCTGGCCCCGTGCGCCAGCGCTCGCCGCGCGAGCGGCTCATGGCCCCCTTCTCCGCCCCGACGTCGATCCGCTCCGCGGACACGGCCCTGACGGGCTCCCTGGTAGCCTCTTCGACGGTCGATACGCGCGGCTTCACCCGCGTGTCGGTCGCCTTCGTCTACACCAAGGGCGGCTCCGCGACGCTCCTGGAAGCCCACCCCGAGCTGTCCTTCGACGGCGGCACGACCTGGATTCCGGCCGTGTCGGCGCTCTCCGTCGGCACGCCGACGGGCGGGGCGGTGTCCATCGAGATGACCGACCCCACGTACACCGTGACGGCGAGCGGGAACCGCGTGCTGCACCTCGAGACCTACGGGGCGCAGCTGTTCCGGGTGCGGGTCCGGGAGACCGGCACGCCGGGCGGGACCTGTGGGATCACCGCGGCCTGCGCCGGGGGTGCGTGATGGGTACCACGGTGCAGGGCGGGGGGCTGGTGATCCCGAGCGGGGGTGGCGGATCCGCGGGCCCCGTGCTCGTGCCGCTCGCGGGCGCCGTGTCGACGGTGCTGTCGGTCGACACCGCGCTCGCACAGGTGCGCGTCGACCCCGCGGACTACACGACCCCGCCCACGGCGATCACGCTGGAGGCCGTGGGCTCCGTCGTCTCGGGCGTCACCGGGACGCTGGACCTGTACGACCTCACCGCGGGCGAGATCGCTGCGACGCTCGCGTGGACCGAGACGAGCGCGACGCGCAAAACCGCGAGCGTCACGGTGCCGGGCACCGCGCGCACCTACGAGCTCCGCTGGCGCAAGGCCGGGGGCGGATCGACGGACTACGCGCTGCTCGGCAGCGCCCAACTGCGACTGGGGTGGAGCTGACATGGCCAACGTGATCTACAGGGACGTCGCGTGCACGAACGGGCACGAAGCGATCTACGCGATCCTCTCGCGCCTCGTGCTCAACGGCTGGACCACGGTGGCGTCGAGCGACGGCACCACGCGCGGCACGTCCGCGCCGGGGAGCGCCGCAGCGCTCAACGCCAGCAACGCGTGGTGGCTCCTCAACCACACCGCCAGCGGACGCAAGCTGGGCGTGCAGCGCAAGGCCGACTCGAACACCTGGACGATCCAGGTGACCCCGGGAGGCTATGCGCTGACCACGGGGAGCGGGTCGGCGATGGACAGCCACGCGACCTACACGAAGCCCATCTGCAACAACGCCCAGCGCTACCCGTCGAGCGCGACGACCGCGACGAAGCTGCACCTCGTCGTGTCGGACTCTGCGGCGTCGTTCTGCGCCGTGCTGCGCCGGACGCCCTTCGTGGGCGGCTCCACCGATGCGTGCTCGATCCTCTCCGTCGACGTTTTCACCGACGTGCAGTGGAGCTCGAACCCCGACCCCTGTGTCTACACGTCGACGTACTCCGACACGAACGGCGCGGGGGCAAACCCCCTCTCTGGGAGCTCCTTCAACTACGCGTGGTACCGCCTCGGGATCGCGGGAGAGACGTGGTCCGGCCAGTGCTACCTGGAGAACCCCGGCGCGGCCTGCGGCAACGCCACCAGCTCCCCCGGCGGCACCGACCAGCTCTACGAGCTGCGCTGGTGCCTGAACGCGCTCCCGGGCCCGCTCGGCAAGAGCACGATCTACCGCGGTCTGCAGCCGTACCGCACTCCGATCACGGGCGTGGACTCGGGCGGCACGCTCACCTGGGCCGCGTTCGGCGGGGTCGCCGTCCCCAACGACGGCGTGGCCCTCGGGAGCTGAAGATGGCGAACACCGTCGCAGTCCCCGACGTCACCACGGCCGCGGTCCGCGTGGCGGCCTCGCCGATCTCGCTCACGCCGACGATCTACTACTACCGCACCACGGGCGGCACGCGCGGATCCACCTCGGACCCGAGCGCGATCCCTGCGGGCGCGGTGCTGGAGCGATCGTCGTGACCACGCCCACCGACCCCGCGCGCGACGACGCGCAAGACAAGGCACTCGACGTGCTGCGCGCCACCGTCACCGCGCAGGGCATCTCGCTCGCGACCCTGGAGACGCGCTGGACGATCGTAGCGGCCATCGTCGGCTTCGTCGCCGTCGTCGCCGTGAGCGCCGCGGGCGGGATGCTCACCGCCCGCGACGCCGTGCAGGGAACCACGCTCCGCGTCGCGGCCCTCGAACGCGCCCAGGCCGACGCGGCCACGTCCGCGCGCGAGCGCGACGCCGACGACCGGCGCACCACCGAGGCCCTGGTGCGCCTGACCGTGACCGTCGAAGCCCTGCGGGCGCAGGTGGCGGACCTTACGGTACAGCTGCGCGCCCGCGAGAGCGCCGCCCCGCGCTCCCCGGGGCGCTGACCCCCGATTCCGTGACCGCCGGGGCCATCCGAGCTACGCTCTCATGGTCCCCACCACCCGGCCCTCGGGGCTCGCGCGTGGTGCTCGCCCGCTGCCCGGCTCCCGTGTCCAGCACAGCGCCCGCCCGACCCCGGTCGTAACGGCCCGCTGCACGTCCCGCGGCTGACAGGTGACGGCCATGAACACGATCGTCCAGCTGCTCCGCGCCGCCGTGGCGTGGTACCTCGCGCACCCGGTCGAGGCGACCGCCGCGCTCGCCGCCGCCGTCGGCGTCGTCCGCTCCGCGTGGCGGTTCGCGGGTCCGCGCCTCGCCGCGCTCTCGCCCCGGTGGCGCTCCGCGGTCGAGGGCCTCGCGGCCTTCGGCCCCGACGTCCTGCGCGGGGTGGTGAAGATCGTCCACGCGCTCACCGGGCGGGACCTCGGGCCCGTGGTGCTGGGCCCCGGGGCCGACGAGACTGCGGCGCAGCGCATCGCCGCGCTCGAGGCCGACAACGCCGCCCTGCGGCGCCGGGCCGAGGACGCCGAGCGCGTGGCGGGGGCCGTGCGGTGATGCACCCGGGCTGCACCGCTTGCCGCGCGTGCGGCGGTTCCGTGGCGCTCCTGGTGCTCGGGCTGCTGCTCGGGGCCGTCGCGTGCACCCCGTCGCAGCACGACCCCGCGCAGTTCGGCACGGTGCGCGTCTACGTGTCCGCGCTCTGGCGTCCGGCGGACGCGGCCCGCGTGCGCGAGGCGCTGCCGCGCGTGGCCGCGCTCGGGCCCGCGGTGGTCGAGACCCAGGACAGCGCCGCCGCCGACGTGATCGTGCGCCCGTGGGAGAGCCCGGGGTGTGCGGGAGCGGGAGCGGGAGCGGGAGCGGGGCGGCATGTGGTCGGGACGCGGTACGCGGACGTAGACCCGACGTGCGCCGCGGGCGATGACGCCTTCGCGGCCTTCGTGCTCCACGAGATCGGCCATGCCCTCGGCATGGCCCACGTCTGCACGATCGCGGACGACAGCGCGCCCGGAGATCCGTGCTCGCCGGTCGGGCGGGGCGTCGCGGTGATGAACCGCTCGCCGTTCGCGAAGCCCCCGGGCTGGACCGAGCGCGTGGCCGTGGACCGCTTCACGAGCCTGGACCTCGCGGAGTTCCGCAGGGCGCGCACTGCCGCTGACGGTGACGCTGGACGTTGACACCCGCACCCGTGCTGGAGGGCCCCATGCCGACCGTGACGACCGTGACGACCGTGTACCGCACCCCGTGCCCGCCCCCGGAGCCGCCGTTCCGCTGGTGGCTGTTCGCCTGCGACCTCGCGCGCATCGCCGGGGTGATGCTCGTCGGCACGGCCCTGTCCGTCGCCAGCTGCTACTCGCTCCCGGCGTCCGACGGGTGCGCCCCGGGCACGACGCGGTGCTCGCCCGCGGGCGTGCCGCAGACCTGCTCTCCGGGGCAGCGCTGGACCGCGGCGCCGCTGGCGCTGCCGTGCGCCGAACGGGTGACCGTCACCGGCGAGCGCGCGGGGCTCGTGTGCCGCGAGACCCGCAGCGTGTACGCCGCGCCCGACGGTGGCCCGGGGCGCGTGGTGTGGGCGTGCGCGCCCGCGGCGGCGGCGGTGGACGCGGACGGTGGTGCGGACGCGGACGGTGCCCTGTGACCGCCGCGGCGGAAGCGGCGATGCGCGCTGAGCGCGTGGCGGACCTGCACCGGATCGCGGAGGAGGACATCGCGTGGGTGTCGAGCGTGCGGGCGGAGACGCGCCGACGCGCCGACCGCATGAGCGAGGCCCTCAAGATCGCGAAACAGAGCGGCGCCGGGAACAGCGTGCACCCCGACAACATGCTCGACGCGACGGGCGGCAACCCGCTGAGCCTCGCGACCGTCGCACGCGCCGCCGCGCGGGTGTCCCTGTGATCCCCGTGGGCGGAGCCCTGGCGGTGGTGCGGCTCGCTCACACCGCCTCGCGTTCATCCTTCTGGGAGCGCGTGGGCGAGGCCTGCGCGCCCATCGTCGTCGGCATCGGCCTGTCCACCGCCGCGGGGATGCTGCGCCGCTGGCACAAGCGCCGGATGCGCGCGCGGGACCGGGCCGAGGGCGTCACGCGCGAGGCGGAGACCATCCACGTCGAGCACACCGACGAGGGCGTGGCGTTCACGATCGACGGCGCCACGGTGCTGCTCTCGCGCGAGCAGGCCGCCGAGCTCGCGGAGCAGGTCGTCACGGGGGCCGAGGACGAGCCGGAGCCCAAGCCGCGCAAGCAGCGGGCGAAGCGGAAGCCGTCGAAGGCAGGTGCCGCGTGAACCCCGCCCCGCTCCCGGTTCCGCGCCCGCTGCCTCCGTACTGGTACCCCGCGGTGCCCGCTCCGCGTCCCCGTCCCCAGCCCACGAACAGGTCTCGCCCATGACCCAGACCCACGCCCTCACCCGCGCCGACGTCGACGCGCTCACGCTCCACCTGTGCAGCCGCTACGGCGTCGCCGTGCACCGGCGCAACGGGGCCCTCGGGTCCATCATCCTCGGCGCCGCGGGCGTCGCGCTGCAGGCCGCCGGGGCGATCACCGCCGCGGCGCGCGTGTTCGGCTTCGCGGGGTCCTTCGTGGACACCCTCGCGGGGCTCCCGTCGTCCAAGGCCTTCGAGCGCTACGGCACGACCATCGGGCCGCTGGTGTTCCTCCCCGCGTGGGTCGACGAACCCGAAGCGTCGCCCGTCGACGTGGCGGTGCTCACGGTCCACGAGGTCACCCACTGGCTCGAGCAGCAGGCCGCCGGCATCGCCCGCTACGCCGTGCTCTACGTGTCGCAACGCGAGTTCCGCGCGACGCAGGAGACCGGCGCCGCGCTCGCGGAGGCCGAACTCCGGCACGCGCTCACCGGGGTGGTGCCGCCCATCGCCGACGTGGTGCGCATCGATCACGGGTACGCGCTGCGGCCCGGGGACGTGGAGTTCGGGCGCCTGCTCGGTGAGCAGGAGATGACCGCCGTTGCAGCCGGGGCCTACGGGCAGCCCGTCGCCGTCGAGGCCATCGCGTTCCTCCGGGCGCGGGGCGTGACGCTGTACGGGGCCCCGCTGTGAGCGCGCCGGTCGCCATCCCGGCCGCAGCTGCTGCAGCCCGCAGCTGCATCCCCGCGCCCGCGGTGGTCATCACCGTCTACCCCGGCGGGTCGATGGCGCAGACGGCCCGCGAGGTCCGCCCGATCCTCAAGCGCTTCGCGTCCTTCGCGGCCCCCGGGGACCTGGCCGTGTGCCTGCACGACCCGGTGAACGGCGACGAGGCGCCCGTGATCGACGTGGTGCACGACCTCGGGTTGCGCCTGTGGTCCGCGTGGGGCGCGAACAGCCTGGTTCGCGTCGCGCGGGCCCGCGGGATCGACGCCGCCGCCGACACCGCCGAGGCCTGGGCGCGCGGAGCTCACCGCGCCGGCGCCGAGGTCGTCGAGCCGAACGGCGAGCGCGTCGGGACCATGAACGCGAACGACTGGGTACCCGACGCTCCCGGCGACGCGGAGCTTCTGCCCCCGCTCGCGCGCGCAGTGATCGACGCCGTGCGACGCGGCGCCCCCGGACGCGCGGTGAGCTTCACCTCGCACGACCATCCACGGTGGCACCCGGTGTGCTGGCGCGAGTGGGCGGGGCCCGAGGGCGTGGACCTGCTGGCGCTGCAGTACTACGCGAGCGACCCGGGCTCTCCGGGGCCCGAGGGCCACGCCGCCGCGGTCGGACGCCTGCGGTCGGGCACGGCGCAGCTGCGGGACTTCATCGCGCGCGGCATCGTGCGCGCGGACCTCGGGCCCGGCGGCCCCGGCTGGACGCCCTACGGGCAGATCCACGGGCTGACCACCGCGGGCGCCGCCGAGGTGCTCGACGCCGCGCCCATCACGCGCGGGTGGGCGATCCCGACGCGGGACGATGAGGCGGGGCTGCTGGCGGTCTGCGCGGTGCTGACCGCGCGCCGGGAGCAGGGCCGGAGCGCGAACGCCCTGGAGCGCTGGCAGGCGGCGCACGGGCTGAGGGCGGACGGGAACGTGGGCCCCGCGACGCTCGCGGCGATGGAGCTGGTGTGAGCGCCGCACCCGCCGCGGCCGTGCCGTGTCCGCTGTGCGCGGGGACGCGCGTGTGCGTGCCTGCGGGTTCGGGGCTGCCCCGGCCGTGCCCCGTGTGCTGCCCCGAGCACTACGCCGGACGGCGTGTGGTCGTGCGGGGCCCCGGGGGCGTGGAGACGGTGTTCACCGGGCCGCCGCCGGCCGCGGAGCGTGGGTCGTGATCATCGTCCACGACGAGCACCTCGCGCGGACCGCGCCCGATCGGGCGCACCGGATCCTCGACGACGAACACCACCCCGAGGTCGACGACCCGCCCGAAGAGCGGATCGCGCGCATCCGGCGCGGGACCGTGCGGCGGTGGCTGCGACCGCGGACCACCGTATGAACACCGTCACCATCATCGTGGGCATCATCTTCGCCCTGTGCCTGCTCATCGTGGGCGTCTGCGGTGGGCTCTTCGTCGCCGCGCTCATGGAGCCGTGGGACGACGACACCGACGACACCGACGGAGACGCCCGGTGAGCGCGCGCCCGTGACCCTCGTCGTCGCCGTCGAACATCCCCGGGGCGTGGTCCTCGGGTGTGACTCGTTCGCCGGGGACGACGACCTCCGCGACACCACCGACGGGCCGAAGTGGGTCGCGCTCGACGCGCACACCGTGGTGGCCTACGCCGGGTCCTTCGCCCTCGGGCGGGTGCTCGAGCACGGCCCCCGCCCGCCCGTGCGTCGGGCCCGGGAGCGCGTCGACCGGTACGTGTACCGGCTCGCGGTCGCGGTCTGGGCTGCGGCGCACGCAGCCGGCATCCCGCGCGACGAGGGGGAGCTGCTGCTCGCCCACGGTGGCCGCGTGTGGGTCGACAGCGGAGGCGGGTCGACGGTGCGCAGCGGGCACGGCTACGCGGCGATCGGGAGCGGTACGGCGCCTGCGCTGGCGGCGCTCGCGGTGACGGCGGGCGACGAGGACCCGGAACGGCGGGTGCGGGCGGTGCTGGCTGCGGTGGCGCGACACCATCAGCAGGTGTGCGCGCCGTGGTGGGTGGTGAAGGTGTGATGCGCCCGCCGGGAATCGAACCCGGTCCACGACCCGTTTAGAGCGAGTTGCCGCGCCGTGCGGCGTCGGGCGCTGGTACACCCGGGGCGCCTGTCAACCTCGCCCTCCGCAAGATCCGCGCGACCCCGGGCACGGGCCACGCGGGCGGCCACAGCACCGCCACCGCCGTAAGCTCCCCGCCGCGGTCGGGTTCGCAGAACGTGGCCGCGGTGAGCTCCTCGACCTGCGCCAGCGCCGCGAGGGCCCCGAGGGTGAGCGCGTCGAGGGTGATGCACACCACGGTGTTCGTGTCCTCGTGCCAGGCGCGCACCGCGTCGGGGTCCGCTGCGGTCAGCTCCGCGAGCGCGTGCGCGGCCTGGGCGACGTGCTCGCCGGGAGAGAGCGCGTCGAGGGTCGCGAGGTAGAGCCGGCGACCGGTGGGCGCGGTCACGCCTTCAGCCACGCGCTCACCCGTCGCCACGCGGCGTCGTACGCGTCCCGCTCGGGACCCGGCATGACCGGCACGCGCGAGACGCCCGCGAGGCGCAGGGCGATGTTCTGCGAGTTCACCAGCCGGTCATGCGTGCGGGCCTCGACGCGCGCGTACGGGCGCCCGCGGTGGCACGCGAGGGCCAGCAGGATGTGGCGCGTGCGCCACCCGACCTGACGGCGGCGCAGGTGCAATTCGTGGCGCGCGGGGCCGGTGACGGCGAGGGCCTCGTCCCGCAGCCGGAGGGATTCGGCCACGGACGCGGCAAGCGCGGCGCGGAGGCGGGAGCGGGTTTCGAGCCAGGAGGCGTGCTCCGCGGTCGGCTCGCGCTCAGGCTGGGGGATGACGATGCAGGTGTCGTTGGTCGCGAGGTTCATGGTGCTGACAGAGGGGCGCCCGTCAACGGCGGGACCGCCCCGCCACCACCCCGCCCGCGCCCGCGAACCACGCTTGCAGCTCCGCGCACAGGGCCCGCAGCGCGGGCCCCGGACGTCCGGCGAGGATGACGTGCAGGACGTGCCCGTCCTCGGCCGGGTAGTCCTCGGCCGTGCTCCAGCACACCGCGGGACAGCGCGCGCAGCGGTCCCGCGCGTCGTATTCGCTCAGGCGCTCGGCGGTGCGCACCGTCCATTCGTGTTGCACCACGCGTGTGCGGTCGCGGCGGCCCACTACCGTCGCCCCGCCAACCACGCCCGCGCGTCTCCCGCCTCCACCCACCAATCGCCCGCCACGCGCCGAGCTCGCAGCTCCCCGGCGCGCACCAGCCGGTTCGCGGTCCCGGTCCCCGGCGCGTACCCCCCGAGCAGCACGAGCGCCGACGCGGGCACCTCCTGCCCGGCGTCGATCCGCGACCGGGCCCACGCGGCGTGCAGCGCCAGGTCCAGCGGCCCAGGGTCCCCCGGCAGACGCGCGTGACGCTCCAACGCGCCCGCGCCGCCGACCACGGACTCGCCCAGCGTCGCCGTGACCTCCGCGAGCGCCGCGGGGACCGGCCCGCCGCGCGAGGCGTACGCGACCACCGCGGCGATGTCCTCGCGGCGCAGCGCGATGAGCCGGGCGGCGACGATGGTGGCGGCTTCCACCGCTTCGGCGGCGAGGGCCTCGGGGTCGAGGGTCTCCAGGATGCGGGCGGGACGTCGGGGCATACTCCGGGGGTCCTACGTCAACAGCGCGTCGCGCGGAACGCCCGGAGCACTACGCCCGTGCGCCCGTCGCGCCATTGCCAGATGCCGCCGCCGAGCCACCAGAGTTCGGCCTCGGTCGGCGGCGGAAGTTCGAGCACCCCGAGCGGGCGAAGGGCGCCCTCGGGCTGCGTCCACACCCAGCGGGCACCGCCGGGGAGGTCTTCGGGTCGGTCGGTCATGCGGACCCCCATCGGGTCACAGGGCCCCGAGGTTGCGCTATCGGGAGATTCCCTACGGCGCCCTCCGGGGAAACCCCTACGCCAGCACCGCCACCCGGTCCCCGACGATCATCGTCCCCGCGGGCAGCGCCCGCTTGAACGCGGCCCACAACTCCCGGCGGCGCCCAGCGGGCACCACGTTCGCGTATCGGTCGCGGTCCCAGCGGCGCCCCGGGACGCACCGCAGCGCGTCGACGAAGGCCTCGAAGGCGCCCTCGGGCAGCGTCCCGCGGGCCACCTCCACCACGAACTGGTCCGCGGTCCCCGGCAGCGCGCCCGGGGCGGTCTCGCGGATCACGCGCACCACGGGGCGGAGGTTGCCGGCGATCGCCCCGGCGACCTGGACGAAGCCGAGGGCGGAGAGGGCCATCAGCAGCGCGGGGACTTCGTGGTGGCCGGGCTGCGCCGCGATGCGGGCGACGAGCACGTTCGCGAGGCGCCGCGCATCGGTCTCCCAGAGCGCGTCGAGGTCTACGCCGTCCAGCAGCGACGGGGTGTTGCTCGGGCGCTCCGGGGTCGCGGCGGTGGCGAAGGCGCGGGCCACCTCGGCCCAGTCCGCGGGACGCTGGGCCACGCCGTACCCGTGGCGCTTGCGGCAGGTCGGGCCCATGCCGGCCTCGACGGACACGGCATCCAGCAACGGGCGCGAGCACGCGGCACAATCGGTCGCGACGAGGGAGACGGCGGGGGCGAGGGTGTAGTCGCTCATGCCGGGGAAGGTAAGACAGAATCACGCTTGCGCAAGAGTGAATCGCCCCGCAATCGGTGTTGCAACACCGCTATCGACACCGAAACGGGGCCAAGCGACACCGGAAAGCGCGGCCGATGCGCGGTAATTCCTGCGGAATCGCCGCGCGGTGTGCTCCGTTTCGCTGTTACTGAAAGGGTTCAAGTCCCCCTCCTCGCACTCTGGAAACCCTCGGAACCATTCAGGTTTCGGGGGTTTTCGCTTTCTGCAACACCGCTACCAACACCGATATTCCAGCGCGCACCGTTCGGAGGGTCGAGCCGCAGGCGGCGCATCTCGTCGCACTGCCGCTCCCAGGACGGCTCGACGTAGAGGCCCCGAGCCCCGACGGCGATCCGCTCCGTGTGGGTCCAGCGGGCGGCGACGCCCTCGGCCATCCCCGCGTCGACGCACAGGGAGGCCATGGTGTGCCGGAAGTCGTGCACCCGGTGGTGACCCACGCCCGCGCCCGTGAGGTCGCGCTGCAGGGCCCGCCACACGTCCTGCTGCCACAGGGGCCCGCCGACGCCGGGGGCGCCACCTCGAGGCCGCCCGGGGGCGCCCCGGGCCGGGACGATGAGGTCGTCGGCGCCGGGCGCCCGACCGTACTCCCGCGCCCACCCGATCCGGTGCCACCACGCGAGCACCCGCGCGAGCAACGGGTGCTCGGGCACCGAGCGGCTCTGGCCGGTCTTCGTGCGGACGCGCTCCCGGGTGCGGTGGTGGATCTGCCACGCGATGCGGACGCGGCGCAGGAGAGGGGGCGTCTCGGGCTGCAGGTCGCTCCACCGCAGCGCGATGGCCTCGGACACCCGCGCGCCGGACAGGAGCATCAGGTGCCAGAGCACGGACCAGCGATCCTCGCACCCGTCGTCCCCAAGCAGCGCCTCGACCTGCGTGCGGGTGAGGCGGTAGCCCGCGCGCGCCCCGGGGTCCTCGTCCGCCGAACTCGGCCGATGCTCCGTCGGGAGCACCGCGAAGGGGTCGGCGGCGAGGGCCCCGTCGAACACCGCCGCGCGCAGCGCGCGGGCGATCGGGTCGACGATGTTCCGCACGGTCCGCGGGGCGAGGGGCTTGATGGTCGGCGCGGCGGCGCGGGCGCGGTAGGCCGTCTGCGCGGCGCGGAGTTCACCGACGAGCGAGGCCGCGGCGCGGGGTGTGACGTCGGCGAGCGGGAGTGCGCCGAAGGCCGTCCGCGGGAGCCACAGGGCCACGCGCCGCCGGTCGCGCTCGGCCTCGGAGTAGGATTGCTTCGCGAGCCAGTCCGTGACCCAGGCGAGAACGGTCTGCGCGGGCGCGGCGGGGGCGGCGCGGCCGGGCGGGGACCACCGGCCTTCGTCGTAGTCGTGCTGGAGAACCTGCGCTGTGGCCTTCGCGCTGGCCCGCGTGGCGGGCTTCCCGTTCGGCTGCGCGGGCGCGTCGAATTCGTGGCGCGGGTGTTCGCCCCGCGCGTCCTTCGGCTCGCGCCAGAGGGTGATGCGAATGCGGAGGCGTCCGTAGCGGACGTTGACCGAACCGGTGCGACGACGACCCACGGGCGGAGACTACTACCGCCGGGGCCGACGGGTCCCGGGGCGCGCGGAGGCCTTCGCCGCTTCCGCCATAGCTCTCGCCTCCGGGTCCTCGAGCGCGGCCGGCCGTCGCGACGGCGCAGGCCTCGCGAGCGGGAGCCCCTCGACGGCGCGCGCGATCTCGTCGGGCGACACCCACGCGGTCTTGTGGTCGTCGACGTGCACCGCCACCGCGTGCGAGAGGCACCAGACCCGGAGGCGCGAGGTGCTCATCCCGAGGCGCTCCGCTTCGGCCGCGAGCTGGCGGTACCGCGGGGGCGGCTCGACGGGTGGCGGCGGGGCGAGCGCGGCTGCGAGCGCCTCGACCAGCGCCCGCTGCGCCGGCGTGAGCGTCACCGGGGCGCTCATCGGGTGCCGCCG
>ERZ869907.168-NODE-168-length-31117-cov-5.158361_pt1 | contig 31117 bp, 32 predicted proteins | sample MGYA00579309_ERZ869907 | MGnify/ENA primary metagenome ERZ869907 (study PRJEB32216, sample SAMN09231814) | wastewater metagenome | place: USA: Maryland | collected 2016-07-30 | study: EMG produced TPA metagenomics assembly of the PRJNA472060 data set (Reclaimed... | reverse complement strand
CCGCCCTCGAACGTGTAGTTGCCGGCGTAGTCCCCGAGCAGGATCGTCGCCCCGCTGGTCACAAGATCGTCGAAGTAGTGGCCCACGTCGTACATGCCACTGATCGAGAGCAGACTGTTCGACGCGGTCCCGATGGACAGGAACGGCCCGGCCGTGCCGTTCCAGAGGAACGACCCGCGCCCCGGCTTGGCGATGATGTTGATCGAGCGTCCGTAGCCGAGGCCGTGCGACAGGTTGATGCCAGCGTCCATCGGCAGCGACTCGTTGATGTAGATGTCGGCGTGCTGGCCCGCCGCCGCGATCTTCGCGATCAGCGCGGTCCAGGCCGTCTTGTTGGCGGCGGCGTTGGTCGTGGTGGTCCCGTAGACCATGCCCTCGTCCTCGACCATGTAGACCCCGATGCCGCGCAGCAGGCCCGGAGCTGCGAACACCCCCGCGTTCGAGAGCGTGGCCGCGTCGGTGCCGTCAGGCGAGCGCAGGTAGGTGCTGGTCGAGATGGTTTCGAGGATGCCGACGCCGTCCTTGACCACCGCCGGGTCGCCGCCGGAATCGACGTTGAAGCCGGTGTCGAGGTTGCCCGACTGCGCGAGGCTGGGAGCCGCGATGGTCCCGGTCACGATGACCGTCTGCTCGCCGCTGACCGCCGTCATCACGTCGGCCGGGTCCAGTTCCATCGTCTCGTAGGCCCGCACGAACGCGGTGCCGTTGCCGGCCGGCTCGATGCCCACGTCCACCCGACCCTTCGTGGTCGTCCAGACTACCAGCGTGCCGCTGCTGTTCAGCGTCTGCGTCGTGGAGATCGGACTACCGCCACTGATGGCCGCGTACAGGTTCCCGGCGAACGGTGTCCCGCTGGTTGTGGAACCCGAGGCCGATGCCGTGCCCGGCTGGTAGAACTTGCAGGTGGCGAGCGCGTACACGTCGCCGTCCGTCTCTTGCGCGACGACGATGATCCGTAGACGTGCCATTACGCCGCCCCCACAGCCACCGGAGCAGCGGCCTGCTGCTGGGGCGTCTCCTGCGTTCGGTCGTAGCCGGCCACCCGCCGGGCCAGGTCAATCTGCCCGGTCCACCGCTTCAAGTAGTCGCCGTTCGGGCGGCCCGGTGAGCGGTTCATCAGCGCTTCGTAGGCCAGCATCAGTCCGACGGTCACTACGTCATTGACGGCCGGCACCGCCGTGTCGGTGTCCGCTGACAGACCGGTCGTGCTTTCCGCTCCGGAGATCAGCGTGTCGGCCGGCCGTCTGACCACCACCTCGAACGTCGCGCCGCTGGTCGGGTAGGCGCGGTCGATGAATTGCAGCGTCGGCGTGCCGCCGTCCAACTGCAACTCCCAGCGCCGCCAGGTCGGGCGCGTCGGCCAGCCAGATGCCCGCGCCGGGTCCAGCACCCCGGTCAGCCGGGCCTCGCGGTCCAGCCAGTAGGCGTAGGTGCTGAGGCTGTACTCCTGCTGGTTCGCGACCGTGGTCACGCTGACCTGATCGGGGATCAGGATGTACGCGAGCGCGCGGTTGATGAGGCTGCGATAGTCGGTGTCGTCGGTCTGCGCGCCGACAGCAGATCCTGCGCCGATGCTCGGGAACAACCGCGTGATCTCGATGACGCTGCCGGCCGCCGGGGACGTGTCCCACCCCGACGACCGCTGAATGGTGATCGAACCCGTGGACGGGACGTAGCTGTTTTCCTTGATGACGCCCTGATTCCCGACGCCCGTCCCAGACTGGATGTAGGCGTACGCGCCGTTGTACCGTCCGGTGCTGGCTCCGGTTGCGCTGTTGATCAGGCTATTGCACAGCACGCTGACGCTGGACACCGATGTCACGAGGTACAGCCCCACGTCGTCAAGCGCCCGCTGGAGCGCGTTCCGGTAGGCCAGCAGCGTCGAACTCACCGCCCGCTACCGCCGCACAGCGCGCGTGTTGGGCGCGCCGCCGCTGCGGGTGACCGGCGAGAATCCAGGGTCGTTCTCGGGGATCGCCTCGATCTCAGCCTGGAGCCGCGCCAGTTCGTCCAGCTTCTGCTCGCGCAATGTCTTGTCCGTCTCGGCAGACGGCCGGGCGATGCCCTTCGCGAGCCAGCGCGAGGCCGTGTCCTCGTCCACCGGGACCACCGTCCCGGCCGGGCAGTGGCCGCCGTACTCGCTCAGGAACTCGGCGTTGATCAGCGTCATCCGGACGTTCTTCGGGGCTTCTGCTACGGGACTCATCAGGCCAGGACTCCTTCGCGAGCGGATACGCGCGTGCGGGTCCACACCTCGGAGGCGTTGAGGGCCGCGACGCGCTCGGGGGTGATCGAGCGCCAGTCGTCGTGGACGGCTGAGATCGTCTTGCCGGTCAGGCCGGTCGCCTGTTCGGAGAGCAGATGTCGCACGCAGGCGACGGCCTGCGCCATCTCCCGCCCGCTGCCGTCGTCCGACTGCACCGGCAGGCCGGCGGCCACGCTCGGCGCGTGAATCGGCGTCGGCACGAAGCCCGGAGCCACGCAGTTCACCGTGACGTTCTTCGTGATCTCGGCGGCCAGCGTCTCCATCAGCGCAACCGTGCCGGCCTTGGCTGCGGCGTAGGCCGAGTAGTACGGCCGGGGGTTGAACGCGCCGCCGCCGCTGAACAGCAGGATGCGCGCGTCCTCGGCTCCCTGGAGGGCCGGCAGGGCTGCGTAGACCACGCGGTAGGTGCCGATCAGGTTGGTCTGGATGCCCTCGGCCCAGGCGTCGGGCGTCGTCGCACCCACCTGCCCGATAGGTTCCTGAGATCCCGCGCAGTGGATCAGCGCGTCGAGCGTGCGGAACCGCAGCCGGGCCTCCAGATGGTCGGTCGCGGCCCGAGCGGCCACGTCGAGCGGGAACCAGAGCAGACGGTCGTGTTCAAGGTCGCGCGGCATGGTGCGCGAGCAGCCATGCACTAGCCAGCCTTCAGCGAGCAGCATCCTGGCGACCGCCGCCCCGATACCGCTCGTGACTCCAGTCACAAGTGCTGTGTTCATAGTCACTATGATACCCGCGCCGATGCCGCGCTGGTGCGGTAGAACGCTCTGATTGTTGCTGCCACGTAGTCGAGGTCGCTCTCAACGAGATACTCGTGCAGCGGCAGCGTCAGGATCTCGTCGGCCTGCCGTTCGGCCTCGGGCATCTCGCCCTTGCGGTATCCCATCTGCTGCCCGACCGTCTGCAAATGGATGGGCTTCGGGTAGTGGATCTTGGCGTCCACGCCGTTCGCGATCAGGTACGCCTTCAGAGCGTCGCGCCGTTCGGCCCGCACGATGTAGGTGGCGTAGGACGGTCGGCTGCCGGGCCTGACGACCGGCGTCTTGACGTGGTCAGACAGGTCCGCAAGCGCATCATCGAGGTAGGCCGCGTGCGCCCGCCGCTTCGCGACGGCCTCCGGCAGTCCACGGATCACGCGGTTGGCGATAACGGCCTGCAACGACGACAGCCGGCCGTTCGCGCCGAAGAGCACCGCGTCGTCGCGCGTCTCCAGTCCGTGGTTGCGGAGCAGGCGCAACAGCGTGTCCAGCGCCTCGGAGCGTGTGACGCAGATCCCGCCGTCGCCCCACACATTCAACATCTTGAGCGGGTGCAAGCTGATGCAGGCCACGTCGCCCCACGCGCCGGCGTGCTGCCCGTCGAGGGTGGCCCCCATCGCCTGCGCCGCGTCCTCGACCACCGACAGCCCGTACCGGCGCGCAACGTCCATGATGGCCGGCATATCCGCGATGGACCCGGTCAGATGCACCGGGAGGATCGCTTTGGTGCGCTTGGTCACGGCCCGCTCGACGGCCGTCGGGTCGATGGTGTAGTCTGCCGTCACGTCCACCAGCACCGGCGTTGCACCGGCCATCCTGATCGCACCGGCTGAGGCCACGAACGAGTTGGTGGCGGTGATGACCTCGTCGCCGTGCCCGACGCCGAGCGCCAGCAGCGCCAGCGTCAGCGCGTCGGTCCCGCTCGCCATTCCGACCGCGTACGGGTGGCCGGTGAACGCCTGCACCCGCCCCTCGAACTCGCGCACCGGGTAGCCGAGCGTGAAGTCGCCGGTCCTGACCAGCGCGGCGATGTCGTCAAGGTACGGGGCCGGGTCCGCGAACTCGTCCGCGAGATAGGCGTACGGCACGCGCATGGTGCCGGGCGTGGCGATCATGGTATCCCTCGTCTCCGTCGCGCTCATGCGGCGCACCAGCGCCGCCAGATCTCGCGGTAGGCGTCCTCAACGTGGCGGGCGTAGCTCTCGTGGTCGCACAGCACCGACGCCTGCAACATGTCGCGGAGCATCCCCCGCACGTGCGCCAGTTCGGCCCGCTGCTCGTTCAGGGCCACTGCCCGCTCGACGTACTCGTCAGGGCTACTGGCGTTCAGGAACGGCAGCCCGAGTTCGTTGTTGAACGAGCCGGTCAGCCGACTGGCGATCTGCCGGTACGGCAGCGTCACGCTCGGGACGCCCATCCAGAGCGCGTCGAGCGTGGTCACGCCGCCGCCGTCCGGCCACGGGTCCAGCCCCACGTCGATCTCGTTGAAGGTCTTGAGGTGTTCGACGTGCGACGACACCCCCCGGAACTGGAGCCTTGACAGGTCGGCGCCAGCGTCGTGGAAGGCGTTCTGCAACCACAGCCGGCTGGCCTCGTCGTCCAGACCGGCCGCCTTGACGATCAGCCGCGCGTCCGGCACCGCCTGGAGGATGCGCGCCCAGAGCGCGATCACCTCCGGCTTCAGTTTGCCGAGACGGTTCATCACGCCGTACGTCAGAAAGCCGTTCGTCTCGCACGGCAGCGGAGCGACCGGCCCCACGCTCTCGACATCGGCGGGCCAGTAGGAGACGATGCGCGGCAGCCGGATGATCTCCTCGGCGTACCACTGTTCCTCGCCCGGCAGCACCGTGTCATGATCCGCGAACAGGTAGTCCATCGCGTCAAGGCCGGTGCCGGTGATGTAGCCCCAGGCCGTCACCTGGACCGGGGCCGGCTTGCGCGCGAACACCGCCAGCCGGTTGCCGGCCGAGTGCCCGGACAGGTCCACCAGGATGTCGATCTCGTCCTCGCGGATCTGCTGTTCCAGCCGGTCGTCGGACCAGATCGAGATGTCGTGCCAGACCTTCGCGCTCTCGCGCAGCCGGTCGGTGATGCTGTCGCCCTTGGCCGCCATCGAGTAGCAGTAAACCTCGAAGCCGCCAGCGTCGTGCTTGAGCATCATCGCCCCGAACACGGTGACGGCCGAGTGGTGCCGGAAGTCGCCCGAGACGTAGCCGATCCGCAGGGTGCGCCCCGGCGCGCGGTTGTTCGTGTGCGGGCGCAGCGGCTTCTTCATGATGTCGTTGAAGCGCCGGCGCAGCCGGTACGAGTCTTCGAGCGTGCTGGTGACGCGTCGGTCGTGGCTGAAGATCAGGTTGCAGATCACAGCCGCGTTGTTCGGGGCCAACTGCTCGATCCGGTCGAGCATCTCGATGGAGCCGGCCATATCCCCGATGCGCTCGCGCGCCGAGGCCAGCCCCAGCAGCGCCCGCAGGTCGTCAGGGGCGCGCCCCAGGATCTCGCGGTACAGGCGGTCGGCGTCGATCAGTCTGGCCGCCGCCAGCATGTTCTCGGCGGCCGTCAGCAGCAGATCGACGCGCTCGAACCCGAGACGTGCCGACTGCCCTGACGGCGAAGCGGGACGGATGGGGAAGGGCGTCACGCCCTCCCCCTGTCGCACGGCAACGGACACACAGCCTCCGTTAGACGCGGTTGAAGGTCACGATGACGCGCCCGCCCGGATCGAGCATGCCGGTGGCCGACATCGAGGATTCCCACTCCAGCACGTCGCCCGCTGCGACGGTCAGGAACGAGGTGGTCGCCGTGAGCGTCAGCGAGGACGGCACGTTGTCGGTCAGCGTGCCGCCGGCGACGCCCGAGGTCAGGTCGAGGGTGGCGACGCGGGTGGTCCCGGTGCCGGCCGCGCCCCGGTTGTAGAGCGACAGCAGCCGGTGGTTCGCGGCGATGCCGCCCGCCTGCGTCCCGTTCGGCACGTACTGGACGGCCGAGATGGTGGCCGCGTACGGCGCGACGAGGGCGACCGCCGAGAGGTTCATGGATGTGGTCAGCGAGGTCACGTCAAGCGTGGCCTTTTGCACCCAGGGTACAGTCATTGAAGTCTCCTAGTCGCCGTTACGGCGCGAACGACTGCTGCACGATCAGCCGGCCGCCAACATCTGGCAGGCCGGTGCCGACGTGGAGCGACTCGAATTCGAGGATGTCGCCCACGGCGATGGTGGCGTTGGCCGGCGTGATGGTCAGCGTCCGCGTCACGAACTTGGTCAGGTTCGTGCCTGAGGTCAGGGCCAGCGTGGCGACGGCGGTGGTGCCGGCCCCGGCGCTGCCCCGGTTGTAGAGGGTGTAGGTGCGGCTGTTTGTGTTGGCTCCAGCCAGCGTCCACGACGGAATGAACTCGACCGAGTTCACAAGGCCCGTTTTCATGACGCGGCCGACCATCGTGATCTTGTCCGCGCCGTCGCTGTCCGGTCCGAACATCGACGGCACGTCGCAGGCCATTTGCAGGTCTGGCGGGTACGGGTTCGCCATCAGTCAAACCCTCCCTTAGCTCGCATCACGGAGGACGCTGAAGGGGTACCGGGAGGCCGTGGTTTCGCGGGTCCGGTTGACCGGGTTCGGCACCGCGTACGCGAAGCGGGCGGTGAACCGACCGATGGTCAGGTCTTGCTGCCAGGCGTTGAACTGGATCGCGCCAGTCTCGTCGTGGATCACGGCCGACTTCGAGAACTCAACCGAGATGTCCTCGCGGATGCCGATGATGCCCTGGCTGAAGTCGCCCACGATGGCCGACACCGCGTTCGCAGACGCCGTGTCCTCGGCCTCGAACGAGCCGTTGCGGATCGCGATGGCCGGGATGTCCCAGATGGTGCCCATCGTCGCGCCAGCACTGGACCCGAACTTCGCGTTCTCGGCACCGGCCTCGCCTGGCTTGAAGATGAACTCGTTGGTGGTCGAGCGCAGGCCACGGAACGACGAGCGCAGCGACTGCCGCATCGCGATGTCGGACGGCGCGTAGCCGTCAGCCTCAAGCGCGGCGATCACGTTGTTCATGTCGGCCGCGATGTCCACGCCGGTGCCGGTCGTGACGGTGTTGCCCGCCGCGATGGCCGCCGTCTTGATGTCGTCAGGCCAGGACGACGGCTTGCTGATCCCGAACAGCACCGCCGAGTCGAGCGCCTTGCCGAACGCCTCTTCGACCTTCGGGCGGTACTCGGCCCACAGGTCGTAGTCGGCGTCTGCCAGCACCACGTCGGGGATCACGATCAGCACGGCCAACTCTTCGGCCGTCAGCATCACGTCGCGCCAGTCCATCTCGCTCGTCTGCTTGAGGCCGGTCGGGTCGGTCACCCAGTAGGCAGACGGCAGACTGTTCAGCACCGGAATCTGCTTGAGGTGCCGGGACATCTTCATCGTCTTCATCAGCCGCATCACGGCCGACTTCTCAGTCATGCCCTGGACGATCCCGCGCTGCACCTCGACGGGAATAAGTGGGTTCGCCTCGTTGGCGCTTGTGCTGTAGGACGGGTCTGTGCCCCGTCCGGTGTAGTTTGCGTACGGGATAGGACTACCATCCTTCTCGAATCAAATCCGCAGTGCGGACGATTCGGCTAGTCTCTCGTGTTAAAATGTCAATGACATCTAAACAGGAGCGACGCAGATGCTTGGCTATCCTGATGGCGTAACCGTTCAAGCTATGAAGGCGAAGCATGCGCCCGATGCCGGCCCAGACGATTGCTGGAAATGGACGGGTGCACGACGTTTGGGATACGGGAGACTCAACGTGTCCGGTAAGACATGGAATGCCCACCGACTCGCCTATACGCTTGCCGTTGGTCCAATACCAGTCGGCATTAACGTGCTGCACTCTTGCGATGAACCGCCCTGCTTTAACCCTGCTCATTTGTCCCTTGGTACGCAGACCGACAACATGCGCGACATGCGCCAGAAAAACCGCTGGCGCGCACACATCGGTTCTGGACACGGCATGGCAAAGCTGACTGAGGAGCAGATCAAGGACATTCGCCAAAGGAGAATGTCCGGCGAACGACTGCAACTGATAGCCGAGAGCTATGGAGTTACCAAAGCACTCGTCCATCAGATCGTTCACCGCAAAATATGGAAACACGTCGCGTAACACTCCCGGCTCGCCTGCTAGGCTCGCGCGCCTCGCATCAGGTTGTTCATGAAGTCGTTCGGGTCGAAGGTCTGACCGGGGGATGACCGACCGCCGCTGAGTGGCGGCCTGGCGATGCCCAGCAGTTGCCGCTTGGCGTCCGCGAGTTCGTCGCGGAGCGCGCGGAGTTCGCCGGCACCGGCCGCGCGCCCGGCCGCGTAGACCAGTCGGTCGCGGTCGGCAAAGCTGGGGGCGGCCTTCAAGGAGTCGAGATCGACGCCCGGCAACTCGCCGGCGGCCGCCAGGTCCTGGCCGACCCGCTGCCAGAACTCGTTGCGCTCGGCCTCGACCGTCTCCCGCGCGACCCGCCGTTCGCGCTCGACCACCGTCTCGAAGTGGCGGGTGATGTCCGGCACGAGGGCGCGTCGGCGCTTCTCGTCCTGCAACCAGACGTAGTCGTCCTGGCTCCAGTCGCCGTCGTCGTCGGGCTTGGCGAGCAGGCGACGGTAGCGGTCCTCGGCGTCGAGAATGGCCTTGCGGGCTTCCTCGGAGGCGTCGGGCGGCACCGGCGACAGTTCGGCCACGCGGGCTTCGAGTTCGGCAATCCGCGCTGCGGCCTCGGCGGCCTTACTGGCCCTGCGGCCCATCGGCTTCGCGTCGCCCGAAGGCGCGGGTTCGCCGGTGGCGGCGTCGGCCTCGTCTGCATCAACTCGCGCGGCGTCCGGGTTCGACGACGTAGCGGCGGCGGTAGCAGCCTCGCCTCGGATCATGGCGTTCATGAACGCATGGCCGGAGTCGGAAGGCGACGGCGTCGCGCTCGCGGATTCCTCGGGTGCCGGTACGGGCTGGGCGTCTGCGGCGTCTGCGACCGGGGTGGTGGCGTCGGATTCCACGCTCGCTCCTCTGGTGGCGGCCGAGGAGCAAGGCCCGGAAACAGGGAAGGGCCGCGCCTCGGCCCCGTGACGGGGACAAAACGCGGCCCATGCGGGCTGCTAGTGACTCCAGTTTAGCACACGACGTGCCTCAAGTCACGCGCTATGTGATTACAGGCAATTCTCAGCGCGTGGGACAAGCGTAGATGTAGCCGATTGAGTTCTTTCGGTTTTCTCGGCTTTGCCATGAGTGCGGTCTGCTTCAATGGACGTAGCACAGCGAAAGGTGACCGAGGAATGGGCGCCATTATCGTCGGACTTCGGCCTGGAGATCATGAGGAGCTGAAGCAGATTGCCGAGCGCATCGGCAGGCCGGTGAGGGAAACGGCCGGCATCTTGCTTGAGGAGGCTATCCGCTGTTGGTCGCACGATGGTCCCCGTGGCGAACGCGAGTACAAGACCGACAACCATCCGGCCGCGATGGTCTGACACCAGACCATCTATCGCGTGGGGCCGACGCGGGTGACGTGGCCGCAGGTGCGGCGCTTGCCGTCCGCGTCCACGACGCTGTGGTGGCAGCGGTCCTCGGCGTAGGCGCCCGGCACCAGCGACACCCGCGCGAGCTTGCCGCGGCAGACCGCGCAGTACATCTGCCGGAAGACCACGGCCGGCGCTTCCATCCGCTCGCGCTCCGGTGAGTCGATCATGCTGTCGCCTCCAGGTGCCGCCTCATGCGCACCAGCGCCCGTCGTTGCCGCTGCTTGACACCGTTGTCGCTCATCCCGAGTCGTTCGGCCATCATGCTGGTGTCCTGGTCGCGGTAGTAGCGCAGATCGACCACCTCTCGCTGCTCGTGGGTCAGGTCCGCGATGGCCGGCGCCAGCCACAGCCGCTGCTCGATACGCGCGTACTCGCGGTGCGCCTGCGGGTGCTGGACGGCCATCGCCTCAGCCCCGATCCGCTCGACGGCGACCAATGCCCGGCGGCGGCGGTAGTCGGTCACGAGGTTGCGCGCGATCTGGAACAGCCACGCCTTCGGCTTGTCCTCGTCGCGGTAGCGGTCGGCCGCCCTGACGGCGCGCAGCCACACGTCGTGGGCCACGTCGTCGGCGTCCGGGGCCGACGCGCCGCGCATGTGCCGCCGCACGTAGGTCAGCAGCGCCGGCGCGTGCGCTTCGTAGAGCGCGCCCACGTCGAGCATCAGGCCACCCGTCCGGGGACGGTCCACGCCTCGTTGCTGTAGCCGTTGTCCTCCGACCACTGGATATCCTCCGGGGTGAGCCGCCACGGCGGGGTCGAGGCGATGCGCGCCCGCTTGACGGCCACCGGCTCGCCGCCCAGCATCGGCTGAGCCTGCGGTGGCGGCTGCACGGGAACCGGCGGCGCGAACGCCGAGAGCGCCGCCCACTCCTGCTGCGGCATGATCTTGCTGACGTGCATCGGGTCCGACGTGTCGGGATACACCGGCACGGGCACGCCGCGCGAGTCGATGACCGTCTGCGACGGCACCACCCTGATCGGCCCGGTGTTGGTCTGATCCGCGTTTGGTCCCATCATCGGTTGATCGGGGTAGCCGGCGTCGCGCGACGCCTGCACCGTGGACGACGGCACCACCCGCACCGGCCCGGTGTTCGTCTGGTCGGCATTTGGCCCCATGATCGGCGCGTCCGGATAGCCTGCCTCGCGCGATCCGGTGATGGTCGGGGACGGAACTACGCGGACCGGGCCGGTGTTGGTCTGATCCGCGTTTGGTCCCATGATCGGCTGCTCAGGATAGCCGGCGGCGGGCACGGCCGGTGCAACCGTCCACGGCGCCGGTGATCCGGACGGCGGCACGACAACCGGCTCGCTCGGCCCGATGCCTTCCTGTGGAGTCTCGACGGGAGCCGGCGGTGTCAGGCCGGGAGCCAGCGTGTCGCTGCCGCGCTCGGTCTGCGGGTAGTTGTCGCGTGCCTGCTGGCTGATCGGCGGGGCCGGCGTCACCGGAGCCGGCGGCGAGGCTGCCTGCGCCGGCTGTCCCCGGCCCTCGCGCTGGTTCGGCGTGACCGGCAGCGTGGCCGGCGGCGCGGGCTTGAACACCGGGTTCGCCATGATCTCGGCGCGGCGGGCCTCCAGCCGGTTCGGGTCCGCGATCTCTGCCGGCGTCAGCGGGGCCGGCGGCTTGGCTCGCGGGTCGATGCTGTTGATGCCCGACAGGTTCGCCTGGAGCATCTGCAACCCGAGCAGCGCCGCGAACGCCTGTCCGCCGAGGTTGCTGCCCTTCGGCAACAGGCCGTTGATCGAGTTGACGAACGTCAGCGCGTTGTTCGTGCCGGTCGTCATCGCGTTCTGCTTCTGCTCGGCCAGGTTGATCTCGGCGTTCCGCGTGGACTCTTCGTTGCGCTGGCGGGTGGCGGCCTCAGATACCGCGAGGTTCGCCACCTCCATGAACTCCTTCCACCGCGCGTCAGCCCACGCCTGCGACCACGAGCCGGCGGCCACCCCCTGCTGCAACTGCTCCTTGTAGGTGCGCGCGGCCTCCTGCGACGCGCCCAGCACGATCTGCGGCAGCTTCGGCCCCGCGACCCTCGGCGTGGACGGCCCCTCGCCGGGGACGCCGCCGGGGACTTCCTTGCCGTCAGGGCCAAACACCTTGATGGTCGTCGTGCCGTCAGGTTTGGTGCTGGTGACGCGGACGTAGTCCTTGCCGTCGCTGCCCTTGACCGTTTCCTGCTTGGTGGTTGGCTTGTCCGGCTCCTTGACCTCGTCGGGCAGCGCCGCCTTGTTGCCGGCCTGATCCTCGTAGTGCAGGCTTGACGTGCCGTCCGGCTTCTTCGTCTCGACCTGGATGTAGGTCTTGCCGTTGCGGGTGATGGGCGTCCGCTTCTCGTCCGGCCCTTTCTGCGCCGATGGCGACGGCCCAAGGTCGCGGTCGTACTGCTTGGTGGCCGGGTTCCAGCCGAGGCGCCGCCCGTTCGCCCCTTCCTCGTCGATGTACGGCTTCCCGCCCGGCGGACCGTCGTTGGTGCCCGTTGCCGGACGGCTCGGGTCGGCGCCGACGTTCTCGATCTGTTCCAGGTTGCCGTCAGGCTGCCGCCGCACGGTCAACACCGCATTAGTCTTGCCGTTTTTCCAGACCTCGACCTCGATGTCCACGTACTGCGGCGCCATCGGGTTCGTGGCCGGGTCGTACTCGGGATTCCGAACCTGCTTCTTCTCGACGCCGTACTGCAACGCGGCCGGGCCGCCGTTCTGCGCGATCCACTGTTCGACCTGGGCCTGCGTCAGAATCGCCATCACTCGCTCCGTGCTATGCTGCCGCGATGCGCTGGCAGATACTCGCCGTCGTCGGATACGTGATCTCGATGTCGTGGGCCACCATGCTCGCTCCTACAGAGGCGGCGTGGCCCACCGTCATCATCCTGCACGCCGCGTTCGCGCTCGGCTGGCTGTGTTGTTCCCACAGCGCCTAACTCGCCCGCCGCTTTTCAATGGCCCCGGTCAGCCGGCGCTTGATCTCGTCGCCGCCGATCTCCGCGATCAGTTGCTTGTCTGCCGCCTGAGCCGCAGCAGCCAACATGGTCTGCAACCCCTTCGCGCGGGCCAGCTTCTCGGCTTCCTGATACCGCTGGCTTCCGGCCACGGTCGGCACGTTCTGGATCAGGACCGCCCCGCGCAACTCGTTCCAGCGCCGCTGCTCGGCGGGCGTCAGTTCGATGGGAGCGGCGCCCGACACGACCGTCAGCGTGTCCTTCGGATTGCTGATGTCCACCCCCGAGCCGATGAACGCCTGGATGGCGGGGTCGTTCCTGCGCGTCGTCGGCCGGAATGGGTTGAGCGCACCGAGTCCCTGCTGCTCGTTCGGCACGGTGCGCCCGAGCGGGTCTTGCGCGAGCGGCACGTCCTTGCGGGCGCCGATGGGCGAGACGGGCGCCAGCGCGTCGGGGATGCGCGACGCCAGCCCGCCGCGCACCTGATTGGCGAACGTGTCGCGCTCAGCGCGCCGTACGCCCACCGTGTCGGTCGCCTGCGCCACGGTGTTGAGCAACGAGCCGGCCGGCACCAGCGTCGAGAGGAACTGCGTGAGCCACGCGCCGCCGTAGCGTTCGGGGTCTTGAATACTCTTGATGATGGCGCCGACGCCGGCCAGCACCGTCATGTCGGTGACGACCTTCGCCGTCCGCTTCGCGCCGTCGCCCAACAGCGAGAGCGCGTCGGATTCGCCCGGCTTCGCGTACTGCTTCGCCTCGTGGGCGGCGGCCCCGATCGAGAGCGCCAGCGAGAACGGCGCGAAGTTCGAGTACGACCAGTATTGATCTCCGACCTTGACGCTGTACGGCTGCCAGCCGGTCGCCCGCAGTTCGGCCTGCTTCTCGGGGTCGTCCGGCCCGGCGCCGGTGACGTTGCCCTGCGTCGCCTGGTCGTAGGCCCAGTACGCGGCGGCCAGCCCGATGGCGTTGTCGCGCACCCGGCGGGAGATGTTCTCCCGCCCTCGCCCCAGCCCGGTCGCCGCCTCGGCGCCAGTCCTGACGATGCCGAGCGGCGAGATGTCCACCGCCCGCGAGGCGATGTTGTATGGCGTGCGGATGAACGGAAACAGCACGTTCGCGACCAGCGGGGCGCGGCGCCTGAACTCTTCGAGGCCGCGCCCGATGCCGCCCGGCTCCTCGGAGAACGTCACATGGTCGGCCATGCGCTTGATCTCGGGGAACAGGTCAACGTCCTCGCGGATCGCTTCCAGGTTCTTCGCCACCGTCGCCGCCCACTCGGCAGAGCGCGGCGAAACGCCGGCCGCCCGTGCCTGCTTGTTAGCCAGCATGGTTGCGGCCCAGTCCTCGGTCATGGTGCGGAAGAACTGATCGACCGCTGCGTTGAAACGGTCGGGCACTTCCATCGCCGTCAGCACGCCCTTCGCGACGCGGTTGTCCGTCCGCGACGAGAGCGTGCGCGGGATGTCGCCCCTGGCCGCCTGCTCCGTGGTGACGCCGTGGCGCATCGTCTCGGCAAGGTTGCCGAACGCGCGCCCCATCGCCTTGAACGGCGCCGCGAATTCGGACGCCGCGTCCGTTCCGCGCCCGCGCGCCAGTTGCCCGCCGGCCTGCGACAGCACCTCGTAGCCGAGATTGACGGCGCCGGACAGGGCGTTGACCTCGATGGTGCGCGGACCCGAGAGCATGTTGAACCGGCGGTACAACCCGAACAGGTCGGCGCCCGTGATCTCACCGCTCTCGGCCTTCGCCCAGAACTTCGCCAACTGGACCGGGTTCGCGCCGTCCTCGACCATCTTCGTGTACTCGTCGGCCGCCGCAACGGCGTTCTCGCGGCCCCCGAGCTTCTTGTAAAAGTGTTCGACCGCCCGCTTCGGATCGCGCTGCAACAGCGCCGTCTGCCGGTCGTACTCCTTGAACGCGCGGATCGCCGCGCCGCGATTGCCCTCGGCCAGTTGCATCGTGGCGTGCAGGCGAGACGCCGCCGCCGCCCGCTGCGCCAGCAGTCGGTCAGGCGTGTTACCGGCCGCGCGCTCGTCAGAGATCTGCCGCGAGAGTTCGCGCACGTCCTCAGCGTAGCGCGCCGTGGCCTCGCTGATCTGGCGCCGCTGCTGGTCGTCGTAGCGCCGTGCTCCACGACTATTCGCCATCAGGGCTTCGGCTACCCTAGCGTCTTCCTGAGCCACCAGACGCCCCTCGGGGCCGCCCGTGGCAGGTGCCATGCCGTCAGATACGGGCGTTGGGCGCGCAAGCGGCGTCGGAGCAGCCGGCGCTCCGGGGTTGGCGAGCGTACCGGGAGTACCGCCGGTCGGCAGTATCCCCTGCGGGATCGGACCGGGACGCGGCATCGGCTGCGGCGCACCCTGCACCTGGAGCGTGCCCGGCGCGCCGCCAGTCGGAGCGATCTGCCCGACCGGCCCCGGCCGCGCCGGTTGTGCGGCCGGCGCGCCCTGCACTTGCAGGTTGCCGGCCTCGCCGCCCGTGGACGGGATCAGGTCGTCGGCCACCGGCGGAAGGTCTGCATTCTGGAGCGGTGCCGGTTGCTGCGCCTGCTGGCGCCGGCCGCCGCCGCGCCGCTCCGCGCGCAACCGATCGTTCTCGGCCTGGAGGCGCGCGATCTGCTGTTCCGGGGTCAGGGATTCGGCGGCGTTGACATCATCGATGAGCGACGGGATTCCAGCGCCTCGGCCCGCCTGAGCGCCCGTATCCGCTGGCGGAACCGCAAGTTGTCGCTGCCCGGATCCTTCCACGACGTTACTGCCGGCCCCAACTCTTCCCAGGTCGGCACCTTGATCTGCTGGGTCTGCGCCGAGTCGTCGTAGGACTCCATCAACCAGTTCCTCCTTTGTCGCCGTGGTGGCCGGGCCGCCGAACATGTCGTCAGCCGCACCGGCGACGCCCTCGACTTCGCGCGCATACCCTTCGAGCAGCGCCCGCAGCCGGCGCGGCGCCCGCGCGTTGTCGTTCAAGTATCCCAGGATAGCATCCTGCAACGGCGTGGTTTCCCGGCCGCCGAACATGCCCGACTGCTGGAGGTAGTCGCCCACCAGGATGCCGGCCCGCTTGAGCCGCGCGTACACGTCCACCGCGGCGGCCACGTCACCCGCGAGCGACAGGCCAGCGTCAACGTCGCCAGAGGCTACCAGTCCTTCGACGCGCGCCATCGACGGCAGGCTGCCCATGACGGCGTTCTGCACGTTGCGGAGGCCGGCGTCGGTGCTTTCCACAATGGCCGTCGCCACCCGCTCGCCGGCCGCACCGGGGTAGGTGCGCGCCAGTAGCGCCGCCTTCACGCGGGCCAGCCCCGTCACGCTCAGGTTGCCGTTCGCTTCGAGCATTTTGCCGCGCTCGGTGTCCGGGACCGTCGCCATGAACGCCCGCACGAAGGATCCGTTCTCGGGAGCCAGCAGCGCCTCGTCAATCGTCTGGTCTTCGCCCACGACGATGCGCCCGAGCGGCCCGTCGCCGATGGTGCGCGCGTCGGCCATCGCCTGTTCCATCGAGGACATCTGCGCCGCAGTCGGCGCGTTCGCCTCGGTCGCGAACCGCGCCCGCTCGGCGTCGTCCAGTGGCGTGATGCGTTCACGCACCAGAACCGGCTGGTCGATGCCCTGCAATGCGTCTTCGGTCAGGCCGTAGTACGGCAGTTCTTCCCGTAGCGCCTGCACGTAGTTGGCGTACGCCTCGGGATTCTCCGAAGCCAGTCGGCGCAACGCGATGCCGCGCCCGTTGCCCGATTCCACCACCATGTCCGGCCCGACGATCATCGGCCCGCTATCGACGCGGTGGGTGTCCATCAGCACCTGCTCGGGGTCGAACGCCTGCACCATCTTGTCGATCTGCACGCGCGACGCAGCCCGCTCGCGGACGCGCGGCTGCAAAGCGCCAGGGAAGGCGCGGTTGACGGACAGGTTATCCAGATGCGACGTGATGAGGTCGCGCAGCGGGACCACTCGCACGCGGAACTCGTAGCGCTGCCCAGGCTTGAGGCCGGTCGCCACCGTGTGTCCCGGCTTGCGCCCCATCCGTCCGGCCATGCCCGCGAACGCCGCGCCGCCCAGCGTCCGCAAGGGGTCGCCAGTTTCCCCGTCTTCCCCCTCCGCCTGACTGCCAACAAGCCCGCCCATTGCCGCGCTCGCGGGGTCGAAGCCGGGGATGGCACTATTCGCCCGCCCGAACCGCTCAGGGACGACGCTGGCCGGGCCGCCGAGGTCTTGTGCATCGGCAGCAGATACGCGCTCGCGGCCGAGGCCCGCGAAGTCGTCGGCCGACCGCTCGTCCAATGGCAGGCTCTCGATGCGCCGGCCCTGGTCGCTCGTGATGGCCGGCTCAAGACCCTTGCGCGCGTTGCGGGCGTCCACCAGCTCGGATTCCAACTGCCACGCGCGGTCGATGGCGCGCTTCTCAAGGTCGGCGTTGCCCTCGGCGCGGGCGCGCTCAATCACGCTGCGCGTCCAGTCGAGTTGCTCTTGCAGCACCTCGACCGTGGGCTTGATCTCGCGCATGCCGCCGCCGGACTCCTGAATCACGCGCGCAGCCGGCGACAGATCCAGCAGCCCGCCCGCGACCTCGCGCCCGACGCCCTGCAACCCCCGGCCGAGCGCGTCGGCGCCCTCGCGGACGGCTTCCACGCCGGCGCGTGCGGCGCCGGCCCCTGCGCGTCCCACCGCTCCGGCGGCGTCCTCGATGTTCTGGCCCCAGTTCAGCCCACGAATGGCCGCCGGCCGCGTGACCATGCCCGTGCGCGCCATGCCGATGTTGCTGGCCGGTCCAAGGTCGATCAGGTCCGCGATGCCGATCCTGCCGACCAGCGGCAGCGTCACGCCGACCGTCGCCCGGCCGATGCCGGCCGCTTCGAGCGCCCCGTTGATCGCGTCGGCCCCTGCCTGCGGCGTCGCCAGCAGCACGGCGTTCGCGATCTTCAGGCCACGGTTGATCACATCGAGTGGCACCCGTGCCGCTTGCGCGAACTCGTTCGGGTCGGCCTTGTTCATGCGGGCTTCGAGCGCGTCCTGCTGCTCGTTGACGCCGCTGATGGTTTCGGCGTAGGTGTTGCGTGCGGGATCGACCATCGTGTTGATGGCGTTCGTGAGCGGACCCGTGGTCGGCGGCACGTAGTCAGGCTCGCCCGGCGTCGATGTCACCTGCCCGTAGCCCGTGGCCGCGTTGGCTGCGCGAACGTTCTCGCGGTTCTGGGCCATGTTGTTCTGCGCCTGCTGCACGACGGCGTCGGCGCCGGCCTGGACGTAGCCCACGACATCGCCGGCCGCGTCGTAGATCGGCTTCAGTTTGTCCTTGACCCAGTTCGTCGCCTGCTCAACAGGAGACGCGGGAGCCGGCTGCTGCGGCCCCTGCACGGGGTCAGGCTCGCGCGGGGCGGTGTACGAGGCGTCCCCGATGGTCGGGTCGGCGTAGGCCGGCTGCGGGAGCGGTTGCGCGCCGACGCTGCCCGGCAATGCCTCGCGCGGCCCCTGGTCGGGATCTTCGTAGCCCGAGTTTTGTGGGAGTTGGGGGTCGTTTTGTGGGAGTTGACCCGAGTTTTGTGGGAGTTCGGGCGCAAAACCGCCGTCGCCCGGCCCCATCAGTTCGTCGCCCGCCTTCATCATCAGCGGCGCGCTCTGTGCGTCTGCCTGCAACCCCTCCCACGGCGCCGCAGGGTAAGGGGATGCGGCGACGGGCGCAGGAGGAACGCCCGTCGCCGCCGGGGAGGGAGCAGCCGCTGCCTGCGCAGGGGAGGACGCAGGCGCGGCGGTCAGGGGTATGCGCGCCATCGTGTCGGCCGGCGGCGCTGCCTGCTGGACACGGGGCGCTCGGAGACCGGCAGCAATGCTGTTGACCTGTTGCACCCAGTTCGGATCAGTCGCGTACCCGCGCTCTTTGAACCCGGCAATCAGATTGCTGTAATCACCAGTCTGCGCCGCTTGTTGCGCCACCGGCCCAAAGCGCGGCGAGTCGCGGACGAACTCTGCCAGCGCGTCCATGCCCTCCTGCATGCTGTTGAACGTCCCAAACGACGCCGTCTGCATTACCGACTGACCATTGATGACCTCGCGCGTTGGGACCGTCACCACGCCGGCGCTGCCGGGTGCCTTGACGCCGCCGACTGACCAGTTGTCGCGCGCGATGGTTCCTGGTTGCAGAATGCCTTCGTTGATCGCGATGCCGGCTATGTACGGGGCCATGTCGGCAGGAAGGCCAGCCTTCGTCAACGCCGCTGCCGCCGCCCGCGTCACGGTTTCGCTGGTGACCGGCTCGTCAGGTGTCACGTCAAACGCGCTATTCATCCTTGTGCGTGGCCCTTGCGTGACGCTGCCGCTGTCGCTCTGTGATCCGTCAGCGGCCATACCCGTCTGCGCGCTACCCGCCGAGGGCATGGCCGCCGGGGTGCCGCTCGCCGGCGCTGGGGCTGACGTAGTGGCCGGCATACTCGGCATGGCCATTGACGCCTGCTGGCGCTGCTGCCGTTGGATCTCCAGCGCGTCCGGCCGGTCGCTGACGACGACCGGCAGCGGCTCCGTCTCGGGGTTGTCCTGCAAGTTGAGCGGTGGCGTGGTCGGCATCGCCAGCGCGGCCAGCCCGTCGATGTCCTGGTCGGCCTGGTGGGCGAACCCCAGCGACCAGATGTCCTTGTCTGCCTTCTGCTGGAACGACGCCGCCTGCGCGCGGCCCCACACGTCGGAGGGCAGGTAACTCGGGCGTGCTGGCATGGTCAGCCCTCCTCGCTGTCGGGGATGCCGGGGTCAAGCACTGAGGCCACCACGGCCTTGAACTGCTCGTCCTGAATCACGCTGTACGACAGATCGCGGTGGAAGCGCGACACCATCAGCCACACCAGCGGCCACGGTAGCCGGCGCTGCCGCAGTTCGTCGTAGTGGTGTGCCGTTTCGTCGGCAATCCGCTCCGCGAATCCCATCAGGCGCGCCGGACAGACGCCTGTCCCGGCAATGCACGCTGGCGGTCGCTCTCGACGAGCGCGGGGTCGTAGCCGAGGCGGGCAAGTCCTGCCTGCGCGATCTTGCGGCGCGGCGCTCCGAGCCGCTCGACCTCGCCGGGGCGGCCCGAGAAGTACAGGTTCTTGACGGCATCGAGCGCGGCCCAGTCCTGCGCGTCGTGGCCGATGCCGTCTGATGGCGGCATCGCTTTCATGACGGCCTGCGCGGCGTTCATGCGGAGATCCTTGCTGCCGCCACCCGCGCCCGCGCCACCGGCCGATCCTGCACCGCCGCCGCCACCCGAGCCGCCGCCGGCGCCGGCGTTGACGACGGGCGTGTTGTAGCCCGAGAGCGCGGCCCACGACTCCCACGTCTTCGGCTGGGCCGGCGCCTGAGCGCGGGCCTGCTGCGGGAAGCCGCCAACGCCGGTCCGCGCCACCGCCGTGTCGAAGTCGTTCGCGGACCAGCGCATGTCCGGGGTACTCGCGTACTTGACGTACGAGTTCGCCACGTCAAGGCCGTACCGCTGCATGTCGAGCGCGTGGGTGGCGTCGAACTGCCGCTGGTTCTGCTGCAACTCGTCGAGCCGCGTCCGGCGCTGCGTGTCGGTGCCGTAGCGCGAGTCGCCGGACTGGATGCGCGCGATCTCCATCGCGTTCGCGCGCGCTTTCTTGGCGTCCTCGATCTGCGCCTCGATCTGCGTCCGTTGCAGGCCGCTCGACTCCTGCCACGCCCGCGTCAGCGTCGCGATGTAGCGGTCGTACGCCTCGACCGCCTGGTTCGCCTGCTCGTCGGTCAGCCCGGCCGGCAGGAACATCGGGCCATTCTGCGTGACGACGAAGCGCGGCGAGCCGGGTGCCGCCGCGCCGGGGTTCGGCGGGTTCGGGTTGACGGACATCTCAGGCTCCCATCATGGGCTGCGGGGCCGGCGCAGGGGCGGCCGGCATCATCGGCGGCTGCTCCTGCGCCGGCATCTCTGTCGGCATAACTGGCGGCGTCTCGGGCATCGGCATCTCGCCGCCCATCGGTTCAGCCGGCAGCGGCGTCGATTCGACGCCCTGCAGGTCGGCGTGCTTCTTCTGGTAGCGGCGGTCGAGCGACTCGGCCTTGCGGACCATCGCGTCGGGGTCGTCGTAGTCCAGCAGCAGGCTCCAGCGGTAGGGGAACTGCGCGAGCCGGGTCAGCCGGTCGGCCAACTCCGCGTCCTGCGTCGGCCGCGCGTACAGTTCCATCCACTCGGGGTGCTCCTGCAACACCAGCAACTGCGGCAACATCTCCTGCGGCACGCCCTGCGTCAGCAACTGCGTCGCGAACGCCTCGTGGTCGGCGTCCACCATGTCGTCGGTGATAGACCAGATGGTGTCCTCGTCGGCGGCCGAGAGTTGCTCGCTGTCGCCCGGCGCGCCGGCTTCCAACGCGAGCCGTTCGAGGGCGACCTCGTCCTCATCAGATATTTCTCTGATGGCTCGGTCTTCCGCTGACTCGCTCGCCGGTTTTCGCGCCATTACGCCTCCCTCCATTCGAGGGGTCGGGTATAATTGACACGAGTAAACCCCGCACCTGTTACAGCAGGCCGGGGCGCGACACCGCGAGTTGGAGCCTCACGATGCCCAATCAGTATACGGCGAATCCCACGCCCACCGATCAGCGCCTCTGGGCGCGCGTCGAGCGATCCGAAGCGTGCTGGACGTGGACCGGATACCTTGACAAAGACGGCTACGGGAAGTTCACCGTGGATCGTCGCAGTCGTTCCGTCCACACCTTTGCGTGGTTCCTGGCGACCGGCGCATGGCCCCGTGCCGGCACATCCGTCTGCCACACGTGCGACGTGCCCAACTGTGTCAGGAACGACGATGCCGGCATCTACATCGTTGATGGCATCGAGTACGAGCGGCGAGGGCACCTGTGGCTCGGCACTACGCGGGCCAATCAGCGAGACAAGGCAATCAAGTTGCGTTCGGCCAGCGGCGACCGTAACGGATCGCGGCTGTATCCCGAGCGTCTCATGCGTGGCGACGGGCACTGGGCGAAAACGCATCCCGATAATCTTGCGCGCGGCGACCGACACTACGCGCGGATGAACCCGGAACGCATGAAGCGTGGCGAGGGGAACGGGCGCGCGACGCTCACCGAAGAGATCGTACGAGAAGTTCGCGCGCTGAGGGCCGCCGGTGGCAATATCGTCGAATTCGCGAAGGCTCGCGGACTCGGACTGAATGCCGTCCACAAGGCTGCATCCGGGCGTACCTGGAAGCATCTCTAAGCCGCTCCTTGACTCACCTGAAGCTGTGCCTCGGCGTCTGCCATCCTGCTGGCTGTCCCCATGCCTCCCGCGATAATCCCGCCGAGCGATTGCTGGGCGGCAGTCGGACCGCCGCTGCCGCCCTCTCCAGCGCGGCGCAGGCCGGCGGTCGGTATGCCCGCGTCCATGCCAGGGACACCCTGTTGTGTCATCTTCTGTTGGGCTTGCAGTTTCATCACCTGGAGCATCAGGCGATTCCCCTGACGCTTCGCAAGGCGTGTCGCCATAGCTTCGAGGTAAGCCGGCTGCTGGCGCATCTTCCACTTCAAGACCTTTGACCACTCGGACTCCGGGTCCGACTTGCCCATCGCCTCCATGACCGACTCGAAGTGTCCGAAACCGCGATCTGCGGCATTCATCTCCTGCTCGACGCGGACCGGGTTCGCTTCGTTCGGATAGGTGGCGGTTAGTTTGAACTCGCCGTCCCCGACCCACTCGGGGTCGAACGACAGCACGTCGCCGCCGGTCCGCACCTCGGACCCGACCGGCCGCTCGCGCGTGGTCTGGATCGGCCAGTTCACGTCGAACGTCTTCGAGAGCGCCGTGAAGATCTTGAGCGCCGACTCGCCGCAGAAGCGGCTCGCGTCGAGCGCGCCCTCGCGGATGTGCCGCTTGGCGGTCTGTGCCAGCGTCTCCGCGACCACCTGCGCGTGCCCGGAGGCGCCGCTGCCGGTCGGCCGCTCCAGCGCCGTGTTCTCGCGGAGCGAGGCCATCTCGTTCTGCACCACCCGCCATGCGTCGCCGCCGACGCTGGCCGGCGATGCCGGGAACACCTCGCCCGTGACCGTCTCGATCTCGCCGGCGTCCGGCATCTTCGGCTTCCGCAACTCGCCGGTGTCGGCGTCCAACAACGCCTCCGGGTCCACGCCCTCGGCGCCCACCAGGGCCGCATCGGGGCGGTGGAAGTAGCCCGTGAACGCCGACACCGCCGTCGCCGCGTTGATGGCCGTCGTCGCGCCCTCGATGCCGAGGATCGTACTGACGAACGGCCAGAGGTACGGCTCGTAGTAGTAGTCGGCATCATCATCGGAGGTGTGCATGCCGCCGAAGTAGCCCCAGAACGGCCCCTGCAAGCCGTACTGCTCGTACAGGTCGATCAGCGCGACGCCGCCTTCGAGCGACTCCATGCCCTTGCGTGGCGTCTCGTGGTAGGTCGGGTGGCCGCCGACGCTGTAGATCACGATGGGGCGCTGGATCTGCTCCTTATCCACGTCCACGATGTAGAGCGTGTACAAGTACCACATGCCCTGCTGGCCGGTCTGCCGGGTCGCGTCGAAGCCCTGCGGGATCAGCGCGCGGTCGCCCATGCCCCGCCAGCCCATGCCCTGCGCCAGCAACTCCTCGGGGTAGTACAGCGTGCGCTCGATCAGCGCGTGCACCTTCCAGCGCCCGCGCTTGGTGCCCCGCGTCAAGAACGGCGCGCAGTCAAGCGCCGGGATCAGCCGGGTGGTGACGCCGCCCTGCTCCTGCTTGAGCAGGTAGCGTTGCACGGCCTGATCGTGCGCCTCTTTCGACTTGTCGTCGTCGCGCGCGAAGTCCTGCTGGTCGGCGCGCTTCGGCTTGCCCGACTTGTCGCGGTCGAACGTCGGGTTGTACGCCTTCTTCCCGTCTCGCACCCGCACGTAGCGGCCTCGGGCGTCGGCATCATCCGGTTCGTACTCGGCGCGCTGCTCCTCGTCGAGCGCAGCCCAGGCCCGTTCGTCGAGCCGGTCGTAGAAGTCCGGGCAGCCGGCCATGTCCACTGCCGTGGGCAGGCAGACGACGCCGTACTCGCCGTCCTCGGCGCCCTTCTCGATGAAGGATGGGAACGGCACGTTCTCCTTGCGCCACTCTTCGAGGTAGTTCTCGCACTGCTCGGCGTGGTCCCTGTCGCGGTCCAGCAGCCCGAGGGCCATGCGCGAATAGACCGGCTCGACGGCGCCGGCGCCCGCGATCAGGTCGCGTTCGAGGGTGCGCCGCTCCGGCAACACCTTGACGACCCACGACGCGGCCTCGGGGTGCTGCTTGACCCAGGAGTCGCGCAGGCCGATCACGGTGGTCTGCCGGCGCATGCCCTGGCAGACGGCGATGCGCTTCCGGCTGCGGTCCTTTTGCAGGCTGGCGTTTTTCCAGAGTTCGAGCAGCCACGCATGGTCGATCTCGCGGCCCTGGAACTTGACCACGCGGCCCTTCGCAGGCGTGTCAGGCATCTAATCGCCCCCCGATGAGGGCCGGCGTCTTCAGCCACGCCCAGTTGTAGCCGCGTGTCCAACCTTGTGATGGCCGGTTCGGCGCGGCAGAGCGCCAGGAGACGAACCCCGACTTCGGCTTGTCAGCCCCGCCCCAAATACGCACAGAAGGTACGCGCGCCGCAGATGCTTCGTCACGGGACACTTGAATCTCTGGCCCCGACACGTAGGCGACGCCGGCCTTTTGCCACCGCATCGCAACCTGATCCGGAACGGAAACGCTTTGTCCCGCAAACAGCCGGCCGTACTCGGTGTACTCGTTCCGCATCATCACGACGGTTGCCATCTAGTCGCCCCCCGTCATGGCCGGGCGGCACGCATGCTCGACCCGCAGTTCGGTGTGCCCTTCGCGGCTCTCGGACTGGCACGTCTCAGGGCACGGCACCCGCACGGCCTCGACGCGGTCGCCGCAGTCGGTGCAGTAGATCACCACGCTGGCCGACCGCTCAGCCACGGCGGCCCCCGCTGAACAGGCCCGGCCGCCGCACCGGCTTGGTGTTGGCCTTCTCGTCGCGCTCGGCCTGCCGCTGCCCGACGTTCGCCATGCCCGGCGCGAACCTGTTCAGGTCGGGCACGAACTTCTTGCCCCCGCCCAGCGACCGCGCCAGCACGCCGGTCATCCGCTGGTTGACCGATGCTTCCATCAGTCCATACCGGAGCGCGTCATAGGCGTGGTCTTCAGTGTCGGTATCCACGTCTTCGAGATGGTTCGTGTCCCGCACCAGCAGCGGCATAGTACGGATCAAGTTGACGCACGTCTTGAAGACCGTCAGGCGCGGCGGGTAGCCGTCATCGCCGTCGCGCGGTTCGTCCCAGTCGAGGTACTGATGCACGCGCTCCTTGCCCGCTAGACGTTCGTTGACGGCCTTGGTGAGCGGCACGCCCATTTCCTTGTATTGATCCGAGACGCTCTTGAATTTGCGGCCCTCGCGATTACTTGCCCACATGGCGGGATCGCCAACGCTGCCCTTGTACGTCTCGCCGGCCGACAGTGCCCGGATCTGCATCGCCTGCTCGAACGCGGTCAACCCAGAGCCGTACAACTCGCGGTAGACGACGAACGATCCGTCAGGATGCCGTGCCATCCACAGGCAACAGAACGGCACCGCGTAGCCGTAGTCCACCATGCGCCAGCGCGGCCAGTCGTCGGAAATGTCGAACGGATCGCAGGTGTGCACACTGCTATCCCACTCGGGAAACGCCTGCCCGACCGGCGGCGTGCGCTCGTGCTGGGCCTCGGCTCGAAACGCCCGGATGCCCCAGTCGTTGATCTGCCGCTGGCAGGTGTCGCGGTCCTGTCCGTCCCAGGTCGGCGTGCCGCGCACAATCAGCCATCGGCCGCCGTGCCCCTTCTCCACCGCGAAGCCGCGCATGGCGGGGTGCGGACCAGAAACAATGCGGTCTGCTAAGAAGTCGGCCGGCTCGGTTGCCAGACCGGCCAGCATGGCGAACACGCCTTCGTGATGCACGAGGTTCTGCACGGCCAACGTCGCTGCATCGGACGATCCTGCGGGCAGGAGCTTTTGCGTGATCGCGACGATCTTCTTCTGCGTGGTCTGCGGCGTGTCTGCCGCATCGTCCACGTCGTCAAAGACGATCAGGTCAGGTCGCGCGTCATCGAGCTTGACGCCGCGCGCCGCCACGTCGAGGCCGATAGCATCCACCACAAACCCGCGTTCCGTCCGCAGTCGGTTGCGCCGCCAGCCCTTTGACGATCCGTACTTTCCTACCGCTCGACTCGCCATATCGGGGTACGCGGCCTCAACCGACGCCGATTCGAGCAACGCACCAATATTCTGCACGTGGTCATCAGCCTGGGCCTGCGTGTTACAGACGTACAGCACATAGCGGCGGGCGCGGCGGGCACCAAGCGCAACACAGGCCAGTTCCACACTCGTGGACTTCCCCCCGCCTCTCGGCCAGATCGCCACGAATGGCGCCGGCCGTGTGCCCTTCTCGACCGACCAGACCCACCGCCAGAACTCATGGTGATGCTCAGCGAGCGGGATGACCCGCCCGGAACTGTCCGTGAGCCAGTCTGCAAACAGTTCGCGCAACCAACTCTCGTAGTCGGTCGGGATGTGGTGAGGATCGCCCGCCCTGACGCCGAGTTCATCGGCCACCAGTTCGCGCAACAACTCGCGCTCTACTTCGGCACGAGAAATAGCAACGGCCACAGTCAGCCGGCCTTCTGCTTGCGGAGACGCTCCACGATGCTGACGACGCGGTCTGGAGCGACGCCGTACTCGGCGGCAATGTCGTCAATCTGCGTGGTGATGTCGATGGGCTGCACCGTCTTCCCAAGCACGCGGTCGATGCAGTAGGCCAACAGCGCCTTGTCGCCGCCGAGCGCCAGTTCTAGCGCCTTCTCGACCAACTCCGGCAGGCGTTCTGCCATTCGCAATTCTGCGATTTTTATGGGCGACTGGGCGTGCGGTTCATGCCGCACGCCCGGCTTTCGCCCAGCCCCCACCCTGAAGCCGCCACGACCGGCCACGAATCACCCCGAAATCAAAGCTAATCAAAAACCGTGCGTCAGTGACTCCAGGCACAATCCTGGTGACTACAATCATACCGCACGGCGCGGCTTTTGCCTACTGGCCGCCGGCGAGCGCCCTTCGGAGGGCCGGTATCGGGCATTCATCGTCATGAAGCCCGCCGTTGCAGCACGCAAGCCTGCAACAATCCTCCCAAACTACTGCCTGCGCCGCCTCCAGCGCCTTCACGATCTGCGGCATGGCGAGCCACGGGCAGTCGTCGGCGTGGGAAATCACTAGCCCGCACAGCTCGCATTCGTCATTTCGATCCATTGGGTCGAGATAGCCATCAGACAGCCGCTTCGCGTCCTCGATCAGCCCCATCTCACCCTCCCACCAGACTGCCCGCCCACTGCACGAGCATCTGCACCAACGCGGCCACGGCCTGCGACGCCAGCGCGTCGGCCACCCGCTCCGCCACGTGCGATATGGCGCTCACGGTGCCGGCTCCTCGGGCGCGGCGCTCGTGGCTGCGCGAGACGGGCGATGCTGTTCGCAGTAGGTCGAACCCATCCCGAACGAACGGAATGCATGGCAGACGCCGACGACAACGCCAGGCGGTCGCTCTCCTAGCGTGACGGCCCCCGTCTCCCGATCGACCCACGGGCCGTGTTCCTCCGGTGCCGGCTCTGCCTGAGCGCCACGATCCCACGCCGCGCAGGCGTCCTGCCATGCCGCGATCTCGTCGGGAGTGTTCATCTCGTCATCAGGCACAAACAGGCGAGGGTCGCCGCCGTGAAAGAACCCGTAGGAACACCGGCACTCGTTCGCCTCTGCTTCGGCCTCGCATGCCTCGCACCAGTCCATGCCGTAGTCGATGCTCTGGTTCAGTTCCTTCGTCGTCGTCAGCGGCTTGTCACAGTCCATGCAGCGCGGCGGCATCGCGTCATTTACCGTCGTCATCACGCCTCCCCCGCGCTCGCCGCCAGGGCTGCGCCGATAATCTGCATCGCCTGCTGAGAATGCCCGTATGCCAGCATAGGGTTGCTGTGTAGCGACACCGTGAACAATTCCGTATGCGCCTGCTCCAACGCGGCTCGCAGACGCGCGTTCTCGTCAGACACCGCGCCAAAGTCCTCAGCGAGTCGCTGCCAGGACTCGCCGTTCTGGCGCGCGGTCGTCCGATACTGCAGCGCCAGAGCCTTCCACCGCGCCGACCAATCCCGTGCAGCGTCCCGCTCGGCCTCTGCCGCTTGCATGCGTGCCGCCAGTTGCTCGGCCGCGTCGAGTGCACGATGCACGCCGCCCCACAGGCGCGTGGCGACAGCCTTCCACCGAACCGACCACACGCGAGCAAAGTCCCGCTCGCCCTTTATCGCGTCCCGCTCGGCCTCCAGCGCGGCGATGCGGGCGCGGAGGCTCTCAACGGTGCCGCGTTGCACGTAGTCGTAATCAGGCTCGCGACTGTGGTCGCCCGTCAGGTCGATGTTGCCGCCGTCGCTTGCCGCACTCGCAGGAAATCTCGGCCCGAACGAGATGCTAGCCATCACTCGCCTCCCGCCCCGATCCGCTCCATAGAGCGTCCATCGTCATGCCCAACGTCTCCGCAGCCAGTGCGAACTTGTGGATAGACGGCCACGCCCGATCCGTCTCCCCGGACTGGATGCACCGCCAACTAACACCGATTGCCGCCGCAAGTTCACGCTGCGTCAGATCGGCAGCGATGCGGCTGCGGATCATATTCGTCCCGAGGCGACTGCGAACCTCGTCACGCAGCGGTAGTTCCCTCGGCGGCTGGTGACGGGTTCTGGACACCAATGGATTTTCACTCACCGCTCACCTCGCGGCCCGCCGTGCTGGCGGCGCTGTTCAGTGTGTCAATCGCTTCCTGGTTGACGCGCCCCGTGTGGACTGGGACCGGCCGAACCTGGAGCATCACGTAGCGCCGTCCGTGCTGCTTGCGGATGGCGCTGATCGATTCAATCAGCCGTTTGGCTTTCGCTACGCCCTGCGGAGTGCTATGGCACCCGTCTGTCTCGGCAGTCCCGTCCGGGTTGATGGTCAGCAGGTAGTAGTTGCACGTTTCGCTAGGATCGTCAAACGCCCACGACGACACCGTGATCTGATCAGCCATCACGCCCCCTCCGTCGCGGCGCTCGGCGCTGCTGCGGCCAGTCGTTCGCGTACTGCTTGCATACCCGCTTCGTAGTCGGGATTCAGCACACAGATGCGGTGGTGCTGGTGGTCGCCGTCCCGCCCGACCGCTTCAACGGGAGATGGGCAGAACCGGCACGAGTACATCAGCACGTCGTAGTTGGTGCGCCAATAGCGGTACGCCTGACTGCCGTTCCTGATCTCCGACAGTCGATAGTCGAGCGCCGCCGCCCGCTGCTCGGACGCGGCGGCGGCGCGCTGCAACTGGTCGATCTGCTCCCACTTTTCAAGGTTGTGGGCCACGAGCGACGCGCGGTCCACCGTCACCGTGTCGGCCGCAGTCGCCCCACGCAGCGCCCGCACCAGGCCCACCGTCGTCTCGATGGTGGCGTAGTTGTCGTCTGGCAGTTTCCCGTCCCGCGCCTCGATCCAGTCGAGCCGCTCGTTCGCCCGCACGATGGCCGCCGCCAGTTGCTCGTTCGTGTTCATGCTGTCATCTCCTGCCGCTCGCCGGTCCACAGCGCATCCATCGTCGTGTGCAGCGCCACCGCCAGAGCCGCCATCGTCAGCACGTTCGGCACCCGCTGCTTGACGCCGCGCTCCAACTGCCCGAGGTAGTTGCGCGAGGTGCCGGCCCGGTCTGCCACGTCCTGCTGCGTCAGCCCAAGCGCGAGACGCCGCGCCGTCAGCCGCTCCCCAAACGTCTGCGGTCCACGCACCACCAGCAGCCGGCGGCACGAGTGCGCCACCAGCACGTCCCGCTCAACCATCGTCACCTTCACGGCTGACCCTTCTCGCACGTCAGGCAACGCTGCCCGCGCTGCCGCTCCTGGTTGCAGCGCGCGCAGCGGACCGTGGCCCCGTCGCCGTCCGCTGCCGACTGGTAGCGGCTCGGCTCGAACGGCGCCATCTGCCCGTTCGGCTGTCGCCACCCGCGTGTCGATGGCAAGTGCTTCGCGTAGCGTCGGCTCACAGAGCATCCTCCGATAGCAACATCAGGCCGTGGCCCGCGACGGTTGCCACGCGGGCGCCGGCCTGCTCCAGCGTTTGCCGCAGGCGTTTCAGGGTCATGATCAGCGTGGCGTACGAGCGCGGCGTCCGGCGTGTGTCCCACACGTCGCGGATGATCCGCTCGTACGAGACGACGCGGCCGGCATGCCGCGCGAGCACCACCAGCAGGTCGCGCTGACGCTGCGGCAGGTAGACGGGCAGGCCGTCCACGGCGACGCACCAGCGGTCCATGTCGATCACCAGCGGCCCCGATACGACGACGCGCGGGGCAAGTTCGACGCTCACGATGCCACCTGCCGCATGACGCGCGCGGCGCACTTCCGGCAGGCGCGCGTCGGATTCCGCGCGGCCACGAGCGTGCCGCACCCGCCGATGCACAGCATGGACGGCACGCGGTTCGCAGCCGTCGCCCGCTTCACACCATCGCGCGGACGCCCGCGCTTCGGGTCATCGCCCTCGTACCAGCGAGCGATTGTCGGCGGCCTCCGCTCCAGGATCTGCGCGATCTCGCGCCCGCACATGATGCAGGCGAGCGTGTCGTCCTGCCTGAACGCGCGGGACCGGCAGGCGACGCAATGCACGACGACCGGGCCGGGCTGCTCCGTCTCGTAGATCGCCGGCAACTTCACCGGCGTCTGCATGAACGAGTGGCCGTTCGTGAAGGTCACCGCTTCACCTCATGCCGCCGTGCGAACATCTCCATCTCGCAAAACATCCACGAGTCTCCAATACCAAGACGCTCGGCCTTCGAGAGCATGACCGGCGTGATGCCCTTGTCCTCGAATGCCCTGAGGCTCGTCCTCGTCTTGACGCGCACGTCGCGGAACCGGCGGGCGATCTCGTAGCGCCTAACATGCTCGTCGGTGATCTGCCCAGTTCCGTCGCACATGCTGCACGGCGACGAGTCGCCCTTCCCGAGACAACGCGGGCACTGGTTCATTCGGCCGCGCTCCAGTCACGAACGTGCTCCACGTAGCCCTGAGCGTTCGGCTTGCCCCACACGCGGGCGCGGCAGATCGCCAACTTCTCGCGGACCGCCGACGCCAGATCGGTGCCAGTGTGCTTCGCCAACCCCGAGAGCAGCATCAGCACGTCGGCCATCTCCATGCGGTCGGTCGGCTCGGCGGCCAGTTCCGTCGCCTCGGCCAGCAGGTGCGCGCTGATCGACTGTGCCGAACTCGTCGGGAACGTCTCGCACTGCCACGCCCACACGTCGGCCAGCACGCTCTCAAGCGTCGGCGTCGGCGTCTCGTGCTGCACACGGATGTCGGTCACGCCGGCCAAGACCAGCGCGTCGGCGCAGTCAGGGCACACCTTGCGGGGTCCGTAGACGTAGAGCGTCGCGCCGTAGGCCGGCACCAGCGCGTTCGCCAGCGCGTTTCGCTCCGCATGGACGGACGCCCGGCAGTGGTCGAGCATCAGATGGTCTGCGGTGTCCGGGCAGTGTTTCTGACCTTCCGGCACGCCGTTGTAGCCCGACGCGATGATTCGCTTGTGCTTGACCAGCACCGCGCCGATGGCCGCACGGGGGCAGGTTGCGCGG
>ERZ869907.166-NODE-166-length-31288-cov-15.936381_pt1 | contig 31288 bp, 36 predicted proteins | sample MGYA00579309_ERZ869907 | MGnify/ENA primary metagenome ERZ869907 (study PRJEB32216, sample SAMN09231814) | wastewater metagenome | place: USA: Maryland | collected 2016-07-30 | study: EMG produced TPA metagenomics assembly of the PRJNA472060 data set (Reclaimed... | reverse complement strand
CAGCTTAGCTCCCAGCTTAGCTCCCAGCTTAGCTCCCAGCTTAGCTCCCAGCTTGGCTACCAGCTTGGCTCCCAGCTTGGCTCCCAGCTTATCTCCCAGCTTTACTCCCAGCTTTATGTTTTTTGGAGAAATGTATGGTTATGTTGGAAAGATTATGTTGAATATATTGGTGGCTCATTTTATCTTCCCAAATTACTTTTGGATTTGATAGAAAATGTTTTTATGTTAATTCCTTTCGAGAATTATGTTTTTGTGTGCGAATATCCAATAAAAGTAAATTGGCAAAATCAACGACTTCACAATTCTACCGGTGCGGCTGTTGAGTGGAGTGATGGATACAGTATTTATTCCTTAAACGGTATCAACTTTCCTAAAGAACTTTTTGAAAAAGTAACTTCAAGAAAAATGTCATTCGACGAAATCTTAAATATCAAAGATGTAGACCAAAGAAATCAAGCTCTTATGTTTGTTGGAGACGAAGAACGAGATAAATGGCTTAAATTTGTCAAGGCAGAAATTATTGATGAACGAATAAAAGAATCACTGGAGGGAATAAAAGTATTTTACAAATTATATAAAATACCAAAATCTGATTTATTCAGAGAATATATTTATGCTATGTGGTATACATGTCCTAGCAACGGTAAACAAAATTTTAGTCGCGTTCCTCCTTCTAAAAGTGTGGCTGAAAGTATGGCATGGAAAGGAAGCGATGAGGAGACGGTGATAACACCTCAAATGTGGGAAATGGCTATTCCTTTAACGGATTTTGCGTAAAATACTATGAAAATAATAGAAATAATTCAATGGGTCGTAATTATCTATCTATGTTTAAGACTAATGATGTTAAAATCTAACATCAAAAAACTTTATAAATATATAAAGAAACTAAAAAATGAAAAATAAAAAAAGTATTCTTGTAGTTTCAATTCTTCTTATAATCCTCGCTTTCTTCTTATGGCTTTTTATAGAACCTATAAGGAAGAATACGGAAAAGGAAGTGGTAAGTGTGCCTTCGCATGTAAAAGAATGGGGAGAGAATATTGATCCTGTCAATTATTGTGAAGGATGTCCTAAAGATGCAAAACTATGAAAAAATTATACAGAAAATTTTTGTGTTTAATTGGATTGCATAGGTATTATCCTATCGGTGAATATGCTGATATTGAAATTTCCTACAAACAAACGAAATGTGAATATTGTGGAAAAGAGGTTGATTTAGAGATTGAAGTTATTTAATTTGATATCTGTGGAAAAATAATTATTAGGAGTTATAATAATAGATAATAAAAATGATACCTCATAAAACAATTTTGACTGGAGTAGAGGCAAGAGATAGGGTTCTGAATGGTGCTAATTTTTTAGCTAATTCTGTTGTTAGGACTTTGGGACCTTTTGGACTTAATGCTTTATTGGAAAAAGGAAATAGGATTACAAATGATGGAGTAACAATATCAAGAGAGGTATCTGGTTTTATGAAAGAGGGACCGGAAAAGAGAGGTGCTGTTATTTTACATGAGGCCGCTGCAAAAACAAATGATGAGGCAGGAGATGGGACAACATCGGCGATAACTTTGGCACAAGCTATTTTAAAAGAATGTATAAAATTTCTTCCCAGTTCGAAGGTTTTTGTGGGTAAAAAGACTCCTTCGGAAATTATTCAAACAATAGAAAAAGAAAAGAAAGAGGTTGTAAAAAAATTGATTGAAAAAGCTACTTCGGTAAAAACAAAGGAAGAATTGATCGAAGTGGCAAAAGTTTCTGTAGAGGATGAAGAATTGGGTGAACTAATTGGTGAATCGCAGTGGAAATTAGGAAAAGATGGGGTTTTGATTGCTGAGGATACGGCTGAGAGGAAATGTTCTGTTGAGTTTATAAAGGGGATTAGAATTGATAATGGTTTCGGTACTTCTATTGCAATAAATAATGTTGAAAAGCAATCTTTAGAAGTGTCGAATGTGCATACAATTCTTACTAACCAAACCTTAAGGAATCTTAATCCTTTATTACCCATTCTTGAAGAGTTGGAAAAAAACGGGGTCAAGGATGTCGCTATTGTTGCTAGAGCTTTTGGTGAACAAGCAATACGAACTGCTATGGAAATGACAAGGCAAGGTTTTCATGTTTATCCGATAAATGCTCCTTATACTGATCAAAATGAAGTAATGAAAGATTTGGAGGCGGTTTTGGGAGGAAGATACGTAAATTATGAGGAAATGGATTTGAAGGATATCTTGATGAGTGATGTTGGAGTAGCTGGTAGGATAGTAGCAAAGAGATTCAATGCAATTTTTACAGCAAAAAATAAAGATGGAGAAGATGGAGTAGCGCAAGAAAAAAGAATAGAAAAAAGAATAGAAGAACTAAAAAAGAAAATTGAAGGAGAACAATCTGATTTCTCCAGAAGACTTTTGCAAGAAAGAATAGCCCAATTATCATCGGGATTCGGTATAGTTAAAGTCGGAGCGATCTCTGATACAGAAAGACAATATAAACTTGATAAGGCAACTGATGCTGTTAATGCTGTTAGAGCCGCTTTACTTGAAGGAACCGTTAAAGGCGCGGGATTAGCTTTGAAAGAGATATCTGATGAATTACCAGATACATATATTTTGAAAAAACCTATTTGTTCTGTTTGGGATCAGATAAAATTAAGCGCACCTAAAGATTTTGAAGTTCCTAATTGGGTTAGAGATCCTGTGAGGGTTGTTAGGATTGGTTTAGAAAAGGCGTGTAGTGTCGCTGGTACTCTGTCCACGATAATGACGGTCGTTACCAGTGAATATGAAGAACTACATTGTTGCAAAAATAAAAATGAAAAAAGTACCACAGAGGAAACCGAATAAATTTATGACTCCTATGGAGTTAATGAAAAAAGCTATGCCAGAGAATGATGAAGAGGAAGATGAAGAAACAGAAGAAGAAAATTATGTAATGTCAAAAAGTGAAGCAATTTCAGAACATGAAAATTTAGTTAAGATTTTAAGATCTGGAGATAAAACAGCTCAACTTTTTGAGGCTAAAAAACAAGAGAAAGAACTTAAAAAAATAAAAAAATAAAATGCCGGCAAAATCAGAAGCGCAGAGAAAACTTATGGCAATAGCTCGCCATTCGCCTTCTAAACTGTATAAACGTAATATAGGGGTTTTAAAAATGTCGGAACAATCTTTGAAAGATTTTGCTACAGGAATAAAAAAGAAATTACCCTATAAAGTTTCTAAGAAAAAGTCTGCGGGAAAGTAAAACTGATGATTGTTTTAAATTTAAAAATAGAAGAACTTAAACCCTACGAGAAAAACGCACGGGTACACCCTAAAAAACAAGTAGATTTATTGTGCAAGAATATTGAAAGATTTGGTTTTACAACACCCGTTTTGATTGATGAAAAAAACAACATAATCGCTGGGCATGGAAGACTCCTTGCACTTAAACAAATGGGAAGGGAAGAAGTACCATGTGTGCGGATTGAAGGACTTACCGAAAATGAAATTAAAGCCTTACGACTAGCTGACAATCAGATAGCGTCAATCGGCGAATGGGAAATGGGATTGGCGATAGAAGAACTAAAAGGATTAGATAACGAATTAATTGACCTGACAGGATTTGACAGAGATTTGATTATTGAGCCTAACGAACAGGACGATGTAATACCAGAGAATGTGCCAGCAAGAAGCAAATTGGGCGATTTGTATGAATTAGGGCAACATCGGGTACTTTGTGGCGATTCAACGCTACCTGAAGCCGTTTTGAGGCTTATGAACGGCAAGAAAGCGGATATGGTGTTCACTGACCCACCGTATGGTGTAGCTTATAGTGCAAGAACTGGTATTAGGTCTGGCAAGATACGGGAGAATATGAAGATGATTAAGAACGACGACCTTGCTGGGGATGATTTAGATAATTTGATTGTTGGTAGTCTAACTAACTGTGTTAATTCTACAAAGACACAAGCCCCGTTTTATGTATGTAATAATTGGCACTGTTCAGACGTATTTAAGAACGCCTTTAGTATTCTTGGACTTAATATTGATGCGTGGATTATTTGGAACAAAGATTGGATGAGCGTTGGGCATGGTCACTATAGGTCAAATCATGAGTTTATTTTCTATACGGCAAGAGGTGGACAGTTTTTTGCACAAAAAGGAACAGAGGCTGATGTTTGGAACTTTCGTAAACTAAGTCCTACAAACAAAGTTCATACAACAGAGAAGCCTGTTGATTTAGTGGCAAGGGCATTAAAAAATAGTAGTGGTGCTGACGATATATGTTTAGACCTCTTCCTCGGTTCTGGTTCAACCCTTATAGCATGTGAAAAGACAGGAAGAATATGTTATGGAATGGAGCTAGACCCTTCAGACGTATTTAAGAACGCCTTAAGTATTGTGATGTCATAGTTCAACGCTATGTAGATTATGTAGAATCGCCAGTCGTTAAAAAAAATGGTATAATAGATAACACATGGAAGAAAACGGAGAAAAAAACAGTGTAAGACCGCAAAATAAAAATCTTAAACCTTTTAGTAAAGGTGAGAATGGCGGAGCGCATAGACCATTGGGCACGCGTAATTTTGAAACTATTTATCGCGCCGCATTGGAAAAACTTGCAAAAGAGAATAATAAAACTCCCGAAGAATTAGAAGACGAAATGTTGGCTATGGGTATCGTTCAAAGTAGGAAAGGACAATATCAATTTTATAAAGACATGCTTGACAGATTACATGGACAAGCAACTCAAAAAGTTAATTTAAGTGGAAACATAAATATATCAAAGCTATTGGATATAGCAGAAAAAAATAATGAGCGACCCTCGCCTATTGAATAAAGATTGGAGGACTAATAATCTTTATTGGATAAAGGATAAAAACAAAAATTTTATTAAGTTTAAACCGAATAGGGCTCAAAAAGATTTTAACAAAAATAAACATACAAGAAATATAATTTTAAAGAGTCGCCAATTAGGGTTTTCAACTTTTGAAGCAATAGATACTTTGGATGATGTCTCTTTCAATAGGAATTTTGATGCGCTTTTTATCGCTCAAGATTTGGAAACAGCAAAAGATATATTTTCGAATAAAATAGAATTGGCTTGGAATAATTTTATATTGAAAAAATTTTATAAAGTAAACGCAGATTCAGCCAGACAATTAAAATTGGATTTTGGGGATAAAACTATAAGTTCAGTGATCGTCGATTCATCTGGTCGTTCTGGTACTTTTGCAAGAGTGCATATAACAGAATTTGCGAAAGTTTGTAAAGATTTTCCAGACAAGGCAAAGGAAATAATAGAAGGAACGATCCCTGCTGTTCCTTTACAAGGAAGAATTGATATAGAAAGCACAGCGAAAGGTAGTGAGGGAACTTTTTATAATATGTTCTGGGAAGCATGGGAAAGAGGAGAACCAGTGATGCCCACTCAATTCAAAGCGCATTTTTATAATTGGCAATGGGATGACGAAGAAATAGCAAAAGTAACAGAAGGACAGATAAAAGAATTTTTGAAAAGTAATGATTTTTTAAAGTTTAAAGATTATCAAACTCAATATAAATTGAGTAATAAAGAGATAACCTATTATTATTTAAAATGGCTTTCTCTTCAGAAAAGTTGGTCAGCACTTCATACAGAATATCCGACTACTCCTTTCGAGGCTTTTTCTGGAAGTGGTAATAAAATGTTTGATGAAGAAAAACTATCGAAATTTGTAATAGCTCGACCTGAAAAGATAGAGAATGAATGGAATTATTATGTTGAACCGATAAGAGGCCATAGATATGGAATAGGGGCCGATGTCGCGGAAGGGATAGGCAAAGATCATTCGACAATTGTGATATGGGATTTTACTACTTTAAAACCGAAGATAGTTGCGACTTACAAAAATAATAAAATTGCTCCAGATATTTTTGCTTATGAAATTAAAAATGCCGCCATAAAATATGAAAGTGCTATTTGTGCTCCAGAAAGAAATAATCATGGTCATACGGTAATTTCAAAGCTTAGGGAAATATATCAAGAGAATTTGATATGGAAGGATGAAAAAGAAAGATACGGGTGGCAAACAAATTTAGTTAGTAAGCCTAAAATGTTTTATGATTTTAATACAGCAGTGAATAATGAGATAGTGGATATTTCTTCTCAAGGAATTATAAGTGAGATGAGAAGATACGATAAAGATGATTTAAGGATAAAAAGTTATGATGAAGAATCCACAGAACATTACGATCTTTTAATGGCTACTGTTATCGGTTTTCAGATGAAAGATTATGTTGAGAATCCAAGAGATAAGGTTTTTGTTTCTTATCAAGAAGATTGAAAAAATATCTGTGGATAACTTTGTTTGTTTATTATTTCAATAAAAGTGATATAATTTATCTATAACTAGCTAATTTAATAATAAAAAAAAATGTCAAAAGACATAGTTTCTTCTCTAAAAGTTCCTTTAAAGGGATACAAGAAGACTGTTTTGGACTATTCAAAAAAGAAGATTGCAGGAAAGGAATCAATATCTAAATTGAAAATGAAAACTTCTTTTGTTCCAGGAGAACAAAATCCAGTTCCTCATAAAAAGATGATGGAAAATTTTAAGAAAAACATGAAAAAGGCTTTTTTCAAAAAATAAAATGAATGGAAATCTGTTAGATAATAATGGGTTAAAGTTGTCAGAATCTTCTTATCAGCCAAATGATGATGTTAAAAAGCTAGTGGCAGGAATTCAAATTGAATATAAAAACTTAATTTGTTCTAGGAGAACAGAATTCAGTTCTTATTTTAAAATCTGCAGAAGAATCTATAGATGTAACTATTTTCAAAAAAATGATAGGATTTAATATTACTTCTGATAAAGATGGAAATCCATTAGATAATAATGGGTTAAAGTTGTCAGAATCTTCTTATCAGCCAAATGATGAGGTCAAGAAATTGATGGCAAGAGTTCAAACTGATTATATGCTCGGTTGGCGTCTACAACATCGACCTTTTAAGGAGTTTGATGGGTATTCTCTTTTACAAAGAACCAATATGGACCAAGAAACTTTTTCCGCTTATGTTGGAGCGGAATATGTACCTTCTCATAAAAAATGGAAATTTAAAGGTAGAAAAAATACAGCTAGAAATAAGTTGATAGGTATTCTTGCTCACATGTTGGCTGGTATGTTATTCCCTTTTGTTTATGCTTACAATGAAGAAGATGAGGAAGATAAGATGACGGCAAGAGTAATGAGAATTTTGGTGGAAGATCATTTGAAAAAAGCTGATTATGATTTAAAGTTTTTATATATGGTTACTTCTGCCTTAGTTAATCCTGCTGTTTTGTGTGAAGTTGAATATGTAACTGCGATACAAAAGGTCAAACAAAAGTTATTAAACGGTTCAATAAAAATAATTGAGGCAGTTGATTTGATTCTTTCTGGAACAGGATTGAATATAATACCGATAGATCAATTACTTTTAGCTGATTTTTATACTCATGATTTACAAAGACAGCCATATTTAATTAAGATAAGAAGGATATCATGGGATGAGGCAAGACAGATATATGCAGGAAAATATAAAGACGAAGCTACAGGAGAAGATTTATTTAATTTTGTACAAGCTGGGAAGACAAGGGTTGTTATGGCAGGTCAAGAACATCAAACTTTATTTGATATAGAATGGACAGAAGCAGATAGAAATTATGTCCAAGAAATTACTGCTTTTTATAAGCCAGAAGATTTGGAGGTGACTATTGTCGGAGGGGTGTTTTTCGGTGAACAAAAAGATGTATATAATCGTAATCCTTTTAAACATAGAAGAATGTCTCTTGTTGGAGAAGACTGGATATCAGTTCCTATATATCCTTTTGCAAAAAGTGGTTGGGAACCATTAGACCCCACTGGAAGGTTTTCATATCATAAGTCAGCCGCTTTTAAAGAATATTGGGATGATGCTGTACAAAATCAGATGCAAAGATATTTGCTTGATGGAACAGCTCTTGATGTAATAAAGCCAATTTTTATGTCGGGTGTTTCAAAAATTGATTCTACGGTTATGGTTCCTGGAGCGACTATAGGAATGCCAATAGGAGCATCAGTAACACCGTATTCAACAAGTCCAAATTTAACTGCCGCATTTAATGCTATAAGTCAAGCAAAAGAAGATATGTCAGAAAGTACGCAAGACCCGATTCAAAGTGGAAACTTACAAAAGGGAGTGACAGCTTATGCTACTCAAAAAGCGGAACAAAATGCTAGAGTATTTTTGGGTGTTGGAGGTTTGATGATTGCAGACTTAATTAAACAGATAGGAAGTTTAGTGATGGATTGCATTTTACAGCATACGACAGTGGGAGAACTTGACGCGACAATTCCTCAAGCGTTAAGAATGAAATTCAGAACTGTAATATCGAAAGGAAAAGAAACTGGAAAGGACGTAACAAATAAGGTTGTTTTTACAGATAGAAACATGGGTAAGAATCTAAGTAAAAAAGACATAAGAGAAAGAGAATGGGAACTTTTTGATAAAGCAGGAGGAGAGTCAACTGATCAAAGAATTTATGAAGTGAATCCATATAAGTTTGCTAGACATAAATTTTCTATGTATATTGATCCAGATCAAATTACAATGCGCTCAATGGGTATGGATAGAGTTCAAAAAGAACGCGCATTTACATGGCTGACCGATCCTAGAGTGGCTCCTTATACAGATCCAGAAGCCGTAGTAAATGATTTTATAATAGAAGAATTTGCAGAAGGAGACCCAGATAAGTACAAAAGAAAGAATAATCCCATGCAGGATATGATGGGAGCAGTAATGGGGCAAGGAGGTGGGGTAGCTAGTCCGGTCGGTACTCCACAATTAAAAGAAATGCAGGCGATGCCTGTTCAATAATATGGCAATAAAAAATAAATTCCGACAAGGTATGCCGCTTCATCAATTCGTAGCTTTAGGTGGCAAACCAAAAGATTATAAAAGCTCTCCGGCACTAAATAGTCGAACGGTGCCTAAATTAAAAGAAAAAAGATAAAAAAATGGTTTACGATTGGGCAGTTAATCCTATAAAAGAAAAAAGAGCAATAGCTTGGGCAAATCAACAGGAAGCTTTGACAAAAGTTAAACCAAATGAGAAAGACATTAAGGCAAAGTATGTTTCTTACGCTGGTCTTGTTGTCGAACCGCCGAAAACTGTTGAAGAAGTAGTAAAAGAAAAACAAGAGGAAGTTGCAATTGAAAAAACAAAGAATGTGAAAAGAAATAGAATAAGTATGTAAGGAAATGTTAAAAAAGTTCCTTGTAAAATCTATATTGTTCGCTTTAAAGCATAAAGAATTATCAATCGAAGATAAAAATTTGTTAATCGGAGCTCTATTAACAAATATAAAAGCTCTTCAATTGAATAGTCTTATTGGTTTCGATAATTTTGGAAATATTTTAATAGAAGGAAAACCAATAGAATATGATAAAGCGATTGATCTTCGAGAGAGTGCGAGATTATTAAATAACTCTTTTTTAAGAAGGATGATACAGGATTGGATAAAGTATAAGGCTTCTTCTTTAATTCTTAGAGATGGAACCAATTCTGAAACTATTCTTTTTGCAAAAGTTGCTATTTGGTTATCTCTCGAAGAACAGAAAATAATAGATCAGCTTGCACAAGAAGAATCCGAACAGACCGGTTAGTCTGATTAAAAGCACCGCTAGCTAATAGCGATTAAACGGCACCTCAAGCCTAAATAATTGAGAAAGAACATGGAAAATGCAGAAAAAAAAGAAGAGACAATAGTTACACCTGCAGTAACTAAAGAAGAAGAGAAAAAAGAAGAAGTACCTTCACAAAATCCAATAGATAAAGAACTTGATAAAATAAAATCGAAAGGGGAAGGTAGGACAAGAAGAGAGAAACTGATTTTTACAAAGAATCGTATTGAAAAACAATTGGCGGAGTTAGATGAAGAAGAAGGAATAGAGCCGACAATTGAAATTGATGATGAGAATGCGCCTGTAACAATCGGAATGTTAAAGCAATTAAGAAAAGAAGAAGCTCAAAAGACTGCTTTAAATTTAGCCGATGAAATAGAAGACATAAAAATGCAGGAACTCGTTAAATATCATCTTCAAAATACGATTAAGTCTTCTGGCAATCCAAAAGAAGATTATAATCACGCTTTGGCCTTAGTTAATTCTGTGAAAAACTCACAAATTTTAGAGGAAATTGCACGAAAGACACCAACGAAATCGTTTTCTTCTGCTTCTGGTGCTCCTGCTCCAATTGATGAAATGTTCGAACCTACGGAAGATGAAAGAAAGTTAATGTCTCCTCCGTGGAATCTAACAGAGACTGATATAAAGAAAGCTCGATCAAAAGTAAAATAAAAAAAAGGATTATGTGAAGGAATATTATTAGAATATCCCTTTACAAATGGCATTAGTAAGAAATTCGGTAAAGTTAATTTCTCCGGCTAGTCAGACATGGGCTATAAAATTTCTTGTAGCTTCTGGAGCGGCTACTTCTATTCCGAAAGGAAATCCTACGGAATCCTATAGTGCGACAGGAACTACAACTGGAAAGGTTAGAATCGCAACCACATTAAAACCGACAACGGCAGACAATTATCATTTTGGCGGTCTTTCAAAGACCGACTCAACTGATACAGCCGCTGCTGATGGTGTTGTTTGGTGTTATGCTCCTTTTCCTAGTTTAATTTATGAAGCTCAACCAACAGATTCAACTGCATGTAATACTCAGGCAAAAATTGACGCTCTTATGTCAAAGCGCGCCTATTTTACTGTTGGATCGACAAGCGTAACCGTTTTAACTTCAGCAACTGACGCGGCGGCAAACGGTGTTTGTATTGTGGGCGGAGATTATAAGAAAGGCTCTGTTTGGTTTGTTGTCCAAGTTGCGGCGACAATCTTTACAGGGACTGCGTAATTATAAGATTATTAACCGCTTGATATTAAGACGGATGAGCAGTAAAGACAGTTGAATCCCGACGAAAGATATTAAGCAAAAAATTGGCAGGATTAACACAATCGTCCTCTCCAAATCTAGAACTCGTAAAGACAGCTTTGGACAAACTTTTTGACCAAACTCTAATTGCAGAGAACGTAGTTGGAAAGGCAACAGCTCTTGATCCAGAAGTTTTCACGCAAGAAGGAGCTGATAAAGCCGCTGTTGTTACAACGGTAATAGGTGGAGGTGGATACTTTGATTCTACGACAGATGATGCGGCAGTTAATCGTTCAGTAACGATAAATGCTCCCACTCCTCTAACGACTCTGATAAAGAACTTCAAGAAAAATTTGCCTATTTCACGAACCTTTATGGCTGATCAGCAATTGTCAGCCGTATCAAAGGCGGTCAAACAACAGGCATTGACTTGGGCTTCTTCAAGAGATCGAAACGCGGCGGATGCTTATGCGGGAGGTTTTGCTACTAACACAACGATAGATAGCGCTTATCTGTTTTCAAACTCTCACACAAATCAAAATGGCGATACAGTTGACAACTTGGAAACAGGAGTAATGAATGACGCTAACTTAAATGTTGCAGTAAACTCGCTTCGTACACAGATAGCACAAACAGGAGTAATAATAGGGTATGAGCCAAAATTTCTTTTGACGCCTTCTTTATTACATAAGGAAGCAATGGCAACAGCAAAGTCAGTGTTGCGAGCAGGAACAGGAAATAATGATCTAAACTATTTCTCTGACATGTATCCTGGTATGAAGGTAGTTTACTCTCCTTTCTTGGATTCTACTTCTACAACGGCTTATTTCCTTGGTTCAACAGTTCATGGAGTTGTTCGATTCGAAAGAGAGGCTCTTATTACAGAATTGGTTGATTGGAGATATTCAGATAACGATACATATCAATATAAAATGAGAGCTCGTGAAGCTGTGGAGACAGTTGAATACTCAGGTCTAGTTGGTTCAACAGGAGCGACTTCTTAGAGTAATAATAATCGCTAAATTATTGGATAATCGCAACAGTAAATGAAATTCATAAATAAATATTCAGGATGGCTGGCTCTGTGTGCGATTATTATTGCACTCATAGTCGCCTTTACTGGAAAAAGCACTGTTCAAGTAGTGAAAGAAATTGTTAGTAATCCGATGGGAGCGATAAACACTTCTACAGGATACAATTTCCTTGAATATCAAGGACTTGGTACGACAGCTAATTATCTATCCGTAGGGGGAGCGAATATGACATTGGGAACAACTGAAATGTCTGCTGTTTCTTCAACAACATTAGTGAATAATACAGGAAAAGATTTGACGGCATGGTATAATTTCAACACTATTGTTTCGTCATCAACGATGTTATATACGTTGGCGACTTCTACAACAGCACAAAATTCAGATGGAGGCCCTTATACTCTTATCCCTGCTACTTCAGCTCTCTACACTCAATGGAGAGTAGCAACAGGTACAACTTTAACCTTTAGTTCATTAACAGCAACTACTACAGGGTACGGAAGGCAAGGAGGCCCATTTATTTGGAAAAACGGAGAATATCTGATCTTCCAAAGAATAGCGGATGCAAAAACTTGTGCTTCAGGTTCCGGTTCTTCTGCTTCTGATACTACAAGAGGTCATTGTTCTGCGGCTACGTCTACTGATACTTCGGCAACTGTACATGTCTTTGTTTCAGAATAGTCGGTGTCTAACTCATCTCCTTCGGGAGATGGGATTAGATACTGACCAATTAAAAGTTAATATTAACAATAATGAAAAAATTGATTTATGTAATAGGCGGAGTGTTAATAACAACTCTCGCTTTTATATTATTCATATCGAATGTGCCAAATGTTGGGGCAAATCCTTCTCAATTACCGATACACGGTAATTGTAAGACTTCTTCCTCAACTTCTTCTCCGTATTATATTGTGGCTAACACAGCCACTTCGACTTTAACTTGCGATGCTTATAATTTGGATACCAACAATGTTAATCCTTTATCACTTAATACCGCTTCTCTTCTTGTTCGTTATCAGGGTTCTTCTACTGCTTCTATAATGAATATAAAATTCGAGTATTCAAATGATGGTAGTGATTGGTATCAAAATACTTTAGGACAAGTTAGTTTTGCAACAAGTACACAGGTTAAACTGGGAACGCTAAACTCATATAGTTGGCAATATTCTTCTTCAACTAATTTGGGAGGAGGTAGTTTAGTAAGCGCAACAAGTACAAGAATTATAGATGTGCCAGTTCCTACGAGATACGTACGGGTTATCTTTAGTTCGGAAGTGGCTGTTTATAATGGAGCGGTGTGGGCGGAATTAGTACCTAAACAAGAAGTAAGATAAAAAATGTCATTGAAAACTGTAGGCAATCTAAGAGATGAAGTATCAGGTATATTGTCTGGATTAAATTTGTCGAATGTGACTAATTTATACGGAGCTTTTGAAAGAGGGGCCAGAACTCTTTTACAAAAATGTGATATACCAGAAGCTACAGGAAAAGATGTGTTGACACTTTATTCAGGTGTTTATGATTATCCTGCTCCGACTTCTATTTTCGGTGGGACTCTTATAGATTTACGTCCACAAGGTGATTCAAGAAATATTATAGATGTAGTTTATAGACAACCGATTGAATTGTTTGACAGAACAAAAGCATTATTACCAAATGGATATTCCATTACTTTTGAATATGTAAAAGGAGTGGGAAGGATGCGGATAGCACAAGTAAAAACGCAACAAAATACGATCATAGATTCTATGACTAGTGATGATAACTGGACAGGAGGAAGTGTTACAATAATAGAAGATGAAACTAATTTTTACCAAAATCCTGCCTCTTTAAGATTTAATGTTTCCTCTTCGGGATATATAGAAAAAAGTCTCAATTCTTCTATTGATATGGAAAAATATGAAGGGGTTGGAGTTGCTTTCTTAGCAATTTACATGCCTACGGTTTTAACTAATATAGACTTACAAATTGGTAGTAGCAGTTCAAATTATATCACAGTTTCCAATACAACAGGATTTTTACAGAGTTTTACAGCTAATGAATGGCAACTTGTTGATTTTGATTTTTCTACTGGAGTTGAAACAGGTACAGTTGATTGGACAAAAATAAAATATGTAAAAATTATTTTTACTGGAACAAGTAATAATGTAAGAGTAGGAAAACTGTGGGCTTCTTTACCTTCTCCTCATGAAATAATTTATCAGACAGACGCCATTTTTATGGCTTCTGGCTCAAATCCTTCTAGTAAGATTGTAAATGATAATGATGAAATAATACTGAATGATTCTGCTTTTACTTTATTAACACTAGAATGTTCGATCGAGGTTTTACTTCAAACGGGCGGAACATTGTCAAGTCCTATGTATCAAACAATAAATCAAAGATTACATGGAATAAGGGGCACTAATGGAGCAATGATTGAAATAGGGTTATACGAACATTATAGAGGACAGAATCCTAGCGAAAGATTAAGAGTAGCTGGACAATGGTATGAGTGATTTATCCACACAGTTTCAATTTCATCTTATATCCGAATTTGCTGGATATAATTCTTCTCGTGATAAAACTAATATCAATGAGTCTTATGCTGTTCGTGGTTCAAAGAATGTTTATAAGAAATTATCCGGCACTTGGTCTTCAAGACCTGGAATGAAAAGACGAGGAGAAGCTGATACAACAGTGGCCGATATAAAATCTGCGTATGTGTGGAATACTTCTCTAGGTGAGACACTACCTTTAAGAGTATGTAATTCTAAGCTACAAGTTGAATCAAAACTTTTGGATGGTTCTACCTATGCTTGGTATGACTTAATGACTTCTCTTACGAAAACAAGGTTTGTTTTTGACACATGGTGGGATAATACGAATAAGAAAGATATCTTACTTTTTGTTATGGGTAATTCAAATTTATATTCATGGAGTGGAGGAATAACAAAAATAGCAAGTGGTACAACAAATACAATAACTAAATCAGACACTACCACGACTTTTGCAGAGGATGGTTTTTCTTCCACTGGAACTATAATTATAGGCGGAGTTGAGTACGCTTATACAGGAGGAACTGGAACAAGTACTTTAACAGGAGTTACACCAGACGCATCAGCTATAACAACTAATGTTGGAGTTGAAAAGCCAATAACAAATACTAATAAACCAGCGTCTGGTTTTACTGTTGACTTCATTAAAACAGTCAATAATCAGATTTATTGCGGTTCTTATAATTCAAGATTGGTTTATGTATCTACCAATTCCGATTATACTGATTATTCCACTATTGCGACTCCCAGAGTCGTAGGTAATGCTATTTTATTAACGTTAGATAATAATCCGAAAGGTATAACAGTAAGAAATGGAAAGGCGCATATTGGGGCGGGATCTTCCGATTGGTATATAGTAAACTTAACTCAAACTACAATATCAACGGCAATAACCGAAACTGTAGCAGTGGAGAAAAAACACCTCTCTGCTTTACAGGCTCCTCTGGCACATGAATTTATAGATGTGGTTGGTGATACGATTGTTTATTTATCTCAAGATAATCAGGTCAGAACTTTTGGAGATTACACTTCCGTATATCAACCGGCTTTTCCATGTCTTTCTCAGGCAGTATTTAGTGAGTTAGAAGAAGAAGATTTTACAGGTGGACATTTAAGAACGATAGGAGATTTTATATATATAACATCACCATTATCGGGAAAAGTATTTTTACATCAAACAAGATTAAGTGTTGATGCGAACGGAGTGATGCAGGCTGAACGTTTTTGGCACCCATATCAACAATGGAATGCGACAAGAATAGAAGAAATTGATGGAGTTGTCTATGCGTGGTCTGCTTCAAATCCTCAGATTTATCAGGTATGGGATACCCTTCAATGGCATGATGATTCTCCTTCTGACGAATCATTGCCTTATGATTGTGTTTTAAGAATGGCATATCGTAATCATGGGAGAAGACAAGGTATGATAACTTTTGATAAATTGTATACAGAGGGTTATATAAGTCCTGGAACAAATTTAAAAGCGTATATTCTTTATGAATATCAAGGTGCTCAAAATATTACAAATTCTATATTGAATAGTGTGGAAATTCCTTGCAAAACTTTTGTAGGTTCTGTAGCTCCCGCAATCGGTGATGCTTCTATCGGTGATAATCCGCTTGGTGATGGATTGACTGAAGAATCGTCCGATCAAGAACAATTGCCTAAATTTAAAGTGATAAAAAGTCTTTCTTTGACAAATTGTTCAGAATATCAGGTCGTAATATATTCGGATACAATAGATTCCAGATGGGAAGTTTTGTCTTTGGGAACCAATGCAACATTATCAGATCAAAATATGGTTCATTTAATAACTTATTAAAAATGAAAAAATATCTTTTTACAATTTTATTGGCATTATTTATCGGGACTTCTTCTTTTGCTTATGCTTTTACTGTTCAAAAATGGAGTCCAGAAAATTATCTAAATTCAACTCTAAGTGGAATAGCCAAACAATTTGATATTGTTTTCAATGATCTAATTATAGCAAATCCTCAAATTGAGGAACCTAATTTAATTCATGAAGGAGATGAAATAAATATTCCAAATTTTGATACTCCTATTTTGGGGAGCTATAATCCTTCAGGAGGAGGAACATACAGATTGAAATCTTCGGTAAGTTCTTCTGATACTTCTATTACTCTATCTTCTTTTAAAGAGCCAGTTTCGAGTATAGCTTATACCATGTCATATCTTAATTCCGATATTGCTTATGGTACTCTTGATCCTCAGACATCATATTCGGAATTTATTTCTTTTACAGGAATAACACAAAATGCTGATGGTTCTGCTACCTTATCTGGCGTATCAAGAGGATTAGGACGTTCTTATCCTTACACAGCATCTTCAACATTAAGACAGGCGCACTCTGGTCAATCAATCTTTATTTTGTCGAATGCTCCTCAACTTTATAACGAATACGTTACAAAAAGAAATAATGATACGATAAGCGGAAGTGATACGATAACAGGTCAATGGTATTTTTCCTATCCTCCGGTTTCTACGGAAACTGCCACATCATCTTCACAATTAGCCACAAGAAAATTTGTACAAGATACGGCAATACAAGGCGCGGCTACATCTACTTTTGTGAATTTGGGTATTTCTCAATTGGCAAAAAGAAGTAATATAGAAACAGGATTCGGTACAACATCAGAAGGGAGACCTCTTGTAATAAGTTCATCGTTCGCAACTTCTACACCGACAAATCCAAATTTTTGGAAAGAAGGAGGATATATTCCTTCAACAAATTCTTTAGGGCAGATATCAGCTCAATTTGTCGCCACATCTTCTGCTTATAATTGGACTGGAACTTCTACATTTCAAGGAGCTGGAGGAGTAGTGATAAAGAACGCTTCAACTACAATAAACGGAGTAAATTATATTTTTCCTTCCTCAATAGCGGCGTCTTCTACTGCTCTAGTAACCAATTCCACAGGTAACGTTTATTGGGGAGTACCTAGTATTGATTCAGGATCGTATGTACAACCAGACAATACAACTGGAAATTTAACCATAAATCATAATTTAGGAAGAATCCCCTATTATTTTGAATTGAATCTTTCTTCTGTTATTTCTCAAACAGTAGGAGGTAATTCTTTCTGTGGTACTGGAACATCACATGGTTACGCTACTTCTACTGTAGGAACCTCTCAATACTCAAATTGGCAAAGTTTGAATCAAAGAGGTGATACTTTCGCCGCTTCAAAAGGATTTTCCTCTACTTCTCCTTATGTCGCATATTTAGAAAATGGAAATGGAGGAGCAAATGGAGTGGATGTAGCAGTTCAATTAACTGCTATGACTTCTACAAGTTTTACTCTAAATTGGGTAACTAATACTAATGGAGCCGCAGGATGTACAGGAGATGGGAATACACCTAGAAGTTTTACATGGAAAGTTTATTAAAAAACTATATGAATCCAAATCAAAGTGTAAATTATGAAAAAGTGGAAATGAATCCACAACCAATGACTCCAAGGACTATCCCCGTTCCTAAACCGTTAAAATCAATAACGAATCAAAGTAGCACGGTTTTATCCAATGCCAATATAATTGAGAATGTGATACCGGATTTAAAAAGAAGATTAAGTAATTTAAAACAAAAAGGTCTGGTGCTTCATTCTGACGGTATAACTCGCCATGTCGATGGCAGTTTATGGAGTATGCCGCCACAGCAATAAAATGCAAAACGATGCTTCTCTTTTAGCTCAAGGTGTAACAGAACAAAATTTTTCTCAACTTTCTCCTACTCTTCAGGAATCTATAAGAGCGGCTACAAAACCTGGAACAGCAAGTTTTGTTCCTTCAACTACTGTGACTGAAGGAATAAATCCTGCTTATTCTTCTCCTTCAAATTATCCTTCTTCAACTCTTGATGCTCCTATTCAAGAAACATCAAAAGTTTCAGAAGAAGAATTAAAGAATGATCCTCAATATCAAGCAATTGAATCCTTAAAAACTCAATTAGAAGCTCAAACAAAAGCTCAAATTGATGCTATAAAAAATAAATACTCTAATTTAAGAAAACAACAGGAAGACATAAATAAAAGAGCTGAAGCTAGTAGGTTAGCTACTCAATTAGTTACAGGAACAGCTAGATATGCTCAAGGAGTTGCAACTGGAGAAACTGAAGCAACAATGAGTTACGGATTGGAAAAAATTAGAGAATTAAATGATGAGGAAGATAATGCTATTGCTAACGCTAATGTTGCTCAATTTAATGGAAATTTAAAAATAATGGAGCAAGAAGTTGAGAAAGCTGAATCAATAAGAAAAGAAAAACAAGAAAGAGCTAATGAATTATATAAGCAATTATCTGAACAATATAATAAAACTAAAGAAGCAAAAAAGATTCAAGATAGAGATATTGCAATAGGTAATTTACTATCGAAAGGAATTTCAAATCCTTCTGAAATTTTAAACGAGCTCGGTAAACAAGGTATAACTGCCTCTTCAAAAGAAGTAAAAGAATCTATCGAATCTTTAAGCTCTACTGGTTTGAAAGAAATTGGAGACATAATGAAAGAATTAGCTCAAAATAATGCTCCTTTAAAAATTAGGGAAGATGTATCTAATGCTACGTCTATCGCTGAGGCCTATGAAAAAGCCGGAGATTGGTTGGAAACGGGAACTGGAATAGTTGGTGAATATTTAAAATATAAAAGAGATGCAATAAAAGCAAATAATCCATATATCAGTTTTAATGAATTTCAAAATGTGGATGCTAATAGAAAAGCAAAAGCAACAGCCGCGACTTCTACTGGCCTTGACAATGCCACGTTGACAAAAGTAGAAAGCATAGCAAAAGGATTTGATTCTCATAAGATAGTTCAAAATTATAATGAAGTTCAAAATAAATTCGGTTCTATTCAAGGAATAATAGACTTAGGAGTAGGAGGACCAGGAGATTTGGCCCTTGTTTATGATTTTATGAAAGCTCTTGATCCTGCTTCTGTTGTAAGGGAAACAGAGTATGCAGTTGCGGCCAAATCAGGCAACATTTTTTCAAGTTGGGCCGCAAAGTTTAATGGATATTTAAAAGAAGAAGGAGGATTTTTACCAGAAAATGTTAAACAATCTTTTAAGAAAATAATGAAGGTAAAACTTGATACGGTAGGAGGTCAATATAATAATTTAAAAAATGAATATGCAAGAAGAATAAATAAAATAACAGGAAGAAAGGATGGAAATGAATATTTAACTGATTATTCTGGAGGTATTTCTTCTACTTCAGACAGTTTAAATAATCAAGCTATAGAATCGAAAAAGAAAATTGATGATTGGATAGATCAAAATTCTAATGATCCTCTCATTGTTTCGATAACAAATCTGTATGAAGAAGGAAAAACTGATTCGGATATTTACGAGTGGTTAAAATTAAGGGGTAAATTAAATTAAATGTCTTTAACACCACAACAAATAGAAGAGATGGATAGAATAGCGGGAGTAACTTCTCCTACTTCAACAACCACTTCAATGTCTTCAATAGATCTCGGCAAAAAGAGAGCTGAAGAAATTAGATTGTTAGTACAAAAAAAACAAAAAGAAGTAAAAGAGAAAAAAAATATTCCAGAAAGAATAGGGGAAGACATAAAAGAAGCAGGAAGTAAAATACAAGAACAAATTATGGGAGAAGGAGAATATTCAGATCAATCTCCTGTTAGAAGAGGAGTGGGTGCCGTCTCTACAGCGGCACAAGGTGTAACTAAAGTTGCTACAGAGATTTTACCTAAACCAGTGAGAACGGGATTAGAGAAAATAGGAGAAACTTTAAGTAATGCTCAAAATTGGTTAGGTGAAAAAATAGGAGATACAAAATTAGTTCAAGATTTAGTGGAAAAATATCCAGAAGCTACAAACTTCATAGAAGAAATAGCAGGAACTGCCAAGGATCTTGGAGTGATATCTGGAACATTATTAGCTGGAAAAGGTTTAGAAACTGGATTAAAAAGTGGTTCTGAGGCAATAGAAAGTGTGGTAAAAAAAATAGAAAAAAGACAAGCTATAAAAGACACTAATACAATAAAAGATTTAACTAGAAAAATTGTTCAAGGTACGACAAAAGATATAGAAGTAGGAAAAAGAGTTTTAGGTGACATAGACATTGAAAATGTTAAAACATATCAAGATTTAAAAAATTCTCTTATTTCAAAGGAAAAGTCTTTATCAACACAAAGAGATGTAAGACTTGATTTAAATAAAGATATGATTTCTTTAGAAGATTTAAAATCAAACTTTAAAATCGGAGATAAGACTATTTCAAAAAATTTTGTAGAAGACGCTTTAAAGGATTTAAAAACATGGTATGAAAGTTCTCGTGATGTTTCTTCTTTGGAAAGAATAAGACAACTAGAAAACAAAGCAAAAGACGATGGATTATCTTTGAAAGAAGTTAATAATTTATCAATAGAATACGGAAATGAAATAGGAGGAAAAGCGTTTGATAAACTTGGTCAACCAAAAACTTCTATTTCTGCTCAATCTGCTGAGAATACAAGAAGCGGATTAAAAGACACTATTAGACAAATTTCAAAAGATCCAATTCTTGGAGAAATAGATTCAAAACTCTCTGATGTAATAAGAGTAAAGAAATTATCTAATGATATGGTTGAAAAAGTTAATAAATTAAAACAAAAAATTGAAAAGAGGGGATTTTTAGAAAAAACAGCAGGAAACATAGCTAATTTATTGGACACTTTAACAGCGCATACAATAAGAGGCTTTGCTCAAAAAATTCTTGTTCCTAGAACGGGAGGATTAAAAATTATGAACTCATTAGATTTGGAAAAATCCTTAAACAAAAATCTAAATAAATTACAAAAATTAATAGAAAAAACAGATGTTGCTTCAGAAAAAGAAATATTGAATGATTTAACAAGCTTAACTAATTACAGTGAGCAAATACAAACACAAAAATAATTAAACATATTATAAAAATCATTTATATAAAATTATAGTTTAATTTAAAAATAAGTAAAGTTAAATGATACGCTCACCTTATATAATTTTCAAAAAACAAAACAAAAATCCCGATCTATCCAATGGTGTATCGGAGTTAATTCGACTTGTTACCGAATTACATCAAATAAAACAAAACGTAATAAATGAATTAAACAATAAACTTCAAGAAGTTAAAACTGTTTTTGAGCATATAAAAACAATACAAAAAGGAGATAAAGGAGATTCTGCCATACCAGAATTGAAACAGCAGATAATAAAAGAAGTTTTAAGCTCTATGCCAAAAATAAGGGATGGAAGAGATGCAGAAATTGATTACGAGAAAGTATCAGAGTTGGCTCTTAAAAAAATTCCAAAAGTAAGAGGTGGAAAAGACGCAGTGGTTGATTATGAGTATCTTCTTTCTAGAGTTTCCAAAATGCTTGATTCTAATAGAATATCTTTTGATCCTTTACAGATAATTGATGCAATTATGAATTTACCAGATGGCAAGTTCAAGTTAAAAACAAAACACATAGATGGGTTGGAACAAACAATAATGTCTATGCGTGATCAATTGTCTAGGGGTTATCTTCATGGTGGTGGTGTTCCTTCCTTAACAGCAGGTAGCGGTATTACCTTTACTTCAAAAAGTGATGGAGGATACATAGTAAGTTCACAAGTTAGTTCTGCTATCTTAACAGCAACAGGAACAATAGATGATTTAAATACCTCTTTTACATTTACTTCTCAACCTTCTGTGCTTTGTATAAATGGAGTTTTATATCAAACAACAGGAGGAGCAATTACTTGGAGTTGGTCTGATCCGACAGCTACTCTTTCGGTGCCTGTAGGAACTAATGGCTCAATTTTTGGAATAAAATGAAAAATATTTATAGAATAACTTTAGTAATTATAGGAATAATATTCGGTACTGGAATATTCGTTAATGCTCAAACTCCAGGAGGAATAAATGTTTATCAAGGAGGTACAGGAGTAACCTCTATACCAAATGGAGGTTTTCTCTATGGAACAGGAGGAATAAGAGTGGGTGCCACTTCTTCTCCCACTGTTGGCTGGATCACAGCTACTTCTACAACAGCAACAAGCTCTTTTTCTGGCCCTATACTAAAAAATAATATACCTATTGAATCTTTCTCTCCTTTTAGTCCTTACTATAATAATCCTATTCTTTATGCCAGTTCTACTGATACGGGAAAATTGAATGCTTGGGGTTCGGTAGTTAAAAGTGGAGATACTTTTTACTTCTATTTTACTAATAAAAGTAGTGGAACTGACAAAATATTCAGAGCTACTTCTTCAGACGGTAAGAGTTGGACTTTTGATGATGATAACAATCCGATGCTTGTTCCGACAGCAGGAAAATTCGACTACTATCAAGTTTGGCTTCCAATAGTTTGGATTGAAAACAATGTCTGGTACATGATTTACACTGGTTTTGGTTCTTCTTATGGTATCGGTTTAGCCACTTCTAATGATGGAGTAACTTGGACAAAACAGAATAGCGGAAATGCGGTTTTAACAGGAACAGCAGGTCAATGGGACGAAGGAGATGTGGAGGCGGCTTCTGTTATAAAAGTAGGTAGTACCTATTATCTCCATTATAACAATGTGGCGACAAGAGGTACTAGCCGAAAATCGGGAGTTGCTACTTCGAACGACTTAATCACTTGGACAAAAGATATTAATAATCCGACTTTTTCAGATGGTAATTTCTGTGCGACTGTTTTTAAATATGATGGTAAATATTATGCCGTTTATCCACATTATACAGTTGGCACGGATAATTCTGATTATTCCGAGTTTCAATTATATTCCGATAGTAATCCCACATTCTACCCTACTTCAAGACAATATCTTGGCGTAGTTAAAAAAACATCCGCCTTAGATTGGGATAAGGGAGACGAGGATACTCCTTTTGTATTAACTGATGATATTACACGAGATAGTTTCGATGTGACCAATGGAGATATATGGATGTACTATTCTGGAACCGACAATGCCTCAATCGGTTGGCAAACGGGGTTGCTAATTTCCACTCACACTAATAGTGCATGGTCTCCTTATATCGGAACAAAAACGGGAGAAGGTGCCGCGATATTCGGAACAGTGGGAGTCGGTACTTCTTCTCCTTACGCAAAATTATCTATCAATTTGGATGATGACGATTTAGTTAATACTGTTTTTGCCGTTTCGACCACTTCTCCAACAGCTACTTCTTCTTTAATGACTATTCTTAAAAGTGGTTTTACAGGATTAGGTACTAATAATCCTCAAAGACTATTACATCTTTCTTTTGATAATGGAATTGCGGAGACAGCTACAATTTTAGCTTTGGAGAATACCAATACAACGGACTTAACTTCAGCCACTATGTCTTGGAGAACAAACACAACAGGAGCAGGGGCGGCTAATTTTCAAGAATTATCAGCGATTCAAGGAAAATTTGAAATACATGACCATGCGACTAGAAATTCAAGTTTAGGATTTTATACTTCAAATGGTAGTGAGACAGAGAAAATGAGAATTTTAGGCAACGGAAATATCGGTATCGGAACTACATCTCCTTATTCCAAATTAGCAGTGGTTGGAGAAACTGTTTCAACTTATTTCACTGCCACCTCTTCCAACGCCACATCTACGTTTAACGGCAATGTGAATATTGGAGGCGGAATGCCTTTAATAAGGACAGGTGGTCTCTTTGCCACCCCTGCCACTTTAACAGTGGCTAATAACGTTAATGACCTAACTGCTAACATTGTTCTTGCCAATATGAATACGGGAGTTTATTCGGCAGGATGCCTTTCTTACGAGAATGGAAATAGTACTAATGAAGGGATTTATTCTAAATATTATGCATCAACTTGTTTTACAGGCCCTAATTTCGCGGTTTATTCAGGAGCACCACCTAATACTCTGGTTACGATAAATACCGATGGAGCAATGGGATGGGCTGTCGCCACTTCTTCCATAACCAATCAACTTATGTTCTGGGGTCTAGGCCCAGGCTATCAATCTTCTAATTACGATATGGTTTTTGCCGCTAATAATGCCTCTCAAGTTCCTCGTCTCGGCATAGGTAGCACAACGCCTGGAGCAAAACTTTCTGTTGCCCATTATTCAAATGACACTGCGCCGACAATGCTAATATCCACTTCTACTTCTATAGCCACTTCCACCGCTTTTGTAGTAGATACTAATGGAAGAGTGGGAATCGGAACGAGTTCTCCTTCTGGAACCAACCCATTTACAGTTCAAGGTACTTCTTTCTTTTCTGATGCTGTAGGCATAGGAACTAGTCCGACTATTCTAGCTGGAGGAGAAGCAAGATTAAATGTAAATGGAGGAAAAACTTGGACGACAAGCAGTTGGGCTAAAGGAATAAGACTAGATGGAATAAATACTCTTGAAATAGGAGGATATAGTTCAACTAAATTCGGTATGGGTAGTTCAGGTGGTGGTTTATATCATTTTTATACTACCACAGAAACAAACACAGGAGATTCGGCTCATTATTATTACACAGTTGACTCTTCTGGTAATCAGACTTTCGGTACTAGTGCTCTCTATGTAGCTAATGGGGGCAATGTGGCTCTTGGTAACACTACTGTTACGGCTACATTAAACTTGTTTAAAGCTGGAGCGACAGCCGCTAATTCTCCTTCAATAATGTTTACCGCTTCTACTACCGCTATTTCTATGCCTACACAGCCGTGGGCTTGGATGATGGGAGTAGATAATGCAGACCAAGGGAAGTTTAAAATTGCCAGTTCTGCGACAAGCATCAGCACTAATACCCGTTTGACGATTGATGGAAATGGAGACGTTGGAATAGGAACTACTAATCCTACTTCCCTTTTGAGTCTAGGAACTGCGGCAGGATTAAAATTGGCTTTATATGACGGTGGTACACCAGATACATCTTACGGATTTGGGATTCAATCAGGACGAATGTTCGCACAGAACTCCGTTGGAACGGAACTTATGTCTTGGACAAGTGCTAATAATGTAGGAATAGCAACAACAACACCGGGAAGTAAATTGCAAGTTAATTTCTCTGCTACACCGGCAACTCAAACTGTGGGACTTAATAATACAAATGGCGTGAGTTTTACCGCTGGAGGGCTTTATGGTACCTATTTTGGTTTACTTAGTGCAGGAACAACATATATTCAAGGCCAAAGATTTGATGGAACAGGAACTTCTTACAATATTTCTTTAAACCCAGGTGGAGGTAACGTCGGAGTCGGCACATCTACACCTACTCTCGGGAAGTTTATGGTTACCACAGGGGCTAAACAAGAATTTATTGTTAAGGCAACTCCGGCGTTAACTGGAATTTCTGATTATTCAGTTGCAGGTGTATCGTCTTGGTATACCGAGCCTGCCACAAACTCTGTTGTCAATGGATTATTTAGTTACAATACTGCCGCAGGTTTAAAGAATTTCGGTATCTACGCTTATAATGATTTGGTATTTGCGCCTGGTTCCGTTGGAGGAGTAGGCGCAGAAAGAATGAGGATACTATCAGGTGGCGGTGTTGGAATTGGAACAACAACTCCGGCTACAAAGCTTGTTGTCTCTGGTGATGATGCGGCTCTAGGTTCAGAACAACTATACTTAACGGGAGTAACCGACCCGAGACAGAGATTGAGATTGGGTTACAACACTACCAGTAGCTACGGTGTCATTCAGGCAGTTACTATAAACTCTTCTTTTGACCCACTATCCATTAACCCTAGTGGAGGTAACGTTGGAATCGGTACCACTTCTCCAGGATATCTATTGGAAGTAGGAGATGGAACAACAAACAAATTTGTCAGTATTCATGGCGGTAATTCAGGTACCAGTGGAGGTAGTGCTCTATTGATTAGAAATAACATGACCAATATCGGTGCTGTAGGCAATCCTTCCGCAATCTTAGGAGGTGCTTTTGACAATACAAACGGTATTTTTGGATTAAACGGTCTTAATTTCTACACTTCTTCTGGTGGATACAGACAGAGAATGATAATAAACACTTCTGGGAATATAGGCATAGGAACATCCACCCCTTCTTCCAAACTTTCCATTACAGCCAATTCAAGTAGTGCTATCTCTGGTCTTTATTTGGAAGGAGTGAACTCTAACACTGGTAATTTATTCTCCATTTCCACTTCTACGGCAGTAGCTACGACAACAGCTCTATCGGTGAACAATGTTGGAAAAATGATTTATAAGGCATCTTCTACCCCTTCTTCTTCAACAGAAGCATGTGTAGCAGGAACTATCACTTATGATAAAGCATACGTCTACATTTGTGTTACCGATAATCAATGGTATAGAGCACAGATACTAACTTGGTAATTATTAGTAATTAAAAATAAAATGGAAAAAGTTTTTGAAAAAGTAGACGAAAATACGATTAAGGTTATAGAGACTAAAACGGAGATAAAGGATAGTGAAGAAACGACAACGATAACAAAGAAGAATAAAAGTTATTCCGATTTACTAAAAAGAAAGGAAGAAGTAGAAGCGAAGATAAATGACAGACAAGATGCGTATGACGCTCAAAAAGAGTCGGAGATAAAGAAACTGGATGATATGTTCAATAACGAAGTTGTGCCGCTTAGAGAAGAATTAAAAGGGATAAACGAAGATATAAAAGGAGCGGAAGATTTGGGGATAAAGATAAAAATAGAAGAAGAAGAAATTATCAACTAATCAGAATAAAACAAATGGAGGAAAAGGATTTATTGGAACATATTGATGACCGTCTACTTAAGTTCGTTCAAGCGGCAAAAGAGGAAAATTCGGGACTTCTCTTGGATATTAAAAATCAACTATCAACGTTCCATGATTCTATTCTTCTTCTTCAAGGAGATTTTAGGACAATGGTCAGTCAGAATGGAATAAGAAACGGAAGAATCGAAAAGAGCGAAAATAGAATAAACACATTGTCGGCTTGGAAATATATGTTAGTAGCCGGTATCTCCGTAATCGCTTTCCTATTCCCTGTTTTCCAGAGTATGTATAACGATAAGATAGATTCGGTAAAGGATTTACTGGCTCAACATATAGATTCGACGGATAAGATACAAACAACTATAAACAAATGAAAACGTGGCTTTTTGTCTTGAATTTTATTTTTATGGGACTAGTATTATTATTCATCAGTTTCGCCATATATAAAATATACAGAGAAGATGAGATGTTTAGAAATAGGGAATTTCTTGATATGAATTTTATGGCTACTATGAAGGAGAAATATGAACTGGAAAAAGGTAATAACGAAGTAAACGCAATAAATATAAAAACACTTGATAAGAATATGCAGATAATGAATGGAAAGTTAGATTTATTATTAGTTCACTTCGGCTTAAATAAAAAAAATGCCACAACAACACAGTGAGGAAAGAGAGTTTACCAATTCAGGTATAATTCTCGAACCACCTAAGATAACTGATTGGGAGATGGCTGGAGAGACGGGACTTAGTGTTCCTATTCTCAATCCTTCTTTTGATTGGTCTCCCTATCTACCAGATAAAGAATCACAATGGCATAAGACTTTTGATGTAATGGATTGTGTCTCGGAAACGGATGCTTCTATGATCGCCACTCTCTTAAACTATCAATTGCATAATAATTTATTATCTGATAAAGCAGTGTCCTTCTTGAAAGACAATAACTATATAGAGTCGGATAACCTAGTAAACATTTCACAGAGATATATAGCGAAAGTATCGAATACTACAAAAAACGGAAATACTTTTAATAAAGTGTGGGATTCGATTAGAAAATACGGAGTGGTGCCAGAACAGGATTGGCCTCTAACGGAAGATTATTCATGGGACGTGTATTACAAGAATATATCGGAAGAGATATTGAATAAGGGTAAAAAGTTTCTGGAGATTTTTGATATCAAATGGGATTGGATCGCTTATGGCAATATGAATGACGCAACTGAATTATGCATAGCGGCTTTACAATCCTCTCCTGTACAGATTGCAATTAAGAATAACGGGCATTCCGTAAATATGATTAAGAAACCAAATTGGTTTAGAGATTCATATCCCGACGGATGGGGAAATTGGGAGAAACAATTTACTGAGAAAATAACATGGGCAACAAGAGCTTCTGTAACCGAGAAAGAGAATATACAAATTAACAAGCCAGAATATCTATTTACCAAATTGATAAGATACGGGGATTTCTCAAGAGACGTATCCATGCTTCAGAGTTGTCTTAAATATCTAGGATATTTCAAACTTACTCCCACAGGATTCTATGGAACGTATACCAGTAAAGCGGTTATGGCTTTTCAAACCAGTTATAAGGTGGCTAGCACAAATGAAATAGATTCTTTGCAAGGAAGACAATGCGGCCCGAAGACAATAAAGAAATTGAATGAATTGTTTATAGACAATGATTTTCCACAGAATGGGTCGATGTCATGGTGGAACGAAATTAAAAACATGTTTAAACAATAAAATGAGTCAAACTTATATAGCGGTAATAATAAATCTGTTGGTAGTTGTTCTGCCTTTATTGGGTATTCAGGTAGGTGGAGAAGAATTGACGATAACAATTCAAACGATAACTGCGGTGATAACTGGTATTTGGATAATGATTAGAAGATATAGGAGTGGAGGAATAAATATAGCTGGAGTTAGAACAAATGGATGAAGAAGAGAAAAAGGCGGAGATGGAAGCTAAGATATATATCGTAGTAGGTATGTGGGGTACTTTTTTAGTTGTCATAGCCACAGTCGGATTGCTTACTTATCTTGCGGTGAATTTCATATATTCGCTCCTAGCCTAAAAAATAGAAAGCTATGGAGCGAATAATATGGATGGCTCTCAGCTCTCTTTTAGATATCTTTTCCCAGTATCTATGAGAGATAATTACGCTCGTATGTAATTAACATCGAGACAGCTCTAAAAAAGAGCTGGGAGTCAAAATTGTTCTTTATGACAATAACCATAATCATGAAAAACGGAGGAAAGACATATGGCGAAAATAGTGCAGTGTTCGTTTCAACGATGTCGGTTTCATGTTCCGATGCATCAAGCCGTCATAGCGGAGGGTCGCCCGTTTTGCACCGAGGCATGTTTACTTGGTTGGCGAGACGAGCAAGAAGAGGAAGAGAGAGAATCCAGGCGGCACTTGCGAGAGCGAAAGTTCCCGAAACGGATGGCTGGTAGAGTGCTTGATAAACTACTCTATATGCACGGAAGATTTTGCCATTAACTGTTTCCGAGAAAACAGATGGCACCTTAGGACACGCAAAAGAGAATAAACGTAGAGCTGTATTGCCTGTTTATTCTCTTTTTTTGTATTATAATAGTAATGTTAAATTTCATCCGCTATTTTTGTTTAAATACTCAATAGTTGGACAGGAATTTGCCACCGATAAAATGGTCTCCTACGGGAGACTGTTTTATTTTACGGCTCTGTTAAGCCACAGAAAGTTATCCACAGTTTATGTTGCATATACCTATATGTATAGGTTACCCTATATGTAGGTCGATATTATTTAATAATAATTATTATAAAAATTATTATAAATGAATTACAAACTAATAACGGTTGATGAAGAAGTGGCGAGAGAGTTAAGAAAGAGACAGGAGGATGATGAATTGACACCAAACCAGAGATTAAGAAAGATGCTAAAGATGAGTAAGAATTGGTGCGATAGTTGCAGAAGAAATAAATGTGTATGTGATAGAGATACTCAAGAGGCAATGGATAAAGAATTAACAAACTAATTAAACATAATGAAAGATAAACTAATTTCATTTTTATCCTTTCTTATCATTTTAGTTTTAATCTGTTCTTTAATCCTTTTATTAGGAATAATGTTAGAATCTCTTATAGAAGCGACGGTATTCGCAAATGATTCGATGCACAGTTCGGAGAATAATGAACGTATAGATACAACAATGTCGATTGGAAGTAGTACAGAAGTAATTGTACAATTTGTTGATAAACAAACACCAGAAATATGTTTTAAAGCAAAAGTACAATATGAAGAATATTATGTTGAAAGATGTTTTAAGGCAGTAAAAAAATCGAAAGATACAGTATTAGATGACCCCTCTGGTACCGGTCTTATAAATGTACCAAGAAAGACGTGGGAGTTACTAGAAGATTAATTAAACACAATATGAACAAAGAATTAAAAGAATTAAAAGAAAAATGGGATAATTTGAAATACAAGAAAAATTTAGAAGGAAAAGAAGCGTTAGAAGCGGTAAAACAATATGGTTGTGCTCTACAATTTGTTAATAATCAAACACCGGAAATTTGTCTTGAAGCGGTAAGACAAGATGGTTTGACTCTAAAATTTGTTAATAATCAAACACCGGAAATTTGTCTTGAAGCGGTAAAACAAAATGGTGATGCTCTACAATTTGTTTCAAAAGAAATATGGGATTTGTTATCAAAATAAAAAAACACAATGAATAAAGAATTAAAAAAATTAAAAGAAAAATGGGATAATTTGGAATACAAGAAAAATTTAGAAGGAAAAGAAGCGTTAGAAGCGGTAAAACAAAATGGTTTAGCTCTACGATATGTTAATAAACAAACACCGGAAATTTGTCTTGAAGCGGTAAAACAATTTGGTTTAGCTCTTCAATATGTTAAAAAACAAACACTGGAAATTTGTCTTGAAGCGGTAAAAAAAGATGGCGGTGCTATACGATATGTTAAAAAACAAACACTGGAAATTTGTCTTGAAGCGGTAAAACAAAATGATTTAGCTCTTCAATATGTTAATAAACAAACACCGGAAATTTGTCTTAAAGCGGTAAAACAATTTGGTTTAGCTCTTCAATATGTTAAAAAACAAACACCGGA